>ERZ1027176.111-NODE-111-length-39284-cov-88.146626_pt1 | contig 39284 bp, 59 predicted proteins | sample MGYA00519248_ERZ1027176 | MGnify/ENA primary metagenome ERZ1027176 (study PRJEB26926, sample SAMN06164413) | human gut metagenome | biome: ENVO:00009003; feature: ENVO:2100002; material: ENVO:00002003 | host: Homo sapiens | place: USA | collected 2012 ...
CTACACGCGTAAGATCGTCGGCAGCGTCAGATGTGTATAAGAGACAGGTTGGAGGGGAGGCGGAGGATTGGGAGCAGAGGAGGAAGCGAGAGGACGGGCGAGGAGCGGAGACCGGGAGAAGCGGGAAGCCGGACAGCCGGAGCGAGCGAAACAACGTGAAGCGAGCGGAGGAAGGAGACAGCCGCCGGGAAGGGGTGCGGGTCTTTGGTCAACAGCCGCCCGGGGCCTGGAGCCTTTCTAGCACTCGATATATTCTCGGGAGCTCTTTCTGGGATGGGGGGGGGTATGGGTCTTTGGTTTTTCGGGGGTATGTTTTGTGGGGGTTTTCGGTTATTCAGTGGGGCTGGGGTTTGGAGGGTAAAGATATTATTACTATATTTGTACAACAATCTTAAACAATTCGATTATGGGTGTAAATAAATCAATCACCATCGAGGGGGCTACTTTCCGGTTCGAGGTGAAGTCGAAGGACGGGGTTATGCACGTTTCTCTCTCTTCGGACGCGGGTGAGGAGGCTCGTGCTATCATGTCGGTCGAGGACAGCGAAGAGGTAGTGGACGCGATAGATACGGTTCGCGGGTGGGTGAAGCCGATGCAAGGCAGGCCCTATACGGAGCAGGAACTTAAATTCTGAGGTTATGAATGAAGCGTTCAAATGCTATCTGCTCGCTTATGTTCGGAGTGTATTCGGAGATCGTTATGAAGCAGGTGTTGGGCTTATGCTTGATTCGGGGCTTCTGAACGAGACGGCGGCGCAGTGTGCCGTGATATGCCGCTATGTGGACACCTGGTGCATGACGCATTCGGGGAAGCGGCAGGAGGCGTTCGCGGAGGCGGCCGAGACGTTCGGCATTGCCGTATACACGGTACGGCACTACTACTACGACCTGAAAAAGTACGATATCTTCAACAAAAACAACAAAGATTATGAAAAAACTGCTTCGTCTCGGCCGGAACAAGAAGGTCGGGACAAAAACGACGGCCGAGATTAAATCGTGGCTGGAGACGCACGGGATCGACCGATCCACGGCCGCGCACATTTCGGGGTTCCTGAAGGCGTACGACATCGACCTCGGTGCTATCCGCCTATGCTCCTATGGCCTCACCTACTCCTTCGACGAGTTCCTGGAGTGGTTCAAAAACGACGATTCCTCGCTCGTCCCCGTCGAAAACAAGTTCGCGATATTCTGGAACTCCTCGCACGCCGAGGCCGTTATCGCCGTCTTTACGAAATACACGGACGGCATGTGGCTGTCTTCCGACGGCATGAGTTACGACAACTGCTGCCGCTTCGTGTCTATGGCGCAGTATCGCATGATCCTCAACGTCCCCGACGACATGGACATCCCCCTGCCGCTCGGGTTCCTGGACGAGATTCGAACGAAAGAAACCGAAAATCCCCGCCGAAGATGTAAAGTAAATCCTATTCCGTTGCTACGGGATCCGAAACCGTCGTAACTCGTCGGCCGGAAGGCATGACGCAGGAAGAGTACCGCGCCCTGCGGCGCGAGGCCGACCGGAAACTCAAATTCAGACTGCGCTACGGCACGACCATCTACGTGGCCTCCGAGATGCTCTTCGAGAACGGCATCGACATGATCCAGCGCTTCAAGCCCTATCGGCGCCCCTCCAAGCAGGCAGCCGTGAAGCTCGAAGCACTGCGCAATGAGAAAAATATGCGCGCCCGCTTGGAATTGAGAAACTAATTCCCTATATTTGTCCCCGGAATGTTTCTGTGGCATTCGTGCAAACACCCAATTCTCTGGCTTATTTTTCCTCCGTCCTCGTTCCAGGGGCGGAGGTTTTTGATTAATTTTTTCCATAATTCACGCCCTTCGTGGTAAATTCTTATATTTGGGCGTAAAAACCGAACTCCATGGACGACAGGAAATCCGCAATAGACTTTTTAAAGACCTCGACGGCAGTGCCGCAGATGCCGGATGCGACGCCCGCGGAGTGGGAGTGGCCTATATCGGAGCAGGTGGAGAAGCAACTGAAGATGATGGGCGTCTACGACATAATGCGCGAGCAGATATACATAATCGGCACCTCCGCATCGAAGGCGAAGATCGAGATCGCCAAGTCGAAGATAGACGGCCTCACCAAGTCCATGAATCTAATAAAGGCCACCATGTCCGTACTGGAATCCTCCGGATCGGACGTGGACGAAAACCGTATATCGGAGATCGACATACGCATGCACCTCGATGAAGATGACGACAGCCAAGAGTAGAAAGGCCGGATGCCTCGACATGAACATACACCTCACGCGCAAGCAGAGGATCATGTGGAACCGCCTCAACGACGGCCAGTGGAAGGAAGTGCTCTTCTACGGCGCCTCGCGCTCGGGAAAGACTTTCGTCATTCTATACTGGCTCATCGTGCAGTGCGTGGCGCACAAAGCCAACTGCCTCGTGCTCCGCAACCTCTTCACGTCGCTGCAAACCGGAATGCTCCAGCAGACCCTCCCCGCGGTGCTCAACGCGATAGCCAAGCACAACGGTTACGCCAAGTGGCAGGAGATAACCATGAAGGACGGGACACCGTTCGCAAAGTATAACGGCAAGGACAACTACCTCATGTTCTACAACGGCGCCTACATAAAATTCGGCTCCATACGAGGGTCGGCCAACGACGAGAGCCAGTTCGATAAGATTCTGTCGTCGGAATGGGGCCATATCTTCATCGACGAGGTGTCGGAGGTAGAGGAGAGGGCGGTAGACACCCTCCGCTCGCGACTGGCGCAGAAACTACCTGTGCGCAACAAGCTCCTGTTCGCCCTTAACCCCACACGAAAAACCGGATGGACGTACGTTAGGTTTTTCAAGCACGAGACCCGCGAGGGACTGGCGATCCCCCAGGAGCAGACTTCGAAGTTCCTGGTCGTGAAGTTCTCGCTCAACGACAACATGGAGAATGTCGCCGACGACTACCGCGAGACCCTGGAGGCCATGTCCACGCTCATGCGCAAGCGCTTCCTGGAGGGCGACTACTTCGACGAGAGCGAGGGGGAGATTTTCAAAAAAATATGCTGGAGCGACGTGAACCCCGACCTGCGCTTCCCGACGCCCGAGGAGTGGATAGACCTAATCATCTACACCGACCCGTCGGCCAAGGACAGCCGCAAGAGCGACTTCAAGGCGTCGCTGCTCATGGGCAAAGCCCGCGGCCGAATATGGCTCATCGACGTGCTGGCCGTGCAGGGCACCTCCCTGGAGATGATGAAAAACATTCGGGAGTTGTACCTAGAAAGCCCCAACCGCCTCATAACGCGCATCGTGATGGAAAAGAAGCAGCTGCCCCTGGACTTCAAGACCACATTCGACCAGTTCCAGGCGGACACGGGGTGGATATGCCCCCTGGAATGGGACACCCGAAACATGGGCGACAAGTTTACGGTCATCGAATCCATCCTCGATCCCCTCTTCACGTCCGACAGGTTCGTATTCAACGCTAAGCTCAAAGATACCAACCGCGGCGAGGAGGCCGTGAATCAGTTCCTTTTCTTTTCGCGCAAGGTCGATCCCAACCGCAAGGACGACATCCCCGATGCGGCGGCCAAGGGCGTATCGCTCATGAACCGCGCGGGCGGAACCGCGGGCTCCGCGTACAGAAGCTCCGGTATCATAGTAAAAAAACCAAAACGTTTCATATCATGACCGAGAATGTGAAAATTTATACCATCGAGGAACTCGAAGCCCTGGGTTGGGAATTTACCACGGCGAACAATGTATATTCCCCCCAGTACGATCAGGCTTTCCTAGAGCTGATGCTCTCGGAAGATATACCTGCGGACTTGCCGTCCCCGACGTCGCTTCAGAAGTTCAAGCCCTACTTCAACGGCCCTAAGACGATCCCGTCGCTGGGCTACAACAAATTTACACCGATACAGATCTTGTGCGACGTGGAGAAAGATCCCGACGTCGCCACCGAGGTTATACCCGAAAAATGGGTCTTGAACCTGAAGGCAGGGTTATTCGCGATTACAGGACTTAGGGCCAACGAAGCCCTTACGCTCAAATTCACCCTCTCATGTTACATAAAGGGAGACACTCCGCTCCCGATCCAAATAGCGTGGAGAAGAGACGGTGCTTCTATCTGGAGTATCTCGTACGACACCTATGCATGCAAGTGGCCTGTACCGGGCTCTAACCCCCCAGGTATCGAATGCAATATGCGTTTGAGCGGATTGAAACCCGGCGATTCATTCCAGATAGGCATAATCAGGGACAACAAGGCGTCCGCCGATAAAAACCTGTACATCTATGGGTTCAATCTTGACGGAGCGACTATCATGCGTTCGTACACTACGGCCAAGAAGGAGTTCACAGACCCCAAGACCGGGGAGGTTCGAAGCTATGCCAACTCCCCTGTCTTGTGCATCTCGCCCGCGGATTCGCTCCAGTCGGCCGCAGAGTACGCCTCATGCATAGAATACGGGGAGCAGGTTATCGTGGCCGGGGAACCCGGCAAAATGTACTTCCCCGAGGAGGAGCTCTACCAGTGGATTTCACCCCAGCAGCTCGATCAGTTCAAGAAAATGTACCCCGACTGCGTGGAGATTTCCTACAACAGCGCCCTGGGGTACGTGTACAGTCAAATCGGGGAGCTGTACGACATAGCCTCGATACTGGCCGGAGACACCAACGACGGCACGGCGAAGATCATGCGGTGGATATTAACCGTCCTTACGGCCTACAACATCACGAGCCCCTCGGCCCGGCACTCCGAGACCCTTCGCGACAACTACGAGATGGTCGTAAAGAAGGTCACGGAGATGAAAAACGGGGCTACGACGCTGCATGACGCCCCGATAAAGGATACCCCGAATGCATGGGGTACGGTAGTAAACGGATCGAAAAACAAAATGCGCGGATAAATGGCACAATTTCATACCCCGAGGCAGCAGCCTTACAACCCCTTCCGCCCTATTGGGGCGCCGAATGTAAAGTCGAGGTACATCCCCAACCAGTACTTCGTCGAGTTCACTCCGAGCTGGTGGCGAAATGCCATCGACAACGCGGTGAACTACTCCGACCTTACGATGGTGGACACCCTGTATTCGTGGTGTATTCAGTCATCGCCGTTCCTGGTGAGCCAGATGAACAAGCGTCTGAACCCCATTGAGAATGCCGTGTTCGCATTCTACCGCGACGGCGAGATCGACGAGAACCTCACGGAGATGATAACACGTACCCGGTGGTTCAACAAGATGAAGCGCGAATTCGTGCTCTCGAAATTCTACGGCGTGCGCATCGTCGGCATCGACGTCGAGAAAGACACCATCACCAGCTACCCGCTGCGAAACATAGACATGGTGAACAGGGCGATCCGGTCGCAGACCTACGCCATAGAATCCGTGGCCAACGTCGACGACTACGACAATATGTTCTACATACAGCCCGACACCGACCAGGACTTCAAGATGGGAATGATGCAGCAGATTTCCCGCGCCATGATCGGCATCGTGGAGGCGTACAACAACTGGTCGGTGACGAGCGCTACATACTCATATCCCCGCACCACCGTGGGCTTCATCGACGGAAACGCGCAGGCGCAAGCGCTGGCCGAGAATATCGCCAACAACCTCGACCCGCTCGACACCCCCGTGCTGCCCTTCAAGCAGAACCTCGACAACAAGGAGAACGTCTACCAAGTAGAGGTCAAGCCCCTCCAAACCCAAATGTACCCCGATGCCTTCCGGGTGTTCAAGGAGTACATAGACAGCTACCGCGCGGAGATCATGCAGGAGGTGACGGGAGGTACCCTGCTCGGTGCCACGGAGAAAAATACCAACTCCGAGCAGCTCGCGCAGATACACATGTCGCTCTACGAGGCTCTGTGCAACGCCGACAAGCGCGACTTTGCGAACTTTTTCAACTACGAAGGTGCCATCCAGAAGATCGGCCGCCTGCTCGGCATAGATATGTCGGGCGTAAAGCTCATGGAGGTGCCCGACACCACCATCAGCGTGGATAAGTTCGAGCGTATAGGCCGCGTGCTGGCTTCGCAGGGCATGGCGTACAGCCCCGAGGTCATGCGTAAGGTAGGCATGGAGCCCTCCGACATAAATACGTCCGTGCGCAACAACAACTGGACGGAGGTTAAATTGCAGGCCAAATCCATCATGGCGAAAATAAAGTCGGCACTCACGCCCTCCAAGAAAACAAACGACAATGGAGACGATAGCAGACCTGAGGAGGAAAATTAATACCGCCATCTACAACATCAAGACCCAAATTCCGGCCAAGGTGGCCGAAAGCATGGATAGGGAAACGCGCCTCAACTTCGAGCGCGAGGAGTATGGCAACGACGGCACGCCCCGGAAGTGGGCCGACAGGTGGGGCAAGAATTTTAAGACGAAAAAATTCGAGAACGTCGAGGCATACCTCCGTTACCCCAAGCTCCGACACACGGGACGTCTGGCGAGGAGCATAGCGCCGTTCTACGGCCGGGGATTCGCCGGGCTGCGGGCCGCGGCGCCCTATGCGGAACTTCAAAACACGGGGAAAGGCGCCCGTACCGGAGGCAACCCTTTCCGCACGCTACCATCGTCCTCGACGCCCGTGAGGCTAGGCACCAATCCCGCCGCCCGACCATTTATGGGCGTTGGTCAAAGAACCGAGCTCAACACGCTTCGGCTATACTCCCGAGAGATCGCAAAGCTGGTGTAGAAAAAATTTTATTTGCGAAATGTTTTCCTTTGCACTACATTCGTAACGTCCTATACTGGAATTATGATCGGTGAAATTTGCAAAGCAATAGTTACGGCACTGCGGGCTTCCGAGCTCGTGGACGAAAATAATGTCAGTATAGTTCTCGCAAACGACAACGGAGAGGGGACGGTGAACACCGACCTCCCGGCCATAGCCGTAAGCGTTAAGGGAACCGAGCGTGACACGGGGGAGTTCATCGGAGGCATGATCTACAACCAGTACATCGTGCAGTTGTCGGTGATAACTCCATTCGAAAACCAAGCCGCGTCGCCAGACGACGATCACCAGTACGATCAGATGAACCTTGCATACAAGGTCATGCTCTACATGGCCGCGTGTTCGCGGGGGGTAATAAAAAACTCTGCGGGCGAATGGGTGCCGCTGGACTTTTTTACCGAGCTGAGGCAGAAATACGGCTTTACGCTCCTTTACAAGGAAACCGAGACCTATCAAACGATAGCTATGGAGCGCGATATGACAAATCTCCCCGTGCATAACACGCGGCTCATATACATGGCTAACTTCGTCGACAACAGCACCTACGAACAGGATTCGTTCCTATGTGATGCGATAGAGATGAAGTGTCTGTGCGATACAGTAAGGAGCACTAATTCATAAAACGGACATGGCAAAAGTGATATACCAAATACTCTCGAACGAGGCGCTCAACAGCAAGGGTTTCGTGGTGATCAACTCCAGCATCGACTGGAGCAGGTACACCCAAAACCCGATCCTGCTGCGCAACAAAGATACGGGAGAACATTTCGGCCAGCCCATCGGGCGCGTCGAAGATATTCATTTGAAAAACGGCAGGTGGATCGGGAAGCTGGTGTTCGGCTCCTCCGAACTCGCACAGGCCGCAAAAAGAGATTACGAAGCCGGAATACTCAACGGAGTGTCTATATTCGGTAGGGCGCGGATCGTCGAGCGCAATGGCAGGAAATACACTACATTTTTCGAGGTGTGGGAGATTTCCCTTGTCAACATACCGTCCAATCCCGATGCAGTGGCGATACGGGGAGAGGATAACGTTGGGTTGTCGGCAGTATCATTCGTGCCGGACAGTATAGAGATCGAACAGATCGAGAGCCTGTCGGCATACCAAACAGACATCATAAACCAATTTGAGAACAAGATGAAAAACGAGGAAGAGAAAAAAGTCCCCGAAACCGGGACGGAGCAGGCTTTCGACGACCGCGTGTCGCTGAGCGCCATGTCTAAATTCCTGGAACTTATCGGACTGGCACCTCGAAAGAGGCTTCGCCGCGCGGATGAAATAGACCGCGACGCTGACCAGGACGACGCGGATGCCGGGCAGGATCAGCGTGATGCCCGCGAGGATCGCCGTGCTGCGCGCTATGAACGCGAAAAGGGCGATGACACCGAAGCGAAACGGCGCGAAAAGGACGCCGAGCGCGACGACAAGATGGCCGAAAAGGACGAGAAGGAGGCCGACAAAGACCGCCGCGAAGCCCGCGAAGAGAGGGCGAGCGCCCTGGCCGCAGAGCCCGCCACCGAGGCCCTTGCTGCGACCACAGACGCGACCACAGACGACGCCAAGGAAACCAAAGCCGAGGCAGCCAAACCCACGGCGCTCTCCGCTGCGGAGGATGCGCGAGTATTCAACGACAAAACAATCACAAAAACCAAGACAATGGTAAAACCCTTTTTCAAGTACATCGACGACCCTGAAAATATGCCGAAGATTCAGGCAATCATGGGTCTGTCTGCCTCCTCTGGTACTGCCGACGGCGTTGCCGAGGTGAGCTTGTCGGCCGCACAGGACGCCGACGTTCGAGAATCAATCCAGGAGTTGTCCGCATCCATGCTCTGCGACCCCTATTTCATGGCCACCGTGCAGAACATGACCTTCCAGGTCAACGACGGACGCCGTGAGAAAGTTGTCGACACGATCCAGGGTCTCGCCTCGGGCGAGAAGTCGGGTCAGTTCGTGCAGAATGCCGACCTGGCGAAGATTTCGTGGCTCTCGCTGTTCGTTCGCCAGCTCTTCCCGCCCAACACGTGGGCTGACCGTGTACGCCGCCTGTCGGTGCGCGACAAGGAAGGCATCATCTGGGTGGAGAGCGCCGTCAATCCGGATATCTACTTCGGAGATCGCGCGCCGCTGAATGCGCCCAACTACCTCTACGACGACCTGCCGCGAGGGCTGGAGCGCAAAGTGTTCTCCATGCAGCCTATTGTATGGCAGCCCGCGAACTCCGACGTCCTGGCCTACAACGACCGCGCAACGGGTCAGCTGGACGCCATGGCCAAAATGTCCATGTGCATTCACAACTACTGGCTCCAGACCATCGCCGAGGCAGTTCCCGCAGCTAACCATCTTACAATGTCCGGCGAAGCGTTCGATTCGGCAAATCGCTTCCCGATCAACTCGGCAGCCACTGGCAAGCTGCTCGGCATGACCCTCAACGATCTGCTCGCCGCACAGGGTCGCTTCATCGCCCGGAACCTCAACTTCCGCCGCGGGAACGGTGTGGCTGTGTTCGCAGAGCCCTACTACACGTCGCTGGTGCAGACCGATAAGGTGCAGAGCATTCTGACGCAGCAGTTGTCGAACGCCCGTCCCGAAGGCTTCACTTACTCGGGATTCGACGTCATGGCTCGCTCGGTCATCGCCGCCTACAACACTGCAACGTCTACGGTCGTGGATGCGGAGACTTATTTCGACAAGCCCGTCACCTTCGAAACCGGAGCTATCAACACCGCTCATGTGAAGCCCGTGCTGGCCGCGACGGTTTACGACATCGGCCTCGGCTTTATCCCCGAGGAGGTCGTTGTGGCAATCGGCAACACGAACATCCATATGGTATCCGACCCGAACAACTACGGTTGGAAAGTGTCGATGGATATTTCGACGGGTGCCGGAACTCTCCGAAGCAGCGCAGCAGGCATCGTTCTGTATCGCCCGACGGTATCCGCCGGAGCGTAACGCAACACACAGGGAAAACCAGTCCGGCATGTTGTCGGGCTGGTATTCCAAAAAAAACTCAATATCAACAATTTAATTCCCCCTTTTAAATTATGATCCAGATCGCAACATTCACCCGCAAGTTTTTCATCGAGCTCGTAAAGCAGCTCCAGATTTACGGCACCCTGTACGTCACTGAGGACGGCAACATCTACGTCAACGAATCGCAGGCGCAGACGCGCTGCCAGTCCCGCGAGAAGCTGGCGCACCTGAACGGGGAACTCGTCCAGGAGCTCCGCTATGCCCGCGTCGACAAGGTTAACCCGCCCAGAGACACCGCGGAGTTCGAGGAGATGCTCGAAACCCAGTTCCGGGCACGCCGTCAGGCGGCCAAGAACTCCCTGGCAGAGGCCGAGAAGGAACGCAACAGGCCCGTCATGTCCGACGCCGAAGCCGAGGCACTGCTCGAAGGAACCACCCCGGCATCCAAGAAGCAGGACGACGAGGCCGCAGAGCTGATCGAAGGTGTTCTGTATACCGAGATCAGGGACGCAATCCGAGCATCCGTGAACCCGGATCTGCACCACAACGCCGGGTACAACAAGGTGTTCAAAGCGTACGACGCCCTGACTGACGAGCAGAAATCGCTGGTCGCCGAACAACTTGCAAAATAACAAACCTACCCTAAAATGGCAGTAGTAGATATTTATACGACTTTAGGCGACACCAGGCTGGGAAACACCACTCCCAGTGACGGCATCGGTATGATCGTCTGCTCGGCGACAGCTACCAATGAGGGCGAAATCAACAATTTCGCCCTCGACACCGCCTACATGATTACATCCGTTGCCGACCTTACGGCGAAGGGATTGACCAAATCAAACAACTACTCTCTCGTGAGGCACGTGGAGGAGTATTACGCTAAGGCGGGATCCGGCTCCCGCGTGTGGGTCGTGGGGTACGCCATCGGCGAATACGAAACCTTCATCGAGAACAAGCTGGAAGAAATCATTCTCGGAACCACGTCGTCCAACTTCGACCTGCGCCCCCGGATGATCGCTTTCGGGCTCCCCGACGTGGAATCTCAGACCGGATTCCAAGGGACGAAAGAAGGCGGAATCCCTGCCAAGCACAAAACGCTGGTCGCCGATCTCCAAACCCTTCTTAACAACCTGTTCGAGCAGTCTATCCGCATGGTAGGCATCTTCGACGGCGTGATCTGCGTACCGACCGGGAAGAGCATCTTAACTATGGACTTCAGCTCTTTGGAGAACCTGTCGAACCTGGATGCGCCCCGCGTGGCATACCAGATCGTCACCTCGACGCCCGGCTCGAATTCCTCGGTGGGACGTACCCTCGGCATGCTGTCGCAGCTGTCCCTGGCCACGTCGCCGGGTGCAGTGTCTACGGCAGGCCCCGCGGCCGACATCGACTACTTCATGGACATGCCCTCGGTAGATACCAGAGAATCGCCCGCCAACACTCCTGTGTCGAAGCTTCCTCCTGCCAAGTGCAACCTCCTCGGGCAAAACCAGTTCCTTTTCACCCGCGTGCGGCCGCAGATGGCCGGAGTGTACTACAACGACGGCGCCACCTGCAACGATCCGGAGATGGCCCTTTCGGAAATTTCGTTCGTCCGCGTGGGTAATGCCGTGTGTGACAGCGTAGAGCGGTTCTTCGTCAAGTTGCTCCAGGAGAACATCCCGACGGATGCTTCCACCGGAGCGATCGACGCGGGATTCAAGTCCGGAACGCTGGCTCAGCTCGACGAAACAGAACTTACGCCCCGTATCAACCGCGGAGAAGCACAGGCCATCAATGTAGATTTCGCCGCCAAAGACGGCAACTACAATATGTCCAAGGCTATCCAGGTGACCGTGGAAGTACTTCCCCTTAGCCCGCTCCGCGAGGCATATATCGAAACTTTCTTTGTAACTACGTTAAACTAAACGCCATGCCTAATCCTTATGTAGTGCCCTCGAAGGACGTCCAAATATACCTTACTTTCGAGGGGCTTCCAGCAATCAAGATCGGCACGGGTACCTCACTCAACTTGCAGTACTCGCAGACGGTGCAGGACATATTCGCTATCGGGGAAACCGACCCTATCGACCTGGTACAGCTCAACGCTCAGTATGCGGCCACGCTGTCGCACCAGACCGGGGAGCAGCACACCATCCTCGATGCGATCAACGGCGCTCTTCCGGCCGGACAGACGCCCTATGCATCCATGCTCCAACTGCCGCCCTTCACACTGACGAAAACCATGTCGCTACGCAACAGCGCGACGCCAAAGACCGTTTCGGAATCCCTTCTAGGGTGCAAGTGCGAGCAGTCGAGCTCGGACACCAACCGAAACGACGCGGAGACGCTTTCGTCCATCAACATCCGTGCCCGTGCCGTACAGCGCTCGGTCGCACCCATCCAAACTATTGTATAAACTAGGACGGGCGGGCACCCCAAGACCCGCCCGTCTTTAAAAACCAAAAATTATGTCGCAAATACAAGAAACGGAGCGCCTTGACCTCCAATACACCGTCACGGCATCGTATTTCGTCCCCTCCTTCAACAAAGACGGTCACATGATCGAGGAGGAGAAGAAGAACCAAAATATCGCCTTCTGGCGTTTGCAGCGCCGCAACATCGAGCACTCGAAGCTGTCCATGTCGATCCTGTCTCGCGAGGAATCGGAGCAGAAGGGAGTGATCGGCCTAGCCATGGACTTCATCAAAGCCTGCTGCGTCGACGACAAGGTGCGCGAAGATTTGCTCGGCGATGCCCTCGCCTGCGTGGAAATCTTCCAGTCGGAACCTGTCAGCGAAGATTTCCGCCGTTTTTTCGGGACTTGGGAGTTCTTGAAGGCACTCCCGAAGCATCCGTCCGGCAAAAAATAGAGGAGTACGCGAAGGACGACCCCCTGCTTATCAAGAAGGCCGTCGTCTCCAGATACTTCCACGAGCCTTACTCAGACATGGAAAAAAGGCTCAGCATCAATGATATAGACAAGTTATATACACTTGCGCTTCACCTTGTCGACATCATAGACATGGCGCCCTTTAAATCGAAGAAATAATGGCAACATACACCATACGCCTCAACCTTGGGGGAGACGTCATCGAACGTCTTACTCGTGCCAACGCACTGAGTGACCAACTGGAGCGCAAGACCAACCGCATGTCCCGGAATGGCCGAGGCGGAGGCGGTGGCGGAGGTGGTGTGGCCAACTATCCGAACCTGCGGCACGGATGGCACGAGCGCATGTCCTCCATGTATGACGTGTCGCGCCGATTCGGCAACCGACATACGCGCGAGGATTTCATGTCCGATGCCAACCGGGCTTTCGGTTCCATCCGACGCCTCCGCGAACAGTTCGTGCGCAATTCATTCACCCCGAGCGGGTGGATGCGAAACGCCGGGAACTTGGTCGGGGCGGTGTTCGATTCCGCCGCCGCAGTGATAAAGAGCAATCCCGCGCTCCTGATGGGTGCGGGTATTCTCGGTACTGGCGCCGCGGCGTACGCTCTTCCCAAGCTCATTGGCGGAGGGCTATACGCCGTGCTGTCCAAAACCTTGAACAGCTCGTCCATGACGGACGCCATATCCAACCGCATGCAGATGGATATGGCACGCAGAGGGTTGGGATCGGGCTACACCTCGGCGCTGTCCGACGCCACGCGCATGGCGGCCGAATACGGCTATTCTCGCGCAGGCATGCTCTCCATGATAAATACCGTGTCGGGCTTCGAAATCGGAGGCACGCAGATCGGCACGGCCATAGCCACGCAGATCGCGCGGCAGGTGGGTAAAGTCGCCCAAATCGGAAGTCGCCCCTACGACATCGTGGGCCTGAACATGCAGCAGCTGCTGGCTGCCGAAAAGCCCAACCTTCGCGACGTGCGCGAGTTGATACATGCTGCCCCGATTCTCACCAAGTACGCCAACGAGGCCATGAAAAGGAGGGGTATCGCGGGGGAGAGCCCCTACAATTACCTCCAGGATCGCGCCAACATGCTCCGGGCCCTGCATCGGCTCGACACGGAGCTGCAACCCCCGTCGGCCGCGGCGGCGCGCGGGCAGACAGCCCTGGCGAAGGAGAATTTCTGGATCAACCTCGCGGGCATGGACAAACTGTGGGAAAGCGTCGGCCGGGCCGGAGAGAATATGTTCGACCGCATATCCGCACGTTTGGATATGTGGTACAACTCGTTCGACCCCAACAGGCTGGACAACATCTTCGACGACTTCGTGGATGGCGTGGAGGATGCCATAGGCGCACTGACGGCCCTTTCGGACTGGATACTCAACCTCTCCGACTTCTTCGGGCTCCTGAATCCGTGGAGCTGGGGCGACAAGAGCCGCTGGGACTTACGGTACGAGAAGTCGGCCAAGCAGTCGGAATTCACCGAGCGGCGCAAGGCCGCCACATACCTGTCGGAGGAGATCGGCAGGAAGTACGTAGAGGACTACCTGCGCACGCCCGCGGCCCGCAAGGCGTGGGGCCTGGACGAAGGGACGAAGGAGAACCAGGCGGCGAACCTCAAAGATGCGCGCGACATCCTGCTAAAAAACTTCGTCACCACCTTTACACCCAAGGTTCGGGAGGGGTTGCAGGAGCTGCCCGGACACCTGACGCCCGAGGAGGGGGTTCCGCAGTACCCGACGGGGCTCCTTAGGTACCAGTACACACCATACGAGACGAATACCGGGTTCAGCCTGTTCGACTTCCTAAAGACCGGGAACACGAAGAACGTCACTACCGTAACCAAGGGCGAGGCGTCCATAGCTCCCGTGACCTTCCGCTCCAATCCCGCGCTCAACGACCGGGAAGTCGCCGAGAATTTCAACCGCGTGACGAAGATTTACGGCGAAGGAGGAAGCGGCGCCAGCGGGAAAGACACCAAGAAGATCGAAGATCTGACCAAGGGATCCAAGTCCCTTATCATCAACTTCAACGCTCCTATCGTGCAGATGCCTACGCAGATAAACACCAGTGCCACGCCCGAGGGCGTCATGCAGACCATATCCAGGCAGATCGAGGAGGTGACGATTCGAGGACTGCAAATAGCCTTCAACAACTCAACACGCATGCTCAATGGCTAAAGATCAATATACCGCAAACACAACCCCCAACGACACTCCGAGCGACCTCCCGTCCTTGGGGCAAGTCCCGGCGTACAAGGCCGTGACGGAGGGCATAAGCGCCATAGAAAAAGCATACCAGGCGGGGTTGAAAATAACCCTGGCGGAGGTGGGATTCTGGCGTCAGGTCGTTCAGTTCCGCGGCAAGGCCAAGACCTCCGATCCTCAGTATACCGGGATGGCGGACACCTTGAAGCAGTCCAGCGACTACAAAACGGCCATACAATCGGTAGATCGCCAGGATGTACAGCGAGAATACGTATTCCGCTGCGGGGATTATTTCCTCCCTATCAACCTCACCTACGAAGTGGAAGGGGAGAAGAACGATTCTACCTCCCAGCTCGTCGACGGGGCAGAAATCCTCCAGGTTCTCAACTATAAACCGATGGTCGTAACCGTGCGCCTGCGTATTGAACGCAACTTGGCGCGCGTCGACACGGACGCCTCGGCCTCGAACCTTTCCATGCTCGACGCCTTGTCCTATGAGGCATACGCCGACCAAGGGCTCGACAACACCGATCCCGCGGCCATGGCTATCGCCGACCTCGGCGTGGCTCTTCGGAGTTTGTGGCAGGGACAGGATGTTTTCAAGATCGAGAACAAAGTCCTCAACAACGACCTCGGCCTGGAGTGGGTGTACATGAAGCGGTTCAAATACACCCCCAATCCGGGGTCTACCATCGTGGACGTCAGCATGACGCTCCATCAGATCAACATGGACGAAAACGCCATCGTATTTACGCAGGAGACGGTAAATTCGACCAGCGCCGCAGGGGGGGGCAGTAGGTGATGAAGGGTAATTTGTTCAGGGTAGGGAACGAGGTGTTTATCGAGGGGAAGAGCATCGGCCGATTCGCCTCGGTAGACATTACCGAGGAGCGTGATTCCCTCGCGGGAAGCTGCACCATGACCATTCCGGTGTATGCCATCGGGTTCCGGCAGGGGTTGCCTCCGGCACAGCGCATAAGGGCAGCCTTGGAGGGCATAAACATCAAGCCCGGCGCCCGCATAGACATCGACGGCTGGTTCTACAACAATGCTCAGTTGGGGCAGCAGTTCGAGAGGCTGCGCATTTTCAGCGGCTTCATCCGGCAGGTCATCGGGGGATTCCCGTCGAAGATCGTATGCGAGGACTACTCTTTCATCCTGCGGTTCGGCACTATAAACCGGGACTGGGTGTCGCGCACGAAGCTAAAGGACATGGTGGACTATCTATGCCCCATCTCGAACAAGGCATTCGAGGACTACCGCAAGACGCAGGGGTTCGACAATCCGGCGGACTTCCCAACTCTGTCGTTCGATTCATCGGATAGTGCGGACGTGGAGTTCGCGTTGCAGACCTTCAAGCTCATATCGCCGTTCGAGGCGCTGTCAAAGCTCATGAAGATGTTCACGTTGTATGGCACCGTGAACGCCCAGGGGAAGGTGTATTTCGGCATTGGCGTGAGGGACAAATTCAAGCGCACGGTGGCATTGGCCACGAACACCAATGTCATCGGCCGCGACATAGTGCCTACCGACGGGCTGTTCGAGGACTACAAAGTAGTGGTAAATGCCCTCATGGCCGACGGCACAAAGTACACCTACGAATACGGCGATTCCCAAGGCGAGGCGCACCGATATTTTGTTCCGGCCAATACAGCATCGCTGACCGAACAGACGGCCAAGAACATAATGGCTCGGCTGAAGGGAACGCGCAACAAGGGAACCATAAAAACCGTGCTCTATCCGCAGGTTAATATGTTCGACTTCGTGGAGTATACGGACACTATGCTCCCGGAGCTTACGGGACACTACTACGTGATCGGCAAGAATCTCAGCTGCGACACTTCCGACGGGTTTATACAGACCCTGACTGTAACCGACGAAATGTTCATACTATGAAAACATCAGGCACTTTCGACGAGGAATGCGCCCGTTTAGGCGCGGAATTCGGGGCTAAGATGGGCGACGAGAGGCGCGTGTCGCTCGTCATAGCCACCGTATCGGCCGTAGACGAGGAGGCCAAAACCTTAGAGGCTGTTGTGGATAACGACAGGGTGTTCAGCGACATAAACCTGAACGTTTTTCCAAACGGGGGCAACAGCCTCTATATTATACCCTCCGTGGATTCCCTTGTGGTACTGGGGTTTATAGAGGGTTACTCCGAGGTTCCGGTGCTCATAAAAGCCACGAAGATCGACAAGATGATCGTATCGAACGTCGCAGGCACCGAAGAAGAGGGCGAAAGCACTATTTCTTTTGATAAGGACGCCGTGGAAATAATCCGCGGCACCTCTTCTTGGCGGATTGAAAAAAATAAAATATCTTTCACTGCCGATAAAATTGAAATGGATGGCGGGGAGAACGGGGGGCTTGTGCTGGTGGATGGCGTCACCACGGCGCTCAACAACTTAGTGACGCAGGTAGGGAATATGTGCACGGTATTCAATGCGCATACCCACGGCGCCCAAGGTGCGTCGCCTCCGGCTACCCCTATGACCGCCCCCTCCCAGTTCAATAAAGGAGACTACGAAAATACCAAGATAACGCAATGACAGACGCAAAATTCGACTTTCAGGTCAACGACATAGTTATATCCAACGGGGACGTCGAGTTGGTGTCTTTGTGCAGCCAGCAGAACGCCACGCTGATATTTTCCAAGTCGGCGGCAAGTCTTACGAAGCCCCAGTTCGGGGTCGGATTCGAGGACTTCTATCCCCTGCTGCCCAAATGGGCGTGGGGCAAGGTCGAAGCTACGGCTGAAAAGCAAATATACGACGACGGAGCCCTCATTGCCCGCGTGAATATCTTTGAGGAGACAGCATCGGGAGTTGTGACCGCAGACATACGTGCACGATACAAGGAGTAGACATGGCAAAGACGTACACAGTAAAACAGGGAGACACCATCCAGGACGCGGCATTCAACGTGTCCGGCTCTCTTGCGGGCATAGACCCGATATTGGAGAAAAATACGCCCACGAACATCCCGCCCGCGGACTGGAAGGCCATGCAGTACCGCCAGGAGCCTCCCGCCAAGAACTTTATGGAATCCTACACTCCGGCGCTGAGGACAAATCAGATTCTCGACGTCGAGGGGATCGACACATACAACCTACAAACCTTGCAGAGGCCTCCCTTCAACTCCTCCATGGACGTGAAGGAAGAGGTGGATGCGGAAATCTCGCGTCTCCTCAAAGCTACGGCCGAAGGAGGACGTGCCCTCATATCGGCGCTTGCACCCGAGGCTATGGGGGCGATGAAGGCTACGATCGGCAGCTTTTTGCGCGACACGTTCTACAACAGCCCCTACACCGTGCAGTGTTTATTCCGCACGTGTGCCAAGTACGAATACACCCCCAATCCGGAATCAGCTAGTCGGGTTATACTCGACACGTCCGGTCATAATAACTTCCCTCGATTAGACATCGTTAACACCAGCTCAGCCGGCATTACCAAGCTTATAGCATATAACAATAGGACGGCAACGTTTTCATATCCTGTTTTTTGGGACTATTTATACAACGCCGTATTCATGAGCGACGGAGCCAAGGCCTATCTATACATCAACAACGTACTGGTAAACTCCATGGATGTAGATTGGGTTAATCGTGCTTCATATCTATATCTTGGTGGATTTGGCGGTAATAATAGGCCAGCGGTTGATTTTAGGGGAGACGTGATATGCGCCCGCTGGTTCGACCGCGCATTCACAGAGGAGGAGCTGGCGGCGCTCCAAAACAGAGTGCGGCCCCAGGACTATATCGTGCCCCCGGCTTTGAAGGTCAACTGCGTGGCAGAATATATCCCTCAGAACCTCATACCCTCCGAGGAGGACAGCTCGAAGCCCGTCATGTGGCTCGACAGCGCCAAGCAGATGCCACCCGACATCTCTACTCCGCCGATCCTTCGCAAGTCTATCGGGGGTTATGACTTGACGCCCAATGATAATCCAAGGATAGGCCGCGAGCCGATCTACAAACCCACTTACGACTTCAAGGGCGTCTATACCGCCAACGGCGGCTTCTTGGGACAACGCATAGCCACATCGCAGCTCGTCGACGGGACGTTGGAGTGCTACTTCAAAACAGGAGACGACATCACAAGTGAGCAGTGCGTATTCAACTTGTCGGATAATATGGCGCTTCCGAGGCTTACGTTTTATGGCAACCAGCTCCGTTTTCGCTCCAATGAGTTCGATGTTAACTACCCCTGCAAGCCAAACACGACTTATCACGTGGTGCTTAGATATGCTTTACAGGAAAATAGCGGCTACATCTATTTAAACGGGGTCAAGATTTCGGATGTATTCAAACTTGGGAGTAAAATAGCCCAAAGGTACTTCAATCTTGGCATATACGTCGAAAATATTCCGATCTTGTTGAAGGGCGAGATATACCACTTCCGCAACTTCAATACATACCTGTCAGAAGCACAGGCGTTGATGCTGTGGAACGAAGGCGATCCCGCGTCGTTCGTGGTAGATGCGGCTATGAAGGCATCCTGCACGCGGGAGTATCTGCCGCAGAACATCCAGCCTCGGAGCGATGATCCCACCAAGGCGGGCTATTGGTGGTCGTCGCACAAACAGATGCCCGTCAACGGAGTGTTGGAGCCCCTGTCGGATCCCCCCGCGGAGTGGCCGAATACAAACCTCGACTATTACAACTATCCCTCAATAATTAAACGATAACCGATATGTCACTGATAGACACGATATGGGAAAACGTACAACGGCTGATCCCGTCCATTAACACCAGCAACGCGGGCATCCTGCGCAAGATCGCGGAGGTAGTAGGCACCGTGCTTGACATTGTGCGGCTCGAAATCCTGCGCAGCGAGGAGACGATATCGGCGGCCGCGAAGATCGCGCGCGTGACGAGTGAGACATGGTATGTCGAGAAGGCATACGCCTATCAGCAGGGCGATCAGGTAGTCGTGGTGAACGAAGCGACGCAAGAGCTGGGCTATGCGACCATAGATGCCACGAAGCAGATTATAAAGCAGGCTTCGATAGGTGTTACCGATGAAGGGCTGTACTACATCAACGTCGCGACATCCGACGCCAACAACAACGTCGTACCCCTGACGCAAGACCAGCTTAACGCCTTCGGCGCCTACTACCGCAACTTCTGGGGCATAGGCGCGCAAATCCAGGCCGCGTCCAACCCCCCGGCCGTGCTGTCGGCCGACAAGCTGTACGTCCGCTTCGACAAGTCGTACAACCTCGACGCCATCAAGTCCAGTATCAACACGGGCCTACATGACTTGCAGATGCAACGACGCACGACAAATACCCTGTATATCAACGATATAGAAAGGCACCTCTCGGGGCTTACGGGCGTCAAGGACGCATACTTCTCCGAGGTCACGGTATCCCATAACGAGGGTGTAACGACGCCTACGGACGGCAAAATCGTGCTTAACCCAGGGTACTTCAACTTCGACCCTGGCCTGTACGATTTCACCAAGAACATCACAATCTTCGAGGCCATATGATGCGCTTCCGATATATCGACATCCCGAAGCTGGTATTGCAGCTGCTCCGTCCCAACTACTCGGTGCGGCGCGACCATAGCTACACGGAGCAACCGTTCTGGACGACGATACTGTACCGATACTGCCTGGCGATGCTCATGGTGCTGCATGACTATCTGTACAACTACTACATGGTTCGATCCAAGTGGTACATGATGGCGGCGTGTACACCTACATACGGACAGATCGAAGGTGTACTCCGGTACTGGTACAGCGAGTGGGGCCAAATATCCGTCACCCCGAGCGGCGCGAGCATATGGCAATCTATGTGGTACGATTCGCCTACGCCGCCCATATACCTGTACGACACAGATACGCCGAAGGTGTGGTTAGGTCGCGGCGGCACCGTCACGGAGCAGCCCATCATATCCATTCCCTCGGCACTGTACAACGACCAGGAGGCATACGGCCAATTCGTGGCGGACGTAAACACACTGTTCCCATTTTATGTGAAGTACACTATAAAAGCACAATAACATGTCAGGAATAAAAAATATCAACGTTGTATCCGGCACGGGAAACCCCGTGCAGATGCAGGATTTGCAGAACCTCTGGAGCGCCATTAATTCGCTCCTCCGATCCACCAAAACGCCCATCTCCATCGTTGCGGGATTCGCCACGGCTAACAACAACACCGGGACGAATATCGGCGAAGGTATCATCTGCTACCAAGGGCAGGCTTACTACCTGGCCGCCGGTGTCGCTAAAATAGGCCAGTATCTTTATGCCAACACCATCCAGGACGAACAGCGCGTGTATGAAGATGGCGTGACGCGATACACATATTATGATTATGTCCTGAATGCTGCGGACAATGCGTCGGCATCGGGCATTGGCACCCTCATAGGGCAGGCCACGGCGGCCAACCTCACAGCATGGAAGGTGGGCGTGATAGCCGACGGTTCTGTAACAACGGCTATGCTGGCCGACGGCGCAGTGACGACACCCAAACTTGCCGCTCAGGCCGTAACTGCAGCCAAAATAGCCGACGGCGCAGTGGGGTATGCGCAGATCGGAACTGAGGCTATAAAGAACGGCAACATCCAGGATGGACAGATCACCGGGAGTAAACTGGCCGACCAGTCCATTCCCGGCTCAAAGCTCAGCAATAAGACCATCACCGGAACGCAGATTGCTGACAAAGCAATCACTGCTGAGAAGATTGCCGATGCTACTATCACTGCGGGTCAAATAGCGGTAGAGACCATCACCAACGAAGAGATCGCCAACAAAACCATCATCGCAAATCAAAAGCTGGAGGATGGATCTATCGAAGAAGCGCAATATGGCACTGCGTCGGTATCGACACGAGCATTGCAAGTAAACTCGGTTAATACTTCCATCATCAAGGACGGAGCAGTTACGGGCTCCAAGATCGCAGATGACGCCATATCCGGGGAAAAAATAGAAGAAGGCACTATTCCGGAGAGTAAAATTTCCGCTCCGGGAGTAAATTACTTGGAACCAACTACCGTGGTTCCCAATGCGATGCTATCTAATTACGAATTAAATATCATCAAAATCGGCAACATTGGCAGCACACACGTAAATGCCATCATGCCTGTGCAACAATTGCCCGGCACGCCAGTTCGAATATTCATAGAACACACCGCTTCAGAAAGCGCTGTCGTGGATATAAAACGGTCGAGCGTCGGGGCAGTAGTAGGTACTATTAACATTTCCAACGTCCTTTTAGGGATGTATGTTGAAATATTTGCTTACGACGGCCGCATATTTTACTGGACTTCGGGCAGCGCTAATTATCAAAGGGAATAGGATAATGGACACCTTATTGAAATGGATCATGGCTGTGGTGGGGGGCTTGCTGTCGTTGTTCGCCCCCGTGACGCCGCTTGTGCTCTGCGCCTTGACATTCGTCATGATAGACTTCGTGATGGGTATACTGGCCGAGCGCAAGAGGGCGGCTCGGCAGCATAAGGACTGGTATTTCTCCAGCGACAAGGCGTGGAAAACGGTCATCAAACTTACGTGCATTGTCGTTGGGATCGGTATGTGCTACCTTATAGACACTCAAATCCTCGACTTCATGAACTTACACCTGGCCAAGCTCTTCACGGGCATGGTATGCGGCATCGAAATGTGGTCGTATTTGGAGAATGCCGTGGAAATATCTGACGCTCAGGTATTCCGATCCCTCCAAAAATACGTGGGAAAGAAGATGAAGGATGAAGTAGATATTGATATTGAAAACGCCCCGCAGGCTCCGGCCGACGGGGGTAATAACGTCAAACATAAAAAAAATGTGACATGAAAGTAGTTATCAATGGCTCCGAAGCCGATTATCCCTACATTTTTGTGAACGGAGTAAAAATGCCCGCGACCTTTATTGCTCGCCCGGCCAACCCGCGGGTAGACATGGGGCGCCGAATCATCATCGAGCCAGCGCTTCCGGAAGGTGGCAACACCCTGCTTACTGCGGACTACCTCGACTTCGAAATCAACGAGGTTGTCATCTCCGATAACCCGTCGGCCTACACTCCCGCCGACGTTTTGCGATTCCTCAACGAAGGGCATGAATCCCCTACTGACGATGATTTCCCGGGCATCGGATCGGGTCTCTATTCCGGCGGGGGGGGGTCTCCTGAAATTCCCGACGGGTCGATCACCACAGCCAAGCTGGCCGACAATGCCGTGACTGCGGCTAAGATCAAAGCTAAAACCATAACCGGCAAAGAACTGGCTCTTGGCGCTGTATCCGGCGACATCATTCAAAACAATACAATCGTGGCGTCGAAGCTTGCGGATGGATGCGTAGGCACCGCAGCCATCGCTGACGGAGCTGTCACCAGTGATAAAATCGCCGACGGCGCAGTGACGACGGATAAACTCGCAACATCTTCCGTCGCCACCGAAAAGCTACAAGACCTGTGTGTCACGACGCCCAAAATCGCGGATCGGGCTGTCGACACTACCAAGCTGAATACCGGAGGCGGGCCGGGGGGGAGTGTAGATTGATAGATATGGACAAAAAAAAACAGGCGCTTTATCGGCGCCTGTTCTTTTTTGGTGGGTCTATCCCTCGCCCAGCGATCCCGAACACCAGCATAATGATCCCGGCCACAAAGAATAGTACGCACGCACTGCTCATGACTATGCTTTTATTTCGAGGTGGAACGCAGGCTCGCTCAGGTCATACGAAAACTTGGGGTTTTTGCCGGGAATAGATATGGGCGAAATCACTTTGACGACGCGCGGCTCATCGAGTGCTGCGACTAAGAACTCCGCGGGCTTCTCCATCGTCATGCTCACGTCCAGCACATTCACCTTGCGATACTCCTCGGCGCTCACGCAGTGCTTGGACACCCGTTCGCCCTTTTCGCTAAGCTGGCTGATAAGTTCGGACATCTCGTCGATGGTGTCCTCTTTGTCCATGCCCCGATCCTGGCAGTCGTCGAACAGTGCGGTCACCTTCCTGCCGGGCTCCCGGTAGCGGATGCGCTTCCCGGCGACCAGGTTGTTGTACATGGCCATCGCCTGCCGATAGGGATTGCGCCAAGTGGAGGTGATGGTCACCTTCGGGTTGTCGCTCTTCTCGGCTATGGATTCGAGCAGGTCAATGACCGATGAAGCTACCATGTCCTTGCACTCTTTCAAGAGCGACGAGGAGAATACTACTCGTTTTGTTGTTTCCATTCTGTGTCTGCTAATGATTTGATGTTGAATGATATAAATTCGCACCCCTTGGGTACTATGTACTTGCGGATATGCGCTTTAAAGATTAATTTGTCGTTGAATTGATACCTTTCTTGCAGCGCATCCTGGAACGGTTTTACCGCATTGTCGTAGTCGCACTGAGTGTTGGAGAACCCGAACTCATACCACACCTCGAACGGAGGAGACGGCAATTCTATGTCCGGGAGCTTTAAGAGGCATTCTGCGCGGAAGGCATCATGCTCGCTGGTTTTGAATCGGCGCCCTTTGTATGCCCTATTTACCGTCAGCGGCTTGACCTGTATTGACACTTTGCTGTTCATGGTATATGCATATCTTTTCGATGTTTATATGCGTCGACATGCCCGTCTTGGGGCAGATATGGTGCATATTATCCTCGGCTGACAGGTGTTTGCAGGACTTGCATGTTACCTTCGGCCGATTTTCGAATCCTTCGTTCTTCGGTTTTGCTGGCTTTTTCGACGCCTTCAGCTTCATTTCCTCCAAATATTAAACCCTCCGCGCACCTCTCCGTACGGGGCGTCATCGAAGGGGTTGTACCCGACGGTTCCCTCGATGCTGAACCACCCCTTGTTGTATCGCACGCGCGCACCCATAAACTGATTGTTCCATCCGGGGGCAACCTGCGCGGCCACTACTATCCCCCCTTCCCATGTAGGCGGTATGATCGTCGTGGTGTGATGGGTCTGCGTTATGATCTTGGTTGGCACGAATAGGTCTATACTTTCGAGCATAGGTTTGTACCCGGACACCGTGGCCCGATAATTTTCGGTCTGGAATGTCTTTAACTCGAAAGGAAGCGTTACAGCCACTTTGACCGTATCGCCGGGCAGATGTACCAATACAGTGTCGATCTTCGAAATTTGGCGCACTTCCGTTTGAAGTACGGTATCTCTCACATATTCCCTCACGACCACCGTGTCAACGCGGAATTCGATCTTCTGTTTCGATAGGGTGCAACAAAACCATGACCGCAGGCTATAAAGTGCGATCATGGCTATGATTGCCCCGATTATGGCCGATGTTAGCCTGTTCATCTCCTATGCGTCGATCTCTTTGTCGGCAATGGTGCTGTACCACCTGTGCAGAAACCATCCACCCACTACTCCTGCGAGCAGTCCGATAGTCCCGGCACTTCTTATGCTCCCTGGTAGGAAGTTGAACACAATGATGGCTACCACGGCTACCGCAGCAGCTATCAATCCGATTTTCAGTTTGTTGTCCATTTTATATAAAGTTAAATTTCAGGTATTCTCGGTATGGCGGGCGTCCAGTTGGATATGATGCCGTCGAAAAACAGAATCCAGTGTCGAATCTCGCTCGTGATATTCAGCACGTCGTTTTCGGTGGTAGGGTCGAACACTTTTACATCAACCCATCCATGCACCATTGCGACGATTTCGTTTAGGTCGTCCCGCATCTCGTGCGCGGTGGTCAGAGCATCGGGGATCGCAAGCGCCTCCTCGATCTGAGACGAATTCACGAACTGCGTCATCGTATGAAGCGGAATGCTACCCAGCACGCGGATGGTCTCGGCCATCTTGTCGGCGCCTTTACGGAGCGTGGCCGCAGTATCATCCAACAGCAGGTGCAGGGATCGAAAGGGCGTGCCGTACACTATCCAATGACGCCCTTTGGCGTTCGAGTGGGCCACTTCGAGGGTGGCTAACAGCTCATTCAGAATAGAAATCTGATTTTTCATCCTGTTTGTGTATTATGGGTTTTATGGCGTCCGGATTGTTTGCGATGAAAACGACCTGTTCGTTTAGCGCATGCTCGTCCACCTTGTCGTAAAATTTGTATATTTGGTTCTTATGGTCAACACACTGGAAACGGAGGGCGTCGACCTCGGCCACTTTGCCGGAACGTAGATATACCAAGTGTTTCATGGATTTATGGTTCGTTATCGGGTTTGGGGTTTTGCCCGGCATCATCCTGCCATCTATACGACGGTCGTAGCATTTTCCCATTTCCTATAAAGGTAGGTTTGCCCCGCTCCCCTACTTCCGGTTTGGGCTGGTAAAGATATACGGTATGCGTGTGTCCGAATTTGTCTATTTTTTTGAGCGGCGCGATGCAAAGTTTAACCTTGGCTCCCAACTCTCCGTTATTGCGGACAAACTCTTCTATCACGTCAACAGGTATCTTTTTCAGGTCTATTTCGGCATATAAGATTCCCGCCATGATTCAATCTCCAATTTCGCCTCGTGTTCAAAATTCGATATTATTTTGCTGTACGCCTTTATCTCCTTCATATCCTCAAACTTGCGGATATGGTAGTATGAATTCCGGCTCGTGCAGTTCAGGTAGTTCGACAGCTTCACCCCGTTCATGAGCTTGTGGGAGTACATGATATGGATGAATACCGTCCGGGCGTCCGTGACCCTTTGGCGCCGACAGGGTGTCCGTATCTCCTCCAGCGATACGCCAAAGTGGCGCTCAAGCAGCATTCCTATTTTCGATAAAATAATTTCCATGCATCAAATATAGTAAATTATTTTGTCACACAAGCCCGATCCGTTCTATTTTTTCTTATCCAGCTCCTCAATGAGGGCATCGGCGAAGTAGATAGACTGACGGGCAATTAGTATTTCAGTTGGCGTGTTTGCATACTCGCCTTTCTTCTGCCAGTCAGCCGCAACAAGCACAGGGAACACAGATGCCATCATCTGCCCGGCATACACCCTCCGCCAGTACTCCCGGTCAACTGTTAAGTTTTCCTTAATAGTTGGATCAACCTTTTCGGTAGCTTCGTCGATATGCTTCCCGTACTCTCCCCGCGCCAGCTTCTCGGCGTAGTCGTCGTCGCGCATCATCAGGTCTTCATCGCTAATAACTCCATCAAATTGAAGCCCATTAGGAGAAAATGATCGCATGTGCTCTATCCCTAATTCTGTTTTATATAGTGCTATAATTGGGTATTCAAGATCAACACGATCAAAGCATATAATACGAGCTTCCATTCCGTCTCTCGTGCACACTGGCGCGCCTGCTTTGGCGGCCGATAAGTCAAATTCTCTCATAATTATTTCAGTTTATCGAGATTTTGCGAGAATCTCGCTATTTTTTTCAAAACGGAGCGTCGCAATCTTTGCACGCCCCTCTGTATCTGAATAATTCATAGAGGCGTCCAAATAGCCACACCTCCAAATATCTATGGCCTGCGGTGTGCTCGTGACACCAGCATTTCCCCATGCGTATCTTAAATATATTCATACTCATTGCTATTTCACCAATTCAAATTCATAAGCCACCACCCACGGGTTCCGATCCCACGTTCCACGACCGGACACCTTGTCGATAAGTGCGGCGAAGGCTCGCCTGGGTGTATTGAAGGTTTCCTCGTACTCATGCCCCGGTAAAGCAAATAATTCGTATGGACGTCCCCCGGTCTTGAAGTAGGTCACATCCACCACCCCTTCTTTCATACAGTCCTCGTCTGAAATATCCTGCAAGCGCTCGCAACGGATTCCCGTGATGCGGATTTGGTGAGGCATCAGAGCAGCACGGACGTACATCTTGTTGTACATTCCGGGGTCGTATTTTAAGCCCCTTATAATAGCATCATCTGCATCCATATTGCCTTGACGATATACTTGCTCATAGCTCTGCGCCACGGCCACAACCTCGCCGACCTTGTGGCGGCATTTGTCCTTGAAAAAGTCGCATTCATGGTAGTATTCCCGCGAAACACTTGTGCCATCACGCGCAATACCACCTATTACCGAATTACAAAAGTCATCGTAATTCGTCCATATTTCCCACAACCTATCGCTAACCAGCCGCCTCGTCATGGTCTTTCGCCCCTCGATGACCGCATCCGTCAGTCCGTAGCGGTCGTTAAACACTATCTTCTGCATGGCTATTCTTGTTTGAGGCTGTTAATTCTGTCGATCTCGACTTTCAAATTCATCTCTGCGCAGCGCACATCCCGTTGCAATTCCTCCAGCCGGACTATTTGCTCCTCGTCCATCCGCGGGCATCCCCGCAGCCAGCTGTCGTAGTTCGGGGTTTGCAGTTCGCCGTTGGCAATAGACCCTACACGCAGGCAGTAGTCATAATATTTGACATACTCCTCCTCCGGAGCGTCACGGTCGATGTCCGTCAGCATATCGGCCATACTCACGAATAGATCGCCGACTTCTGCAATTCCTCCGGGGTCGTCGCCGACCCACGCATCAGGCTCGTAATCGTAGCCGTGCTTTTCGCAGAAAGCGGCCAGATAGGCGTTGCAGGCCGCATTGTAATTCAGTCTCAGTTCCTCGCGTGACAATCCATTTGCCGTGAATGTCTTACTTTTCCTTTCTGCGGTCGCCTCAATTCCTGTTTTCATGGGATTCTATTTCTTTTTTGAGTTCCTCAATTGATTTTCTGATCCGTTTTTAAATCGTAAACTCTGACGGCCAGTCCGGCGTCGATCAGGCCGCGGTAGTCGAGGCGGAGGCGGTGGAGCAAGTCGAATTCTGCGAAAGAAAGTCGATCCCCGTAATAATAGTATAATATTTTATACCAATCATAGCGTTCGGTGTAATTATCGAAATCACTATCTATACTGCAAAACACTAATTGTTCTGTGGCATAAAAATTATAGTGGTCAAAATTAGGGTGCCTTGCCTTAGCCAGCTCCACAAGTGGCACGAACGGCTTCCCGCCGTTGTAGTCCTTATCCGTGATCTCTTTGTATAGATCAGACATCGGACGAAGGACGGGCTTGTACCCAGCCAGCGCGATTCCATACTTGGCGACAAACTCGACATCTATCCAGCATATATTACCGGATGGATGCTGCCCAAGGAGTGGATGTTCCAAATACCCCGCAATGTCGGTAAGTGTAAGTTCTCGTGTCATCGTTTTCATCTTCGTTCAGTTTTCGGGTGTTAACCCCGCGCCCATTCAATGGGCGCGGGAATGATTAAACTGTGAAACTATTTCTTGAAAGTGGAAACCGGACGCACGGCGCTTATGCCATACTTGGAGTTGCCCATGTAGCCCGTGTTGCCGCTGTAGAAGAACGCGCGGTTGGAATTGTTCTCCGGATCGGGGTCGGCCTCGCTCGTCCAGTAGATGTTTGTAGCGGGCTTGCCGCCGATCTTCTCGAACGCTTCGTCGAGGCCCCGGAATCGGGCGTCATACATTTCTATCGCCTCGTGACGGGTTGCGCAGCGGAAGCCCTCGCGGTATTTGGCAGCGGCTTTCTGCGCGTTCTTGAATTTAAATTCGCCCGGCAGGTCTTGTTTGGCGATTTCGAGCATACCGAAATCGGTTACCAGTACGACGGTCTGCGCCGTGGTCGGGTCTTCGCGTTTCGTCCACTCGTCGAGCGGGTGCAGTTTGCGGTTTTCGTCGGGAATGTAGATCCCGTTTTTGATGTTGTTTTTCATTATTCAGTCAGTTTTTGGATGAACCTGCGCATAAGGGCGCATGAATTACAAGTAGATTCCCCGCATGAATAAGATCGTCTATACGCTTCAATCGCCTTCTGGCGCATCCGTTCCTCGGCTTCCAGCTCGGCGAGTTCGACGGCCTTTATTGCGTCTTTCTTCATCATCGCCCGGGCCTCCTGAAACGTTACCCCGTCGATGCTGGAATAGAAATCATTTTCACGGATGATTGCTTTTGCTTTCTCGCTTTTCATATGTTCAGTTCCTGTCTGCTATTTATCGCCCAATTAATTGCTTCGACAAGATTGTCCAAAAGCGACGGGCCGAAACAGCTCCATATGACGCCGTAAGCACCCTTATATTCGATCTCGGAATATTTCTTGCTGGTGTGTTGTATTGTCAGGTAGTGCAATCCAGTGCGAGTATCCTCTATTTCCTTCGGCAATAGCCCCAGCAGGTCAGCGACCGTGAAGGCAGGTGCGTACTGAGTAGGAAAATTTCTGCACAGCCATCCAATGTCCTCCTCGCATGCTATCTGTAACTTACGACGCCCGGTTTTTGTCGACATTGTGCGCCATACCATGCTCGCCTTCTGCGCCGGCACTCCCAGTTCGATCAGCCGCTTCGACTGCTCGATGCTTGTTACTTGATCTTTCATTCCTCTTTCAGCTTTTGGTTGAAATTTTTTCGGTGGTATTCGTAATCCGGTTCAAACTCGCCATCCTCCCCGTTCTCAAACCACATATCGTCGAATGCACTGACAGCCTTCTGGCGCATCCGTTCCTCGGCTTCCAGCTCGGCGAGTTCGACGGCCTTTATTGCGTCTTTCTTCATCATCGCCCGGGCCTCCTGAAACGTTACCCCGTCGATGCTGAAATAGAAATCATTTTCACGGATGATTGCTTTTGCTTTTTCGCTTTTCATAGTTGGTCACCTTTTGTGTTCTACTTTTCGATTCGGAATGCAGGAAATCCAGCCCCAGAACGGTATGCGTCGCTTCAAATAGTCCGGATCATCCTCGTGGTTGTATGCCTCTGTTTCGAAGCAGGTGTAGTAGTATGCGCCCGGATAAGGCGGCAGTATCGCTTCGCTCATCCACGAAATGCCGTAGCAAATCCAGCCGGCGAAGAGAATGCCGACCACCGTCAGCGCCCAGCCCCACCAGGCTAACGAGCAGCATATGGCGACGGGCAGGAGAATTGCCGCGAACAGCACGGACAGTTCGATCTGCTGGGCGCAGTGTATTCCTTCGTGGCGGCGCGTAGTCTCGTCCATGCTCCACGCCATCGGCTTGCGGGTAAAAGCCCACAAAAGCCATGTTACCCAGCTGAACCCCTTGAACGGGATCAACTTGTTGTGAACTTCGATAGGTAGTTTCATTATTTTTTTTGTTTTTTCTCCACTGAAACCAAACGCCCGGAGGCGTCGTAAACTCTCTTTTCCGTGTCGTTCTCCACCACGGTGTAAAGCAGGACGCCGTTTTTGTCCTTGACAATGTACCCGCTGGCCGTCTTGACCTTGATGTAGACAACCTCTCCCTGCGAGTTTTTTATTACTGTCTGATTTTGTGCATACGCAGGCTTTACAGCCATGAATGCAATGCAGGCGGCGATGAAAATGATTGCTGCCAAATAGGCGATTGTTGCTTTTGTCTCCTGTTTCATTTTTGTGATTTTTTTTGTTTGTTCCATGATCTCGAATTCGGCATTAGATTTTATCAGGTAAGCCGTATTGTGCTTTATCCACTTTTAGAATCCAGCCAGGCTTATCTGCTCCCTCGATCCTAATAGGCGCGTATTCGTCCGTTGAACATCCTCGTTTGTGGGCTTCGTGGCACATCTCGGAGTATGTCAGAATCTTGCACTTCACGTCCAAGCTAAGCACGTCGGCGATAGTTATCTGCTGGTAGGTGAACGTGTCTATGACGTGATTTACGGCATATTCGAGCCGCTTGGACGACATACCTGACTTGATGATACGCTCCGTTAGCAGATTCAGAAAGTCTTTCGACATTTTCGGGAACGCTACCGAAATCTTGTACACGGCTCGCGCCACTTGCATATCCGATGCTGATTCGCCCTCAAATGCCGAAATTTCATAACTCCCACTCCTGCGGAGTTCGAGCGCGAGCGATTCCCTCGTAGATTGCCCTTGATACTTCTTCGGGGGCAAGAGGCATGATTTGATTAGTTCTGTTGCTTTCCCCATTTTTGGTTTCGTTTAGGGTGAATACTCCTTGCCAGTTGTTAGCCATTGACTGTTCGATAATCTTCCGGGCCTCTCCCGGGTCTCCGCCGCTCAGATTTACAAGTCGGTTGTAGAACGCTTTAAAGCCTTGCGCCTTGTATGGCTTCCCGAGTTCGGATTTGTAGGCGAGCCACTCGTTAACTGCCGATTTGAATTCCGGAGCCACGAAGGACGTGTCGAGTTCTTTTCTTTTTCGCGGAACTTTTTCTTTTCTTCCCTTCGTGGTCGAATACCCGTCATCCAAAATTTCAAAATCGCTGAGGCTATCTCCTTCCCCTTGGGGGGTAAGGGGGGTATTATCTTCTCTTAATCTTATATCTTTATTATCTCTTATCTGTTGTTGCTCTCTGTGTTGATTCTTTGTTCCCGACTGTGTTGCTCTCTGTGTTGATTCTTTGTTCTCCTCTTTGTTGTCGTAAAAATTTAAACCGACGTAATCATCGAAATTACAGATAGTTATTATGGTGTACGTCTTTGTTGCTATCTTTGTTACTTCTTTGTTGCTGACTATGTTGTTAAGTGTGTTGCGTGTTTGTTGAGTACTTTGTTGCACCCCTTCGCTCAACTTAGATAGACTTGTTACTACTTGCCCGCGTTTAATCGTGATTCCGTTCCACTCCGATTCCGTGATGTTCGCGTTCATAACCAGCCACTGGAGCATAGCGTGTTCCCGGCAAGCCTTAATGCTTGTTTCTCGGTACCATTTGGTGGGTATTTTCATCCATCCGTTTTGTATGTCCTTTAGCTTCATTATTAAAAGGGGATAAAAAAAACCGCTCGTTCGATACCGGGGGGGCAGCCCGGTATCTACTAAAGCGGTAAGTCACATTTTGCCCCTGCCCGAGCATTCACATCGCAAATATAAACAAACTTTTCCATTCTCCAAAAAAAATCAGAACGGAGTGTCCGTCATTGCCTGTCTCATGATCTCCTCCATGTATGCCTTCCTCTTCGCTGCGCGGCTGTGTCTGTTTGCCGCCGCCCTCTGTCTTTTGGCGACACTCAGCGGGTTGGCCATGTTCTCCTTCATGTTCCGGCACCACCTCAGATTCGAGGCATTGTTGTTCTCGACGTTCGTATCGAGGTGATCCACTATTTTGTCCCCCTCCTTTGTGTATAAAAGCCTCAGCCACAAGGCGGTGAACAAAGTAGTTGTACCTCCCCAAACGGTTGAATAACCGCACCCTTACGTACCCGTCGGCATTGTAATCCACCCTCAGCACATGGGGGTCTCCGCGTCGCGTAGATACCACCGTTCCGTCCTCTCCGATCCAATACCCCGGGAACTCGTCGATGGGCTTAAACTTCACCCCCCCCTGTACTCCGGGAATCGCATGTAATCTGCATTCATTCATATTGCCTATTTTTGGCGCATTAGGGCGCATTTTATAATATCCTCGAGGGTTGCATTAGGATTGGCATGCAAAGCCTCTAAAACGGCCTGTTTCGCCCTTTCTTTGGGGAGGCCCAAAGTTTTGAGAGCTCGTATCGCGTCTGCCTGCAATTCCTCGTTTATTTCCGGCGCTTCCGCCTCTGTCGGTTCCGAATCTTCAGCCTCGGATTGGCCCCCGGCCTGCGGAGACAGGCCGAGTGCATATCCTATAAAGTTCGACAACATCAGTAGCGGGAACAGGACTAGGCCGACGAGCCATTCCATTGCCGTGTTCATATCATCATTCATGAGTTTTTACGTCTTGGCGGGGCATAGGAGGATAGATTGTCGTATCTATGAAGTCCACGCCCCCTAATTTCACTGTTTTTACTCGCCCGCTGGCAATGCGCATCTGCACACCCCGATAAGTGATTCCGCACCTGCGGGCGTATTCGGCTATTGTAACTACTGTCTCTTTCTGTTTAGGTTCCATCTTTTTCTGTTATTTTTCGGGTTCGTCAGTCACATCCACGGCCTCCTGCTCTTCGACGGCCGCAATATTGTCGTCCACTCCGTCCACATACTCGGGGGTCGCCTGCGACACATCCATCGAGGAGGGGGTCGCCATGTCGTATTTTAGCGCTGTGATGAGCTTCGAGTTGGCCATCACATCCAGGCTACCCCATTTCATCAAGATGCGTTTAATGACCGTCTTTTCATACATGGCGGGCTTGTTTTTCTGCCACAAGCCGTTTTTGTTGTAGTAGCTTTTACTGTACTTCTTGCCGTGCTCCTCCAACTCTTCGACCGTCATGTACAGGTAGTGATCGCCGCCGTTTATGTAACGCAGATAGGCTACGTATCCGATTAATTTTGTGCGTTCGTGCGGCTCCTGGTTATAATCCATGTCGCCCGTAAAAGGATCGTAGTACTTTATGTCCCCCTCATACACCGGAGCGGCCATTAACCGCTGTATCATCCCGGTATTGTTGGCAAGTTGCACCAACCCGTTTTTCATCGGCATAAACACCGCCTTCTTGGTTACTACCTGCTGCCCGTTCTTGTACGTGGTCTCAGTGAAGGGGACGATGGCAGCCTGCCCGAATGCCGGATCCAGGGAAAGTCCCGTTGTCGCACAGGCCATGCACGAGCGCATGATGGATTTGGGCGTGCACTCCCGCAGCATTTTGTTCTCGGGAGCCACCAGCAGGTTGCGTACGGCCTGCGTGAATATCGGAGCCCTGTCGCCCAGCACCGCATGTAGGCGTGCCTGCACTTCCCCCTTTTTGTCCTCCAGCATGGCGATCATCTCCTGTAAATTCGGGGTGGTGGTCTTGGCTACCATCCCCTCGCGCATTACGCGTTCGTTCTTGTCTGTTATGGTTGTCATATTCCTAAAAAAAGCTCTAAAGTTGATGTTTTGAAATCGTTTAGCACCTCGTCACCCTCGGCGTCATACGTGTGGAACTCCCACCAAACCCACACCAGTTTTTCCATCCGCGTCTCCTTTTCTCCCGATCCCAGTGTGTCGGTGTGCCAGCATACCATTACCGCACACGTCAGGCTCCAGTCCCGGTACGCTACGCTGCCGGAAAAATAATCGTTCCCGTCTATGGCTTCCGTGAGCCGTTCGGCGACTTCCTCGTACTCCCGTGCTGTTATTTCTCGTTTCATGGCTGTGTTATTTGAATAATAATTGCCGCGTCGTGCTCTCCTTTACGTACTTGGCATATATGCCTGGGTTGTCCGCCTTTAATGCCTTCAAATCCAGCCTGCGGCTTGTTACAGTCTTGAATGTAGCCAGCGGCTGTCCGTCGTAGGTTATGGTGTCGTACTGCATGAAATACGCCTTAACCCGTTCTTCTGCCTTGGTGATCTCCTTCTGCATGGCGGACACCTTCGACCGCTGCGCCAGCACCCACGCGATAGTATCCCGTATCTCCGGATCCGCTTCCCGCGGGGAGGCTTCCGAGACAGGCCATGCCAGAATAACGTCCCGGCCTGTCTCCATCGGGGGTATTTCGTCGCCCAAAATATACCTTTCGAACCAATCCCGGCAGTACTCCACGATATAGTCGAATTTGGATCGGTCGAAATCGAATAGCGCATATACAAGCCGCTTGCCTCCCTCCTCCGCGGCTATGTACGCCGCGTCGCGCTCCATGATTCCCATTTGGTACATGATTTGCGTGTACCACAGCATTGGCACTGTCTCGGGCGTCAGTTCCGGCAGGTGCATTTTCGTGTCCTTGCACTCCAAGATATACCGGGTACTCCTGCCCGCGGCGAAAACCTCCCTGTCGGGCGCTGCCTGCATGTAGGACGGGTATTTGTCATTGCGGTACACCTCTATCCGCTCGGATCGTTTGACGATCTTCTCCCCGGTCGCCTGCTCGAACATGCGGGCGACCGCATCCTCCTTGAAGCGCCCGCGGATCATACTGTCGTTATCCTCTTCGGCCGCGGTATCCAAGGTCTCCATCTTCTTTGCGCGCCAGTACTGGTACGGCGTCGTATAGGGATTGAGCCCCATAATCGTTCCGACGTCGGAACTTCCGATAACGGGGGTGTCGTTGCGCGCGTGCAACCACTCTTGCCGTGTTTTATAGGTCGTTCGTGTTATCATCTTGTATGCACATATTTAGTAATTGGGTTATTTTATCCTTCCATCTTCCTCTTATTATCCCGCGCTTGTTGAACCGAAGGGCGTGGAATTTCAGACCAAGGGGGTACAAGTCCAATATTTGACGGCGGGCACCCGAATATATCAGCGCGTTTTTGGGTTTCAGCTCCCCCGGCTTCCACACGCTCCCCCATGATTTTAAGCGCTGGTAAACCCGAATGCAATAGGGAGTTATGTTTCGCCAGCATATCACGCTGCCGTGTTGATCGGCATACCGGCTGAGTATCTGTACGAACTCGTCACGCCTCCGTTCCTGAATCTGCTGCTTCGTCTCCCGTTCCGTAATCATGGGTGCCGCATTCTTTTTCGTTTAACTCTAGATATTCGGACAGCTCCTTTCGCCAGTCACCCACCAGTTGGTGCACTTGCGACATATCCCCCTCCTCTACCGCCGCGTCGATCTCGTCGAGGAATTTTATATCCTTTATTAGGCGTTCGTGCCCCTCCTTGCCGTAGCAGTTTGCGGAAATCAGTTTGAACCCGTCCGGGGTGGCCTTTGTCCCGGGCCTCACCTCCATGCAGAAGGCATTCCCCTCATGCTTGTAATATCGAGCCGTGAAACTTATGCCGCCCCTGACTACCTCGGTAGTTTGCTCACAGCACGGCCCCGCTCCCTCATAGTTGGGGATTATATGGGCCATCATTTCGTTATATACCCTATAATTGGCTATCGCCAGTTGCCGCGCCTGCTCATACCTTTCGGCGCGTCTTTGGTTGAATGCCCGCCATGCTTCCACGTCCTCCGCCGTGGAATCTTCGGTAATACATGCGGGTTCTTCGTCGTAGATGTTCAAATAGCCACTGCATTCGGGATACACGGGCAGCATCTTCAGCAGTTTGAATTCCATTGCGCTCCGCCATGTCGAGCATGGCATCAAAAACATATAATCCTCCCCGTCCTTGATCCCTATTTCTACCGACGAGACGTCGGGTGATCCGTCGGTGATCCCGTAGAGTGTGCACGGCTTGGCGCCCGATTTCTTCAGCACCTCCGCTGCTTTCGCTTCGATAGCGTCGCGCTTTTTTTTCAGTTCGACGCTCAGTACATAGCCCTGGCCTTCTTTGGCCGCTTCAATCCATTTCATTGTTTTTTTTGTTTTTAGTGTAAATATTATCTGCTCTTGAAATCACGAACCGGACGCACGTCGACCGTGTGACACTTGATGCAGTAGTTCATCTGGCCCGTGCTGCCGGAGTAGATGAACGCGACCTCGCGAATGCACTCCGGATCGGGGTCGGTCTCGCTCGTCCAGTAGATGTTTGTAGCGGGCTTGCCGCCGATCTTCTCGAACGCTTCGTCGAGGCCCCGGAATCGGGCGTCATACATTTCTATCGCCTCGTGACGGGTTGCGCAGCGGAAGCCCTCGCGGTATTTGGCAGCGGCTTTCTGCGCGTTCTTGAATTTAAATTCGCCCGGCAGGTCTTGTTTGGCGATTTCGAGCATCCCGTAATCGGTTACCAGTACGACGGTCTGTGCCGTGGTCGGGGCTTCGCACTGCATCCACTCGTCGAGCGGGTGCAGGCAGCGGTTCCCGTCGGGAATGTAGATCCCGTTTTCGATGTTGTTTTTCATGGTGTACTCTGTGTGTTACAATGCGTTGTTTCGAAGGTGCAGGAGAACGACCGCCGCAAAGGCGGCCATTCCTGCCAGCACTACCGCCCACAGGGCGAGTAGCTGCTTTACTCGATCTTTAGCCATATCCGAAAATCCTGTTCCTGTATATAGACGGTTATCGCGCCGTCTTTCAAGGTCGTTTTTACGCTGTCGCCTATGCCTCTCCGTGCCGCTATCTCTTCGACAGCAACCAAGGTTTCGCGGCAATACTTAACGCGCATCCCGATCTCCTGCGTCTCGTGGAAAATATGTATCATATTTACCGTGTCCTCGGGCATCTCCCGGGTGAGGGCGTGCGCCCTTTCCGCCAGTTCGTTAATTGTTTTCATAAGTAATTGATTTTTAATTTGATATAATTGTTGTTTCTGCTATAATCAGGGCTTATTCCTTGTATACTATCAGTGCCGTAAGCCGAAGCAGTCGCCAGGCCTGGGCGAGTGCGCGCCCCTGTGCCTGGAGCCATGTTTCGTCTTGGCTCGGCTTCAGAACCCCGCCGTTACGGCTCGTTTTTCGCTTCAATTCCGAGGGACTGCACAAGCGTTCGGCTATGTCCTTATCGTACACGAGCGATAAACCTCCCTCGCTGTACGCCAACCAGTCATTGGCCCCATTCAGCAGAACGCTTTCGAGGAATCGCGGCGCATAATCCCCTGTTTCCTTCGCATAATCCAGCATTTCGGAATAGTTTTCGAGGAGCTCCAGCGCATACATTTTAACGCCCTTGTCCCACGCCGAACGGCGCTTTGTGTACTCGATGATCTCCCGGATGCGGGCTATTTGGTTATCGGTCAGGGCAACGCCCGAGGTAGTGAAATTAACGTGTGTCATGGCTTTTTTTTTGGTTTTTGTGTTTATAAACTGCATTCGTGTATTTCCGTCCCGCCGAGTGCTGAGACTTCGATCAAGTACCCGTCCTCTGTCCTGTGTACCGATTCCACCCGAAGCGTGCAGCGGAACAGGATCCAGCATATCGCAGCTGTGAGCACTACGAGGCAAAGAGCCTGCATATATTTATTCGTGGGGTGTTGTTTCATGGCTTATTCCTCCTCCGATTTAGGCGTTATTTATCAACATTATATATGCTTGGGAATACGCACGGGCTTGTACATTCATCCACGTCTCACGAGTATTCGGGGCCTTGTTGCCGTTGTCGGTTTTCTTCAGCTCCGACGGCGTGCAAAGTTCGCACGCTATATCTGCGTCGTAGATAAGGGCACAACCGCCCTCGCAGTATTCGCGCCAGTCAGCCGCACCGTTTAGTAATGTCGCTTCATTGAGTTCCGGGACTGGTCGGCCGTTGTTGTCGCAATACTCGCAAATGTCTATGTAGCTTCTTAGCAGATTGAGCGCAAAGCCTTTTACGCCTCGATCCCAGCACGACCGCGTTTTAACGGCTTCCAGACGTCCCCGGATTTCATTTACTTCGTTCCTCCAGTTGGTGGAGTTGTTCGTTTGACTCTTTTTCATGGCTTCAAATGCTTGTTTCATTAACTTCGAAGGGTGTGATACCTGATCCTCCCTTTCTCTATTACAAAGATAGTATAACATTTTATACCATGCAAGCATTTCACAAACTTTCTTCATCGTTTGTCCTTATGCAAAACGAACACAGCATAAGTTTTTACCACCCCAAAGCGTGCCGGCACGAGACAGCCGAGCCCTTCACATCCCCCTCGAACGACCGATCGCGCACGCACGCCCACACCCACACAACGGGCTCCAAATACATCCCATTTAATCCGTGAGTTTGCTAGACGTATCCCCCCTTATATATTACTTCTTATCACTCATATATATGATGAACGTGTATAGCCGCAGGGAGGGGTATTTTGGGGGTGTTCGGAGTGTGTGGTGAAACAGGACAGTTTTGGTCTGTTTGGCCGGGAGGAGAGGGGGAGGGCGGATGCTGGAGGAAGGAGGAGAGGGGAGGCAGGCCGGGGGCTGTCTCTTATACACATCTCCGAGCCCACGAGACTCCTGAGCATCTCGT
>ERZ1027176.121-NODE-121-length-38226-cov-6.732022_pt1 | contig 38226 bp, 49 predicted proteins | sample MGYA00519248_ERZ1027176 | MGnify/ENA primary metagenome ERZ1027176 (study PRJEB26926, sample SAMN06164413) | human gut metagenome | biome: ENVO:00009003; feature: ENVO:2100002; material: ENVO:00002003 | host: Homo sapiens | place: USA | collected 2012 ...
CGAGATGCTCAGGAGTCTCGTGGGCTCGGAGATGTGTATAAGAGACAGCCGTATGGGCGCGAAATTGGCAAGTGGGTTCAAAAGGCATACGAAGAGGCGCAGGGAGGAACGCCGATCGTGCTTCTTATTCCGGCGCGGACGGATACAAGTTATTTCCACGATTACATATACGGAAAAGCGGAAATCCGATTTATCCGCGGGCGGCTTCGCTTCACGGACGACGACGGGAACGCCGCCGATCCCGCGCCCTTCCCTTCTATGCTGGTGATATATAACGGGACGGATCGGCGTTCATAGGTGAAAGGAGTACAAAGGCATGAAATACAGGGTTTGCGATCGGTGCGGGTGTCATATTGACTACGGCGAAACATGCGATTGCGAGAAGGAGCGGGACGCGGAAACCGAAGAGGCCGCCGCGGGCGGCAAGGAGGAAGAACCGCGTGCAAAAGCTGGTTGACGGCGATCCGCGTTGCCCGCATTGCGCACACGCCGCATATTGTGGCGGCCACGCTGGGGACTATTGCCCGAATTTTCAAAATCGGAAGCAGGCGGCGCGGATCGCTGAACGCATGGAGCGGGAACGCTGGGCGCGTTACCGAGAAAACGAAGGGAGAACAAAGTAATATGGTAGACAAGTACGAAAAGGTGCGTCAAGAGTATCTTAATATATGCGAAGGACACAACGGTGAACCGTGCGACGGCGATCCGTCCGTAGGGATTTTCCCTTGCCCGTTCTATGGGTACGATCGCGGTTGCTTGTTAGAGGGCGAAGAATATAAAACCGCGCCGTTTGGTTTCAATCGCCTTGCAAAAGAGGTTCACGAAAACGCCGTTGCGCATGGCTGGTGGGAAGAGGAACGCGGATTGCCGGAAGTGCTTATGCTTTGCGTTTCGGAGCTTGCGGAGGCATTGGAGGAATACCGCAACGGGCGGCCAACGCTCTATTATCCCTGCAACGCTGGCGGCGTGTGTTGCGAAGAAGACGGAAGCGCACATTGCGGAAGCCGCCCGTACAATCCAAACAATCCAGAAGCCCCGTGTTCCGCGCAGAGCAAGAAACCGGAAGGCGTAGCGGTTGAATTGGCTGATTGCGTGATCCGCATTCTGGACTATTGCGGACACGCGGGGATTGATCTTGAAGAGGCGATCCGAATTAAGCACGAATACAACAAATCCCGCCCTTATCGCCACGGCGGGAAGAAGTGTTAAGTGGGCAGGCCGCCGCCGTGAAGCCCGTGTTGAAATATGCTGGCGCAAAATGGAGGCTTGCAGACTGGATCGGCGGGCTTCTACCGCCACATGAAATATACCTTGAACCGTTCTTCGGTTCGGGCGCGGTGTTTTTCAGAAAAGCCCCCGCACGGCTTGAAACCATAAACGATATTGACGGAAACGTTGTAAATCTATTCCGTGTATTGAGGGAACAGACGGAACAGCTGGCGGCATTGGTAGAATTGACACCGTGGGCGCGTGATGAATATTACGCTTCTTATGAAAAGAGTGGGAATGACCTTGAAGACGCGCGCCGCTTCCTTGTGCGGTGTTGGCAGGCTTTCGGAACAATGACGGCGGCGCGCACGGGATGGCGGCATAGCGCAACGGGGCGTTCGCCCGTTATGCCGCAACAATGGAACGGACTTCCGGACAGGCTGGCGGCGGCGGCAATCCGATTAAAGGACGCGCAAATAGAGAACATGGACGCGGTACAGCTGATAAAGAAATACAACGATCCGCGTTGCCTTATTTACGCCGATCCACCGTACACGCCGGAAACGCGCAGAAAGAACATATACGCCGAGGAAATGACCGTCGAACAGCACGTGCAGATGTTGGAGGCGTTGAAGGCACATGGCGGTTCGGTGGTTTTGAGCGGGTACGAAAACGAGCTTTACAACGACATGTTGCAAGGGTGGCGGCGGGTTGAAAAACATGCCCTTGCAGAGCGGGGACAAACGCGAACCGAAATTGTTTGGATCAAAGACGGCAACAGCTGTTTATTTTGAAAGGAGCTATTCAAATGGAAAAGACAATGAAAACGGGCAAGGTTGGGACGCTGGGAGCGGAAAGCCGCTTTACCTACGGAGGCGTGGAGTGGGTGGCGTTGGAGAGCCGCCCGAACATGGTTCTTGCGCTGGCCGCCGACGTGCTGAAAGACGGCGAAGGCAACACGCGCTACATGCCCTTTGACGAAGACAACAAAAACGACTTTGCCGCGGCTTCCGTTCGGGCATTTCTGAACGGGGACTTTCTGGAAGAGCTGGCCGCGGCGGGAGCGGACAAAGACGCATTCGTGCCGATCGTCCTTGATCTTACTTCTGACGATGGGTTAGACGACTACGGCACGGACACCGTGAAGATCGGGCTTATTACGGATCAAATGTATCGCCGCTTTCGCGGGATCATTCCGAACGCGTCTGATTGGTGGTGGACGTGTACGCCGTTTTCTACCGCACGCAACGGCTATTCGTACTACGTGCGCGATGTCTATTCTTCGGGCGCGTTGAGCAGCAGCGACGCGTACTGCGGCTTTGGGGGCGTGCGCCCGCTTTGTTGTCTGAAATCTTCAATCTTGGCATCTTATGACGAAGACCAGATCAAAGAGCGCACGCCGTCGATCGGGGAAACGCTGGCAAATATGTTCATGGACGGGCTAAAAGAAGCCCTTTCCGGAGAAGGCGGCAACAAAGAGCCGGAGAACGCCACGAAAGAGCCGCCCGCGGAGGATCAGCGGGACGACGAAGCCCGCCGCCGCGGTGAAGCCGTGGACATGATGAAGCATATTGCCGCCGCCTTCGATATTCCGGCCACGATAGGCGAAGAGGCGCAAGAAGACGATCCGAAGGGCTACGCCGAAGAGCTTTACGGCATTTATGCCGCCCTTCTTGCCGCGGGCTTTGAGAAGCCGCAGGCGTGGGAAATCTTCATGCAAACGATCAAGACGCAGTAACCGGAAGGGGGCGGCGGCCACGCGCCGCCGCCCCTATACATTATATATAAGAAAGGATTGGTTCAGAATGTCGGCATTTGAGTTTATGACCGCCGCGTTTTATGCGCTGGTGGGCGTTGCGTGCCTTGCGGTGGCGGTGGTGATCGTCTACGCCGTCGCGGTTGGCATTTACAGAGGATTGAAAGGTGGTGGAGGCAATGGAAGAAAATAAAACCTTCAACGAAGAAGCCCTTGTTGAAATGGCGCACACAATGGGCTTTGACCTTGCGCACGCGATCGCGGCGACGGCTGACGCATTCGCCCGCGGCGTGGCCGATGGATTAACCGCCTATGTGCAAGAGCTGGCCGCCGAAGCTGGCGGCGTGGAGCTGGTAAACGGCGGCGAAGACGAAGAACAGGAGCTTAAAACAGATATACGGGATTGCCGCGCGTGCTGGTGTGATACGTGCGCAAAGCTGGAGGATTGCGAAATGCACCGCGACGGCGAAAAAGCGGACGGCCTACGCCCGCTTCCGTGTATCGGGTGTGTGAACGGTTTGCGCTTCAAGCCGAAGGAAGAAGAGCCGTGCGAAGAATACGAAGAGGCCGCAGGCTTCAACAACGGATAAAAAGAAGAAGGCGGCTTGCGTTGCCTGCAAGCCGCCGTTCCCCCTTTTCGCGTCGCCGCAAAAAGAGCTATTCAAACTATGTATATTATAGCACCGCGGCGGCACGAAGTCAAGAAATCGCCGGAAATACGGCGGTTTGCGGGCTTGTAATGGGTATTAAGAAATGAACGATAACAGCCGGAACACTTGTGTTCAAGCTGATAGCGTTTAGATTTGTTCAATTCCCCGTCGCCTGCTTTTCATAGATCACGGAGGCGGCGCGGTGTCAAGGGTGCGAAGCACCGCCGAAGGCGGCTTGCCCTTGATGGCGCGTTGCCGGAGTGATAAAAGCAGGAAGGCGGCGGGGCTTGAACAAATCGCTATGCGGTTGCGCGTGTTAAAGATCAGCACGCCCGCCCGCAGGCGCGTTTAATTCCTTTGAGCCTGCTTCCCCCTTTAGGGGGACGGGAGGGGGTGAAAGCAACCTTACGACAAGCAGGGAGGAAACGGAAATGCCGTACAGTAGCGCAAAATATGAATTCCTCTTTGACCGTTCGGAAGAGATCACCGAAGCCGCCTTTGAACGGTTGAGGCATAGAAACGTTTTCAGATACCGCGCCCGTACAATCAAGGCGGGGGACGTTCTGGAAGTTGAGGTATTCCCGATCTGGAACACGCAAAACGAGGTTCGCAGGGCGAAGAAGGCGGCCACACGGGAAGCGCAACGCAACTTGAATGACAAAAACGCGAAGAAACGCTTGATCCGGAAGATCAATGCGAATTTCAGCGAAGAAGACCTTTGCGTAACGCTGACATACAAAAACGGCTTCGTTCCGGACGAAGAACAGGCGCGGCGGGATATACGCAACTACATTCGGCGGGTTCGGGATTGGCGCAGGAAGAACGGCCTTCCGGAATTGAAGTACGTGTATGTGATCGAGTACGGCGGCGGCGACGGCAGGCGCAAGCGTGTTCACCATCATGTCATTTTGTCGGGCATGGATCGGGACGTTGCCGAAGCTCTTTGGCAGGGGCGCGGCTGGGCGAATTCCCGCCGCCTGCAACCGGACGACTACGGGTTAGAAGCCCTTGCCCGCTACATGACGAAAGAGCCGAACGGCGGCAAACGCTGGGCGGCAAGCCGGAATTTGGTTGATCCGAAAATTACGGAGGCAGACACGAAGATCAGCCGCCGCAAGGTGGAACAGATGGCAGAAGACTTCGAGGACATGCCCGCAGAAATCTTCGGCAAGCTCTTTCCGGAATATGCCTTCAACGATTGCACCGTAAAATATTCAACGTTCGTTGCTGGCGCGTACATATACGCACGAATGCACCGCCGCCCCGATCCACCGCCGCGAGAGCGCGAAAGAGGCCGGAAAAAGGAGGCGGCGAAGAGTGATTGAACAAGCGCGGCTTTTTGCCGAAGAGGAACACAAGGGGGTTCGGCTTTACGTTGAACACGACACTTCCGTTGACGAATGGTTGAAAGAAAACCATTATTTGCACTCAACGCCCGCGGGGGCTATCCTTCGACTTTGCTTCAAGGACGAAGCCGGACGCGTGATCGGGTGCATGATGTGGGGGCGGCCTACAAGCAGAAAAATAGACCAAACCGCGATATTGGAATTAACGCGCATGTGTTTTGTTGACGATACACCGCCGTTCGTAGAAAGTAAATGCTTGGGTATGGCGCGCAAGCACATTCGGAAGCACTACGGCCAAATAAAAGGGCTTATTGCGTATTCGAGTACCGGAGCGGGACACGAAGGCACGATCTACAAGGCCGATAATTGGTATGCGCTGGGTGGATCGGCGGGCGGTAATTGGGAAAATCGCGGAAATAGGACGAACCGCGATCTTTCGCAAAAAATCAGATGGACGCGAAGCCCGTAAAACAGATTGGAGGGATTGAGTTGATAGAAAATCCGAAAGTTGGTATGCAAGGCTGGATTATTACGGACTTGTGGGAAACAATGTGCGCCGTTCCCGTGACAATCATTGCGGAGGACGCGGAACGCGGCGTTTTCGTGTGCCGCTGGCAGATTACAGAAGACTATTTCGAAGACTACGAAGAAATCTGGCCGGAATGGTTATACGCAACGGAGGAAGAGGCGTTGCAGAAAATTCAGAGGGAAAAGGAGGCTTGAAGAGTGAAAGAAACGGTTTATTTGGCGGGAAAGATCACGGGCGATCCGTTGTACCGCTCAAAATTCTACGCGGCGGCGCGGGAGTTGGAGGCGGCGGGCTTTATCGTTGTTAATCCGGCCACGCTTCCCGCGGAGGGCTTCACGTGGGAAGCCTATATGCGCATGTCGGCGGCCATGCTGGACGAATGCGCGGCGGCGTGCTTCCTTCCGGACTGGACGGAGAGCCGCGGCGCAACGTGGGAGTTCGGGCGCGCGGCGGCCACGGGAAAGCGCGTCTTCATGTTTGCCGCATGGAAAGCGGAGCGGGACACGAAAGGCGGCGGCCATGCAGAGGAATAACGCCCCTTCCCTTCCCGTTCCAACGGAGAGCGTGGAACAACAATGCCTTTTTCGCTGGGCGGCATATCAAAGCGGGCGGTTTCCAGAATTGGCCTTGCTCTACCACGTCCCGAACGGCGGTAGCAGGAAGAAGGCCGAGGCGGGACGCTTCCGCGCCGAGGGTGTGAAAGCTGGCGTTCCCGATCTGTGCTTGCCCGTTGCCCGCGGCGGGTATCATGGGCTTTACGTCGAGTTGAAGCGGCTGAAAGGAAGCAAAACAAGCGACGATCAAAAAGCGTGGTTGTCGGAGCTGGCGGCGCAGGGCTATTTTACTGCATTGTGCAAGGGCTGGGAGGCCGCGGCAAAGGTGATTACGGAGTATTTGGAGTTGGGCGCGGCGCAAGCCGCAGGAAGGAGCGATTGAACATGGCGAAAATGTCTATGCGGGTAATTTTGAAGAGCGGCGCAGAATTTACGATCAAGTGCGATAAATTCACGCTGAAAGAAAATGGGCTTCATGCGGTGACGGGGTACGACATAAAGGGGATCACCGAGAACAAGCCCGTGTATCTGGATTTTGAACAGGTGGCGGCGATCGTCCGGAAGTATTCAGACGAAACGGCAGAAGAGGCCGCAGACACCGAATAAACGGAAAGAGGGTGCAGAACATGGCGAAGAAAAAAACGGGCATGATTACCGACGAAGTGCGGGAGCTAATAAACGAGGTTGCGCGGGCAACGGCTTCTATGGCTTACATAGACGGCATGGGCGGCGAAGTCAACTACTTCCGCGCAATGGAAAGCCTTTTGTATAATTACAAAAAGCTGGCCGCGCTGGTGGCTGATTATGAAGCCTATACGCATGTTGAGCTTCAAGGGAAAAGCGCAAGCATTAAGAGCTTTTCCCCTTCGAGCGGGAACGCGTACAGGACACAAGACGATATTCTTGAAGAGATGGAGCGGGACAAGGTGAAAGCCTACCACCGCACGCGGGCGCGGTTTGAAGAGATTGACCGCGTGGTAAAGCTGTTTGCGGAACGGAAGGAATTTCACGTTGTCCGCATGTACTACTTCGGGGAAGACGGCGCGGGCAATCCACGTCCAGCGGGCGCGCCTTCCTACACATGGGAGGAAATAGCGGAAGAGCTGGGCGAAATGGGAATGATCCGCGACGCAAAGAGCGCGCGGCGGTGGCGAAACAAGATCGTGAATGATATGGCCGTGTGCATGTTTGGCAAGCCCGCGGCGGTGTCGGCTGGTACGTTCCGGAAGGAGCGGGAAAAGACAAAGGATTAAAACAGGCCGAAAAATGCCCGTTTCGCGCCCGTTTCGCGCCCTTGCATGTCCCGTTCGCAAATGGTATAATAATTACGCTGAATTACTGCAAAACAGAACAGCGCATTTTACAAGCCTTCACGGGTTCGCCCGTGGGGGCTTTTTCTTTTGTGCGGAAGGAGGCGAAGGCGTGAAGCCGTGGGCAGAACGGTTCTACAATTCGGACGCATGGCGGGCGTGCCGCGAAGGGTTCTTGCAATCGAAGGGCTATCTTTGTGAACGGTGTTCCACGCCGGACAATCCGATCGTTGCGAAGATCGCACATCACAAGATTTACTTGACGAAGCGGAATATAAACGATCCGTACATATCGCTTTCGTGGGATAACTTGGAGGCATTATGTCAAGAGTGCCACAACAAAGAACACCACCGCGGGGAGCGGGGAAAAAGATATGCCTTCGACGCAAACGGCAATCTTGTATATCCCCCCCATTCGCCGCCGAAGTAGGGAGGGAAGAACACCGAGGGCGGGAGGTTAAAAAAACTCCGCAGGCGCGCGCATAACGGGTGTACCCGTGGGGGGTGTGGTAGAAGGCCGGAAGAAAGGGGGCGTTTTTGTGGCGACAAGAAAAGAGTTGACGAAAGATCAGAAAATCAAGCGGGAGATCAGCAGACTAAAGCGCGTCTTCAAAGACCTTGACAAAAACAAATTGCAGACCGTCGAAAGCCTTATCAAAAACGCCGCGTTCATGGCCGTTTCGCTGGAAGAGCTACAAGAGATCATCAACGAAGAAGGCTACGTTGTTGAATACCAGAACGGCGAAAACCAACACGGCACGAAACAGTCTGACGCGGTGAAAACGCACATTGCTATGACGAAAAATCATGCTTCCATCATCAAGCAACTAACCGATCTTGTGCCGCCCGAAAAGAAAAAAGAAAGCAGATTGCAGGCTTTGAGGGACGAATAAATGCCCTTTTCAAATTACATTTACGAATATTTTTCGGGCATTCGGAGCGGCAAATATACGGTTGGGAAATGGGTTCGGCTGATCTATGAAATCGTCATAGCGGGATTGGAGCGGGGCGAATATTTCTTCAATGCGAAGAAGGCAAATAAGGCAATCCGCTTCATAGAAAACTTCTGTCACCATTGCGAAGGCCGCGAAGATTTGTTGAAGTTGGAGCTTTGGCAAAAGGCGTGCGTGTCGGTGATCTTCGGGATCGTGGACGCGGACGGCCTACGGGTGTTCCGCGAAGTGTTCATTGTCATAGGCCGCAAAAACGGCAAGACGCTTTTTGCTTCGGCGGTGATCGCTTACATGGCGTATCTTGACGGCGAATACGGCGCGAAAATATATTGCCTTGCGCCGAAGCTGGAACAAGCAAATATCGTCTATGATAACTTCTTTCAAATGCTCAAAAAAGAACCGGAGCTTGCGGAGCTGGCAAAGAAGCGGCGAAGTGATATTTACATTGAGGACACGAACACCGTTGTTAAGCCGCTGGCCTTCAACGCGAAGAAGTCTGATGGCTTCAATCCGCATTTGGTCGTAAATGATGAAGTGGCAAGCTGGCGCGGCGACGGCGGGTTGAAGCAGTACGAAGTTATGAAATCCGCGCTTGGCGCGCGGCGGCAACCGCTGATCCTTTCCATTTCGACGGCGGGTTATGAGAATGACGGCATTTTTGACGAATTGATGAAGCGATCCACGGCGTTCTTGAAGGGCAACAGCAAGGAACGCCGCCTATTGCCGTTCCTATACATGATTGACGACGTGGAGAAGTGGAACGATATTGAAGAGCTTAAAAAGGCAAATCCAAACATGGGCGTTTCGGTGTCGGCTGACTTCTTCCGAGAGGAAATAGCAGTTGCGGAAATGTCGGCAAGCAAAAAGGCCGAATTTCTGACGAAGTATTGCAACATCAAGCAAAATTCGTCCATTGCGTGGCTTGACGCGCACGTTGTAGAGGGCGCGGCGGCTGAAATCACGCTTGAAGCCTTCCGGAAAAGTTATGCCGTGGGCGGCATAGACCTTTCGCAGACAACAGACCTTACAGCGGCAACCGTCGTTGTGGAGCGGGGCGGCAAGCTATACGCGTTCACACAATTTTTCATGCCTGCAAACCGCGTCGAGCGGGCAACGGCGATCGACGGCGTGCCGTATGACATATTCGTGAAGAAGGGTGTTATTACCCTTTCCGGAGAAAATCACGTTGACTATAAGGACGTGTTCAACTGGTTCGTCATGCTCAAAGAAAAGTATCAAATTTATGTGCTGAAAGTGGGCTATGACCGATACAGCGCACAATACCTTGTTGACGAAATGAAGGCATACGGCTTCCACATGGACGACGTGTTTCAAGGTGAAAACCTTGCGCCCGTTATCCGCGAATTTGAAGGGATTTTGCTTGATGGCAATTTCAAGATCGCGGACAACAGTTTGCTTAAAGCGCATTTCTTGAACGTGGCCTTAAAGCACAACATGGAAACACGCAAATTCCGTCCCGTGAAGATCGAACAGCGGGCGCGCATTGACGGCTTCGTGTCGGTAATCGACGCAATGACCGTCCGGCAAAAATACTATAACGAAATCGGCGTAATGCTAAAGAATGCGGGGTGATTGACAAATGGGAGTATTTGAAACCATATTCCGGAGGCCGAAAAGCGATCTTGTGCCAACGGGTTACTTCAAAATGCTAAACGGGTACACGCCCGTTTTCACGAATGCGCCGGAAAGCGTTTATGAAATGGAGATCACGCGGGCGGCTATTCATTCGTTCGCAACGTTTTGTAGCAAATTGAAGCCGGAGGTTAGCGGGAGCGCAAAGAAACACCTTGAACGCACGTTGCAGTTCAAACCAAATCCATTTCAAGACACGACAAAGTTTATTTACAGGCTGGCGACGATCCTTGCTGTAAACAACACGGCCTTCATTGTTCCCATTGAAGACGAATTCGGCGCGCTGGCGGGGTATTATCCCCTGCTTCCGCAGAATTGCGAAGTGCTTGACGTGGGCGGCGTGCCATATTTGCGTTATACCTTTTCCAACGGACAACGCGCGGCGATTGAGTTTGACCGCGTGGGCGTGCTGACGCAATTTCAGTACAATGATGATTTTTTTGGGGAAACGAACGCGGCCTTGCGCCCGACAATGCAGTTGATACATACGCACAATCAAGGAATTATCAACGGCGTTAAAAATTCGGCTTCAATCCGTTTTCTGGCGAAGATTGCGAACATGCTTGCGCCGGAGGATATAGCGAAGGAGCGCAAACGCTTCACCGAAGACAACCTTTCCGCGGACAACCAAAGCGGCATGATTATTTACGATCAGAAGTTTGCGGACGTGAAACAGGTGGATAGCAAGCCGTTCACCGTGAACGCCCTGCAAATGCAACAGATCAATGAAAACGTGTTCAACTACTTCGGGACTTCCCTTGAAATCCTGCAAAACAAATACAACGAAGATCAATGGAACGCGTACTATGAAGGGAAAATTGAGCCGTTCGCCCTGCAACTTTCCCTTGTCATGTCAAACATGACGTTCACGCCGCGGGAAATCGCCCACGGGAACGCAATCACATTCACGGCGAACAGGCTTCAATATGCGTCCAACAACACGAAGCTAAATATTAGCACGCAGTTGTTTGACCGCGGGTTGCTGAACCGAAACGGCGTTATGGATATATGGAACATGGCGCACGTGGAGGACGGCGAAAAATACTATATCCGCAAAGAATACACCGAAGTATCACAACTTGGGAAGGAGGTAAACGGGAATGCCGGTAGTGAAGGATCGGGAATACCGACAAATGGCGTTGCCGCTGGCGACGGCGGCGACGGGAGCGGCGAAGAGGTTTGACACGGAATATTACGTTGAAGGCTTCGCAACAACCTTCGATACGCCGTATCTTTTGTATGAGTACGAAGGAATGCAGTTCTTTGAAGTAGTTGACCGGAACGCCCTTGACGGTGCGGACTTGTCCGACGTGATTATGCAATACGATCATGCGGGCATGGTGTACGCGCGAAACAAGATGGCAAGAAGCAAGCCGCCTTCCCTGTTGATTGAGCCGCAGGAAAGCGGCCTTTTTATTGCCGCAAATCTTGGCCTTACCGAAGAGGCAAGGAAACTTTACAGCACGATCAACGAAGGGCTTATTTACAAAATGTCGTGGGCGTTTCGGGTGTCCGAAGACGCTTACAACAAGGAAACACGCACACGAACGATCTTGAAGATCAAGAAGGTTTACGACGTTTCCGCGGTTTCTTATCCCGCGAACGCCGATACCGATATTTCCGCGCGTTCTTGGATCAACGGAGCGATTGAAGCCGAGAAGCGGGAGGCGTTAGCGCGGAAGGCACAACTACTTAAACTAAAAATCATGTTGGAGGTATGACAAATGAACAGATTGCAGGAAATCGAAGCGCGCCTTGCCGCGATCGCAAATGAGATCGAAAGCAGAGGCGCGGAGCTGACCGCGGAACAGTTGACCGCGTTTGAAACCGAAGTGAACGCGCTGAAAACCGAGCGGGCGGGGCTGGTGGCCGCCGCCGAACAGCGTTCTAACCTTCTGACTTCCATTGCGGAGGGCAGAAGCGGCGGCGCGGTTGTCCGTTCCTTCCCTTCCCCCGCCGCCCCCGCAAGCGGCGAACAGCGCAATGACGCTGATCCGCTGGACAGCATGGAGTACCGCCGCGCGTTCATGGCATACGCGCTTCGCGGCACGCCCATTCCCGCGGAGTTCCGCGCGGACGCTGTTTCTAAAACCGCGGAGAATGGCGCGGTGATCCCGACAACCATTCTGAACCGGATCATTGAGAAAATGGAAGCCGTGGGCATGATCCTTCCCCTTGTTACCCGCACGGCGTACAAGGGCGGCGTGTCTATCCCGACTTCCAGCGCGAAGCCTACGGCGACGTGGGTTGCAGAGGGCGCAGGGAGCGACAAGCAGAAGAAGACCACGGGAAGCATTACTTTTGCTTATCACAAATTGCGTTGCGCCGTGGCCGTTTCGCTGGAAATGGACACTATGGCACTTTCGGCCTTTGAAGCTACGCTTACTAATAACGTGGTGGAGGCAATGACGAAGGCGACAGAGCAGGCCATTATTTCCGGCGACGGAACGGGCAAGCCGAAGGGCATTCTTTCCGAAACCGCCCCCACGGGGCAGGCTTTGAGTTCTGGCGTACTGGCATACGCCGATCTTATCAACGCCGAAGCCGCGTTGCCGCAGGCGTATGAGAACGGCGCGGTGTGGTGCATGAGCAAGAAAACCTTTATGCAGTACGCCGGACTTTGTGACGAAGTGGGACAGCCGATCGGCAGGACGAATTACGGCGGCGTTACCAACAAGCCCGAACGGGTGTTGCTTGGCCGCCCCGTGGTTGTGTGCGACTATGTGCCTTCCTTTGCTTCCGGCATGACCGCGAACACCGTATATGCGTTCCTCTTCAACTTCAAGGACTATGTGTTGAACACCAACTACGCAATGACCGTGAAGAAGTATGAGGACAACGACACGGACGACATGGTAACGAAGGCGATCATGCTTGTTGACGGAAAGGTTGTTGACAAGAATTCCCTTGTTACCATTGCGTCCCCCGCGGCTTAAACGGGAGGGGTGAACGACAATGCTTGACAAGGTGAAGAACGCCTTGCGCGTAAAAACAACCGCCTTTGACGACGAAGTGCAAGGGCTGATCGACGCTTGCAAAGCGGATTTGCGCCTTGTCGGTGTGAACGTTCCGGAGGAAAAGGCCGCCGAGGGTGAAACGCCCGCGGCGGCTGATCCTCTTATCACGCGCGCGATTATCCTTTACGCAAAGGCAAATTTCGGATATAGCGACGACAGCGAAAAATACAGGCAAGCATACGACTATTTGAAATGCTCTTTGAGTTTGGCGGGTGATTACAATGCGGTGGGCTGATGAAATCACGCTTATTGCGGCGGCTGATCCCGCGCCGGAAGACGCGGTAAATGAAAACGGCTTCCCCGTGGAGCGGGAGGAAACGAAAACAACCGTGTTCGGGGACGTGAAAAGCGTTGGCTATTCGGAGTTTTGGAAGGCCGCGAATGCGGGCTATCAAGCGGAGCTAAAAGCCGACGTTCACACGGAGGAATACGAAGGGCAAAGCATGGTCGAGATCAACGGGAAACGCTACAAGGTTTTGCGAACCTATATGAGCAAAAACGGCGAAATAACCGAATTGACGCTTACCGATCTTTCCATAGTTCCGGACGAAGCGGGCGCTTCGGAGGACGCGGAGGGAGGCGGCGACGTTGGCACGGTTTGAGGTTTCCGGAATTGAGGGAATGCAAGACCGCCTTTTGAAGCGTGAGGCGGCGGCAACGAAGGCCGTTCCGAAGATGTTGAAGGCTGGCGGCGCGGTGCTGGTGAAAGCCCAGCAGGAAGAAATACGGCGCACATTCACGGGCAAGCGTAGCACGGGCGATCTTGCAAGCTCTATCAAACAAACGTCCGTCAAAAAGAAGGGCGAAACGCAATGCGTGGAAGTCTACCCGCACGGGAACAACCGCCGCGGGCAACCGAACGCAACCGTTGGCTTTGTCCTTCAATACGGGCGTTCTAATATGCCCGCGCGCCCGTGGTTCACAAGCTCAAACGAGAAGGCCGCGCCGGAGGTTCAAGAGGCTATGCGGCAAGCGTGGGAGGAGGAACAGCAGAATGATTGATGAAGTTGACGCTTTATTAAAAACCACGCTTGCGGCACAATGCCCGCGGGTGGCGCGGCTGATATTCCGCGGGAAGGCTGGTACGTATATCACGTATCAGCTTGTTTTATTGCAAGACAGGGACGCGGCAGACGACGACATGCAGGGGACGGAATACACGTACAGGGTTGATATTTATTCCAAACGGGATTACATAGCCTTGCTACGCCGGACAAAGCAGGCGTTACAGGCCGCGGGCTTCTATGGGATCGTGGTTGATCCCGAAGTGTACGAAAGCGACACGGGGTTTTATCACGTGCCGATTGAAGCGAAATATTACGAGAAAACGGAGGTATAAACATTATGGCAACTATTGGTTTGCGCGATCTCTACCGCGCGCCGATCACCGTTGACGAAAGCGGCAAGGAAACCTACGGCACGCCCGTTCGCATGGCGAAGGCCATTAGCGCGGAAATGTCCGTAGAGGTAGCGGAAGCGATCCTTTACGCAGACGACGGCGCGGACGAAGTGGTAAAGGAATTTGTGTCGGGCGAATTGACGCTTAACGTGAACGATCTTATGCCCGCCGATCTTGCCGCCCTTCTTGGGCAGACGCAGGACGCGGACAATGTAGTATATGCGGGCGAAAACGACGATCCCCCGTATATGGCAATCGGCTTCCGCGCGAAGAAGGCCAACGGCATGTATAAATATCTTTGGCTTTACAAAGTCAAGTTTGCTATCCCTTCCGAGAGCTACACCACGAAGGGCGATAGCATTGAATTCACCACGCCGGAGATCACGGGGCAGTTCATCAAACGCCCCGATGGGCTTTGGAAGGCTGAACACGTCGCGCTTCCCACGGAGAGCGCGGCAACGGGCTGGTTCACGAAGGTTCGTGAACAGAACAACGCAACGGGCTAACGAAAAAATGAAAAGGAGGAACGGGGAAGCCCTTTAGCGGGGCTTCCCCTATTTTGTTATGAGTGCGATTAAAGACGGGCGTTTGCCGATCGTCCTTGATAAAGAACGGCACTTGCTGTTTTCGCTGAACGTCATTGATGAAATGCAAGACAAATTCGGAAGCTTTGACAGGCTGGACGAAGTGTTGAAGGGCAAGGACAGCATTAAAAATCTTCGCTGGCTTCTTACTTTGCTTATCAACGAGGGAGCGGACGACGACGAAGAGCCTTTGACCGAAAAGGCGGTAGGCCGCATGATCCACGCGGGCAACTTCGGAGAGGTAAAAACCGCGATCTTCCGCGCGTTCGCAATCGGCAACAACGGAACGGAAGAGCCGCAGGCCGCCGAAGATGAAGACGACGAAGAGGACGCAGAAGACGGAAAAAACGTGCAGGCGGGCAAGGAAAAATAGACCTTGCCCGCCTGCTTTATATCGGCGTAACGCTCTTACGCTGGCCGGAATGCGACGTATGGCGCATGACACCGTACAAGATCATAACGCTTTTCCGCATTCACAAAGAATTCAATCCGGATCGCTTCAAGCCGGAGAAACAGAAAGCGGACATTGACGACGTGTTAGGGGGGTTATAAGTGGCAGGCAAAGAAGACCAGATTAAAACAACAATCGCCGTCGAAGGCGAAAAAGAATACAAAGAAGCCTGCAAAGGCATAAATACTTCCCTATGCGAAATCGGTTCAGAAATGAAACTTGTTTCGGCTGAATTCGAGGGCAACGCAAAAAGCACCGAGGCGTTGACCGCGAAGCAGGAAGTATTGAAGAAACAGCTTACAGAGCAGGCCGCAAAGGTGAAGGCCGCCGAAGACGCTTTGCGAAAAATGAAGGAAGGTGTGCTTGATGAAACAAATCCCGCCGTCCAGAAAATGCAAACGAACCTTAACAACGCAAAGGCTGAAATGGTGAAGACCGAAAAACAGCTTAATAGCGTAACTTCGGAGCTGAAACAATCAAAAGTGAATTGGGAGGCCGTGGGCGACGTTGTAGGCAAGGCCGGAAAAGCCTTCGGGACAGCTCTTGCCGCGCTGGGAACGGCGGCGGTGGGCGCGGCTTCCGCGCTGGCGGGGCTTACGGTGTCGGCTTCTAATTACGCGGACGACATATTGACGACTTCGGCAAATACACACATTGCCGCCGACGACTTGCAAAAATATTCCTACGCGCTGAATTTCATTGACGGCGATTTGAACACGCTGACAAAGACCATGAAGAAGAATACGCAGATCATGGACGACGCGCGAAACGGGAACGCGGAGTATTCCGCGGCGTATGACAAGCTGGGCGTTTCTGTTACCGACGCGAACGGAGAGTTGCGCAACGGGCAAGATGTGTATTGGGAAGTCATTGACGCGCTGGGGCAAATCGAAAATGAAACCGAGCGGGACGCGCTGGCAATGACGCTTTTAGGAAAATCCGGCACGGAGCTAAACACGATCATTGACGCGGGTTCGGAAGCCTTCAAAGCCTACGGAGAAGAAGCGGAGGCAATGGGCGCAGTAATGAGCGACGAAGCGTTGAATTCGCTTGGGTTGTTCAACGATAAATTGCAAGTGCTAAAGGCGGGCATGGGCGGCTTGAAGAATTCGGCGGCCTTGATTGCCCTTCCCTTCCTTGACGTTATGGCGGGCGAAGGCATAGACATTTTGCGCGACTTCTCGAAGGGCATTCAAGAGGCCAACGGCGACGTTTCCAAAATGGGGGACGTGCTGGGCGACGCAATTTCAGACGTGTTAAACCTTGTCGTTGAGCATTTGCCCGAATTCGTTGACATGGGCGTTGAAATGGTAAAATCAATCATTTCGGGGATCGCAAGCAACGCGCCAACGCTGGCGACGGCGGCGGTGCAGATTGTGGAAACGCTGGTAGCGGGCATTGCTGAAATGTTGCCGCTTATCATCAACGGAGCGGTGCAAATCGTTGTCGGGCTGGCGCAAGGGCTGGGACAGTCTTTGCCGCGGCTGATCCCGCAAGTGGTACAGATGATAACGACGGTCGTTCAAACGCTGATCGACAATATACCGCTTCTTATCGAAGCGGCTTTGCAACTGATCGTCGGGCTGGCGCAAGGGCTGGTTAATGCAATCCCCGTGTTGGTGGCGGCGATCCCGCAGATCATCAACAGCGTTATAACGGCCATTCTGGGAAGCATACCGCTTATCATTCAAGCGGGCATTGACCTTTTGACCGCGCTTGTGCAGGCGTTACCGGAGATTATAACGGCCATTGTGGAGGCCATACCGCAGATTATCGACGGGATCATAACCGCCGTAATCGAAAGCATACCGCTTATTGTGCAAGCGGGAATTGATTTGCTGGTTGCGCTCATACAGGCGTTGCCGCAGATTATCACAACCATTGTCGCCGCACTTCCGCAGATCATAAGCGCGATTTGCGACGCGCTCATAGGGAACATAGATCAAATCATCATGGCGGGCGTGCAACTGTTTGTCGCGCTCATTCAGAATTTGCCCACGATCATAGTTGAAATCGTGAAGGCCGTTCCGCAGATCATTGAAGGCATTGTTTCGGCCTTCGGTTCGCTGGCCTACAAGAACGTTGAAATCGGCGGCAACATCATTTCCGGCATTTGGGAAGGTATCAGCAACGCCGCTTCGTGGTTGTGGGAAAAGGTAACGGGCTTCTTTGGCGGGATCGTGGACGGGATCAAGGGCTTTCTTGGCATTCATTCGCCTTCGACGGTGTTTGCGGATATTGGCGGCAACATGGCCGCGGGTGTCGGTGAAGGCTTCGGGGACGAAATGGGCGGCGTGGAAACGCAAATGCAGGGAGCTATGGGGAGCGCGGGCGCAATCACCGCAGAAGAGGCCGTGCGCGCCGTCAACGACGGGATCATAGCGAATATCGGAGCTTTGGACGCGGCGGTAACGGCCATTGTGGAACGCGTGGTAACGGGGCTTACGGCGCAATCGGCGCGGCTAAACCAGATCGGGCAGGACATGACGAAGTATATTGCTTCGGGCGTTGTGTCCGGCACGCCGAACGTAACGAACATCATTCCGCAGATCACGCAATCCATCATAACCGCATTCACCGCCCAGCAACCGAAATTCACAAACGCAGGCGTTGATATTGACAAGGCCATAGCGTCCGGAATGGTGCAGGCCATACCGGAAATCACCGCGAAAGTGCCGCAGATCATACAGCCGATCATAACCGCGTTGCGTAGCTTCATTTCGGAGTTCACCGCGGCGGGGGAAGATATGGTGCGGGGTATCTGGACGGGCTTTCAAAATATGTCAAGCTGGCTGGAAAGCAAAGTGCGTTCTATGATGCGTTCCATTGTGGCCGCCGTAGAAGCAGAAATGCAGATCGCTTCCCCGTCGAAGGTGTTTGCGGGGATCGGTGAATACATGGCCGAAGGGCTGGGCGTTGGCTTCGCCCGCGAAATGCAGGACGTTGAAAAGACGATCCGCAGGGCTACGGCCTCCACCGTTCCGGACGCGAAAAAGCCTTCTGGAAAGCTGAACCGGAGTGAAAGCGGCGGCGTGCAAGTGGTTCAAAACATCTACGCGAACGAAACGAGCTACGCCCAGCAACAGCGCGAAGCCGCAAAGCAATTCCGAATGATCGCGCGGGAGGTAATGGCATAATGGCAAGAAAAATCGAAAAATTGACGTACACGAATGAGCGTGGGGAAAGCATTGTCTTTTCCCACGCTTCTATTTACCACACGAACGAGGTTAGCGGCCTTTCCGACGTGCGCAACGCGATTTACAGCATAAACAGCATGGGACAGGACGGCGACACCTATTTAGGAAACCGCATAGAAAGCCGCGAAATTGAGATTGTGGGCAGTATTAGGGAGCGGGACAAAGACCACATGCGGGAATACCGCAGGAAAATGAACCGCGTTCTTAATCCGCAGTATGCGGCGACGCTGACATACGAATACGGCGACTTCAAGCGGGTTATTGATTGCAAGGTTGACAACGCGCCCGTATTCAGCCGCAAGGCGATCTTTCAAGACTTCACCGTGCAACTGCTTTGCTTAAATCCGTTCTGGCGCAAAGAAAGCAAGGCGCGGGACGATATAGCAACGTGGATCGGCGGGCTGGAATTCCCCGAAGAAATACCGCTTGAAGAGGGCTGGCAAATCGGCTTCCGGCAACCATCCCTTATCGTCAACGTATATAACGACGGCGACGTACAAGCGGGAATTCGCGTCGAGTTCCGCGCGCTGGGCGTGGTGAAAAATCCTTCCCTTCTCAACGTGGACACGCAAGAGTTCATCAAGCTAAATATCACAATGGAGGCGGGCGACACGTTGAGCGTTTCAACGGGCTACGGCGAAAAGGAAGTAACCTTGAAGCGCGGCGGGGCAACGTCTGACGCGTTCCGCTATTTGGACGTGGACAGCTCATATTTACAACTTTCGGTTGGTGACAACCTTTTCAGATATTCCGCGGAAGAAAACCTTGAAAATCTGGAAGTGTCCATTTACCACGATGATCTTTATTTGGGGGTGTGACGCATGGAGCTTTATATATACGACAGGGACATGACGTTGCACGGTGTCATTGATGAAATATCGTCGCTGATCTGGACGCGGAGGTATTGGGCGGCGGGCGAATTCAAATTGCTTGTGCCGTTCACCGCGCGGCACGTCGAGCTTCTGCAAAAGAACCGCCTTGTTTTGAAGCGCGGGGACACCGAGGCCGCCGAAATCCGCTATGTGAATATCAGCAAAAACACGCAGGGGCTTGAAGAAATCGAAGTGCAAGGCAAATTTATAACGCAATGGATCGGGAAGCGCATTGTGCGAAATCAGATCAGCGCAACGAGCGGGACGCAGGCCATTCTATACCGCATTGTGAATGAAACCGTTATTTCCCCTTCCGCGGCGGGGCGGGCGATCCCGAATGTGCTTCTTGATCCGCTGGACGCGGACACCGGAAGCGGAACGATTGACTATACTTCCGAGGCGTTCACAAACGCTTTGCTTGCCGTGGAAACCGCGGCGAAGGCGGCAAAGCTGGGCTTCCGTATGCGAACCGACGTGCGCGCGGGCAAGCACTATTTCAGCGTCTACGCTGGCCGCAACCTTACGGCAGATCAAGCGGACAATCCACCGTGCGTCTTTTCGCAAGAGTTCGACAACATAGCCGAACAGGAGTACACGAACAGCGTTGAAAATCTAAAAACAACCGCATACGTGGGCGGCGAAGAGGTTGAACCGCGCGTTGTGGCAGAGGTTGGCGGCGGCGCGTCCGGCCTTGACCGCGAAGAAGTGTTTGTAAATGCCACGGACATAACGAAGGTTTACAGGGACGCAAACGACAATGAAATAACGCGCACGGACGCGGAATTGCTGGCGTGCCTTATGGAGCGGGGCGCGTCGGAGCTGGAACAATACGCCGAAACGTTGAGCTTCGCAAGCAAGATTAACACGCACGCGAATTTGAAATACCGCGAAGATTACGATTTAGGCGATCGCGTGACGTGCGTAAATAAACGCTGGGGTATCAAGATCAATGTTCGGATCACGGAGGTAATGGAAACCTACCAACAGAACATTGAAGAAATTGATATTACCTTTGGCGAGAGTTTGCCCGCCCTGCTTACGCAGATACGGCAGATCACAAAGTAAAGGGGTGTAAACATGGAAAAATCAAGTTTCTTCAACAGCGTGTCCGGCGATCGCGTGTACCGCGCGGAGGAATGGGCAGAATACTTTGCTTCTTTCATTGGAAACGGCGTGTTCCCCGTCCCTTCGTCCGGCCTGCAAGTGGTGGCGGGTTCTGGAATGGCCGTCACCGTGAAGACGGGCAAAGCGTGGATCAATGGCTATTTCTATTACAACACGGGCGATCTTTCCGTAACGCTTCCAACAGCGGACGGCGTGTTGACGCGGATTGATCGAATTGTTGTGCGGTGGGATTTAACGGAGCGGCTAATTTCCGTTGTGGTGAAGTCTTCCACGCCTTCCGCTTCGCCCAGCGCGCCCAGCTTGCAGAGGGACGCGGACGCATACGAATTATGCCTTGCCGATATAGCGATAGGCGCGGGCGTTACGGCCATTTCGCAGGCGAACATAACGGATCGCCGCCTTGACGGTGCTTTGTGCGGCGTGGTGGCGGGCGTGGTGGATCAGATCGACACGGACGCGTTCAACGCCCAGCTTGAAGCATGGTTCACGGACTACAAGGCCGCAAGCGTGGAGGAATTCAACGATCTTGTGTCCTACATGCGTTCTTTGGAATTGCTGGGCGATCAGCAGTACGCCGCGCTTCAAGCCTACATGAACACCTTTAAGCAGAGCGCGGAAAACGACTTCAACGCGTGGTTTGCTTCCCTGCAAAACGTACTTGACGAAGACACGGCGGGGCATTTGCTCAATCTCATTCAGAACAACACCGCACGAATTGAGCTGATCGAAGCCGTGCTTTTCAACGACATTACGGCAAATCCGTTCCTTATCCTCTTTGATAACCTTGACGGGATCGTGTCAACGGGCGTTTGGAACGCCGCGTTGCAAAGGATCGAATGTTGACGCGGTGCGCTTGCACGGGCGCGGAATTATCGTGTGTCATTGGAAATATCTTCACGGAGCTTCGCCCGCCTTGCGACGTATGCGGCGCGGCGGCGGTGGTGATCCGCGGGATTACGCCCAGCGGCCACGAAGCAACGATAACCATTACCGCGGCGGGCTTCGATTTTGAAGGGTGCGCCGAAGATACCGCGCTTTTAGAGCGGATCAGAAAGGCAAGGTGCATTCATGCAGGGACAGGAGCGGGAACGTAAAGAACCGTCCGAATTCAACGTGATTGTGAAGGCGAAAGACCTTGTAAAGCATACCTTCACGATCACGAACAGCACGGAACGATACCCGAAGAAATACCGCTTTACGTTGGTAAACCGCATACAGGACAAAGCGGTTGATATTTACGAAGCGACGCTTGAAGCGAACGAATTAGATTTGCGGCAAGCGGACGAATTCAGACAACGGCAGAGGCTTCAAGCAAAGGCGTTGACATATTGCAAGGAGCTTCTATTTTTCATAGAGCTTTCGCAAGAAATGGGCTTCATTTCAATGAAAAGTTGCGAATATTGGTCGAAACTTACGCTTGAAGTGAAGTACATGGTTTCCGCGTGGAAAAAGCGGGATAAAACGAGAGCTTGAAAACCGTTCGGGGAATGCCTTGTAGGTTCTTTTTTCCTTGCGCGCCCCCGCCGCCGAATTCCGGCAATTCGTACAACGTGCGCAATGTCAATTCTTCGGGCGCGTTGAACAACAACAACGCGTACAACGGCAATAGGGGCGTGCGCCCGCTTCGGTGGAACGCTTGACCGAGTAGGCCGCACGGCTGAAAGCAATGCACCACCAACAAAGGAAGGTGTTTCCCTTCCCTGCTATCCACGGCGGGGATAAATACAAGATTGCTGATACCGAAGCATTGCCCGCGGGCATGGCAGAGGTTACGCACGGCAAGGAGTTTTTTAACCATGAACGACTTTGAAAAAGTCTGGAATTTTGAAAGCCTCTACCGCGCCTATATGAAGGCGCGGCGGGGCAAACGCTGGAAGGGAGCGGCGGCGAAGTTTGAAGTTAATTTGCTGGAAGCTCTTAACCTTTTAAGCGAACAGTTGAAAAGCAAAACGTACAGGCTTTCGCCATACAACACGTTCAAGGTGTACGAACCAAAAGAACGCGTTGTTATGTCGAACAGCTACAAAGACAAGGTAGTGCAACATGCACTTTGCGACAACGTTTTGCAACCGCGCGTCGCGCCGTCGTTCATCAAAGACAACTACGCGTCGCAAGTGGGAAAAGGAACGCATTTCGGGCTTGATCGGCTGGAAGAGTTCATGCGCCGCTTCTACCGCAAACACGGCGTTGACGGCTGGGTGTTGAAGTGCGACATACGCAAATACTTCTATTCCATCCAGCACGACACCTTAAAGGGCTTGATCCGGAAATATATTGACGATCCCGAATGCCTTTGGTTGCTGGACATGATAATTGACAGCACCGAAGGCAACGTAGGAATTCCGATCGGCAATCAGTCTTCGCAGATTTTCGCCCTGCTTTACCTTTCCCCGCTGGATCATTTCATCAAGGAAAAATTGGGCGTGAAGTTCTACGGTCGATATATGGACGATTTTTATTTGATCCACGAAGACCGCGAATATTTGCGCCATTGCTGGAAGGAGATTGAAGAGCATGTAAACAAAATCGGGCTTGCGCTGAACGAGAAAACGAACATATACCCGTTGAAGAACGGAATTGATTTTTTGGGCTTTCACACGTACATTTCGGAAACGGGCGCGGTGATCCGCAAGGTGCGCCGGAAATCGAAGAACAACGTGCGCCGCAAGTTGAAGAAAATGCGGGGCTTGTTGGAGGCGGGACGGATCACGCCGGAAACGGTGGAACAGTCATATAAAAGCTGGCGCGGCCACGCGTCGAAGGGAAATTGCCATCACCTTATCCGGAACATGGATCAATATTACAATCAACTATTCGGGCAGGCCGCCGCCGTTGCGCAGAAGCGCGGCGGCGGTTCTGCTTCACAAAAGGAGGAACGCAGATAATGGCTAAATCTTTAAGCACGCTGGCCGTTGGCGCAACGTTTGAAGTTCCCGTAAAAGCGGCGTATCAATCGCTTTTGGGCGCAACCGTCGTTTTCAAAATGGCCGACAAGAACCATTCGGGTTATCCGTCTAATTCGGTGACGCTCATTTGTGACAAAATCCCGATTGTGCTTGCTTTCGACGCGAAAGAGCCGAGCAACAGCAACGCAGATCGGAAAAACTACGGCAACAACCGCTATTCCTATGCGAACGTGCTTCAATGGCTGAACAGCAACGCCACGGCGGGGAATTGGTACAGCGCGAAGCATAGCGCGGATCAATCCCCTTCTTCCGCGTCTTACGTGTCAAACAATCCGTATTCAAGCAAGGCGGGTTTCCTTGCAATGCTTGATGATAATTTCGTTGCGGCATTGCTGAATACAACGGTGACGGTGGCAAAAAACACCGTCACGGACGGCGGGAGCTATGAAACCGTCACCGCAAAAATGCACCTTCCTTCTACTACGGAAGTAGGGCTTGCGAACGAAAACAGCATTGCAGAAGGCGCGAAGCTGGCGTTGTTCAGCGACAACACAAGCCGACTTGCTTACCCTACGGCGCAATGCGTGTCGAACAGCGACTATACAAACAGCAGTTTCAACGCTTCGGCGGCGTGGTATTACTGGCTTCGCACGCCGTATTCCGGCTTTTCGTACTACGTGCGCTATGTCGATTCTTCGGGCGCGTTGGACAGCTACAACGCGTACGTCGGCAGTAGGGGCGTGCGCCCGCTTTGTAATCTATCATCTTCTATCTTGGTATCTGACACCACGAATGCAAACGGCAACTACGAATTTCAATGGAACGAAGCCCCGTCCACGCCGTCCGGAATTTCCGTGCCGTCCAGTTGTTACAGCACGCAGAATATTTTGGTGTCGTGGGGAGCTTCCACCGATCCGGACGGCGACGAAATCACTTACGTTCTGGAACGGTCGTACAACAACGGAAGCTATGCGCAAGTGGCGGCAACCGCGGGGCGGTCGTTTACGGAAGTGGTGTCCACAAGCTGGAATACGGTTCGTTACCGCGTAAAGGCGCGTGACAGCTTCGGCAATGAAAGCGCGTATATTACTTCCAGCGAAGCGGCGGTGATCCACAATCAGCCGCCCGCCATTTCCGGACAGAACGCCGATCTTGGCACGAAGCGCGAAGGCTTTTCCCATGCGTACACCGTGACCGATCCGGACGGCGACGCGGTGACGGTGGTTGAAGCGGTGGATGGAAAGACCTTGCGGAGCTACACGCCTACGCTTGGACAGTCAAATAATTTGACGCTGGCAGGAAACGACTTCACCGCCCTTTCAAACGAGGCGCACACGATCACCATTACGGCGACGGACAGCGCGGGCAATTCGGCGGTTCGCACGCTGACTTTTACAAAGGCAATCAGCGGTTTTGTAATCTACCTTGAAACGCCGCTTGAAGCGGAGGCGCAGCCGAAGCGGGCGAACATTGTTGTAACGCGCGGCATTCCCGCGGGCGGCACGTTCAAGGTTGAGGCGACGAACAATCCGTTTGATCCTACGCCCGTTTGGGAGGATTGCACGAACGCGGTTGTGCAGGGCGTGGCGCACGTCTTCGAGAACACGGAAAACGCCGCGGTGCAATTCGGCTTGAACGCCCGCGTGACGGTGGAGCGCGGCGACGCTATTTCCGAATGCTGGGTGTCTTCGATTGGGGGTAATTTTGAATGAGCGTAACACATAGGCCGGACAGACCGGACAAAACGGAAGAGCTGACAAAGGAAGTTGAGAGCGTAAAGGCGGCGGGCGAAAGCACCGCCGCTTTGCTTTCCCTTTCCTTCAAAGCGCAGATCGTACAGGATCGCGCGGCGGGAACGAACGCAATTTCTGATGAAATGATCCTTGCTTCAACGGCGGTCGTTGAATACGACGACTTCAAGGACAACCACGCCTATAACACCGTGGGCGAAATCATCAAATCGGACGGGCTGTATTTTGAGATCGTCGCGCCGCACACGTCCAACGCCGCCGCTTATCCGGTAGCAACAACGTTCGCGTATTACCGCCTTGTGGAGCTGACGCACACGGGGACGCTTGATGATCCGATCCCATATCCGGAAACCGCGGGCGTGCTGGTAAACGTGAAGAACGGGTTGTATTACAGCTATAAAGGCGCGGTTTATCTGGCGAAGCTGGATATGCCGAATTGCGTATACCCGCCCGACACGGCGGGTATGTGGCAATGGGAACAAGTGTAAAGGCGGTGAAAGCATGGAACAGATTTTAACGGCAATTTCCGTCGTTAGTACAATTTGCGCAATCGTCTTCGGCTACGCCGCATTTTCCCGCAACCGAACAAAGGACACCGAAGACGAAGTGAAGCGGGACACAACGGTTTTGTCTGAAATCGGCTATATCAAAAGCGGCGTTGATGATATTAAGGCAGAACAGCGCGAACAGCGAAAGACAAATACCGAATTTGTGTCGCGGCTGACGGCGGTTGAAGCGTCCGCGAAGCAGGCGCACAAGCGTATTGACACGCTGGAAGGACACACAACGCGGGAATAACGAAGGGAGCGAAAGACAATGGCAGTTATGAAAGCAAGCGAATTCGTGAAGAAGCTGAAAGATGTTGCGCAGAATTACAAAACACTTTATGTCATGGGGTGCTTCGGCGCGCCGCTGAACGGATCGAACGTCACAAGGTATTGCACGAACCATAGCTACAACAAGGACGCAACGCGAACGGCCATGATTAAGGCCGCCGCAAATCAAAGCCCGCCCGTGTTCGGCTTCGATTGCGTTTGCCTTATCAAAGGCGTTCTTTGGGGCTGGAACGGCAACGCGTCGAAAACCTACGGCGGAGCGTCCTATGCCGTGAACGGCGTTCCGGACATTGGCGCAGATACCATGATTACAAAGTGTTCCGGCGTTACAACGGACTTTTCAAAAATCGAAGTAGGCGAGGCCGTTTGGTGTTCGGGGCATATCGGCGTTTACGTTGGGGACGGGCTGGCCGTCGAGTGTACGCCGCGTTGGGAAAATGACGTGCAGATCACCGCCGTTGCAAATATCGGCAAAAAGAGCGGGTACAACGCCCGCACGTGGACGAAGCACGGCAAACTTCCCTATATCGAATATGACGGCGCAACGGAGAGCGGGAGCGGCGGCAACGCTTCGGCTGGCGGCAATGAAACCGCGGCGGCGGGGCTGGCCGTGGGCGACGTTGTGACCTTCACGGGGACGAAGCATTATACTTCGGCCAACGCAACAAGCGGTAAAGCCTGCAAGGGAGGCACGGCAAAGATCACGCAGATTTACAAGGGCGGCAAACATCCTTACCACCTTGTCAAAGTGGCTGGCGGCGGTTCTACCGTTTACGGCTGGGTTGACACGGCAGACATTCAGCAGGCCGCGGGCGGCGGCACGATCAAGGCCGGAAGCACCGTGCGCGTGAACAAGGGCGCGAAGACCTATACGGGCGGCGGGCTGGCCGCTTTTGTATATAACCGAGATCATACTGTAAAGCAAGTTTCGGGAGATCGCGCCGTTATCACCTACGGCGGCGTGGTCGTGGCCGCCGTGAAGCTGGCCGATCTTACACTTGTAAAGGAGTAGCGGGGAGGCGGCGGCATGAAGCTATTTAGCAGGAAGAAGCGGCGCAGGAAGAAAACCGCAAAACTGAATGAACGCTTTGCAACGCGTGTTGTCGTGGTAATCGGGATCACAACGGCGATCTTCATTGCCGCGCAGTATGTTTCGTTCCTTATTACGGGGACGGAACAAACAACGCTGATTGAAAAGTATTTTGACGCGGTGGTGATCGAATGCGGCGCGCTCATGCTGAAACGGATTGCCGAAGTTATCACCGCGCGCGTAAAGAAAAAAGAGGGACTTAACACAACAGAAAATGAAAGCGAGGGTTTATAAAATGGTTGATATCACACCGATCATCAATGCAATTATCGCGCTGATCGCCGCGCTGGTGTCCGCGTTTCTGATCCCGTGGCTGAAAAGCAAGGTAGAGGCGGGCAAGCTGGCGCAATACAAAGAGTGGGTGACAATCGCGGTGAAGGCCGCAGAACAGATTTACACCGGAACAGGCCGCGGCGAAGAGAAGAAGAAATATGTTGTTGAGTTTTTGGAGGCAAAGGGCTTCAAGATCGACTTTAACAGCATTGACAACATGATCGAAGCCGCAGTATATGAAATTTCGCAGACCTTCGGCGGCGTAACGATTGGAGAGGCCGCAGAAACGGAGTAACACCGCCATTCAGCCGCGGGCGGTTTACTCCTTTACGCTGGCGGCTTTATGGAGCGGGCGGCCACGCGCCGCCCGCCTTTTGACGACAAAGCCCCGCTTCCGCTTCACCGCGGCGGCGGGGCTTTTACTTTATGAACGGAGGTAAAGAACATGAAGACTTTGGACAGCTTTATTAAATACCTTGAAGAGCAGGCGGCAAACCATTCTATTTATGTTTGGGGCGCGCAGGGGCAGGACAAGGACACCATTTCGGAAGAGTGGATCAAGGAGCGGGAAACAGACGACAAGAACGCCGCCCGCGCTATTGCCACGTGGAAGAAAGCGTGCGCGGACGGCTACGGCGACGTGTTGCGCGCCTTCGATTGTTCGGGGCTGGCAATGTACTATTTGCAGAACGTCGCGGGGATCGTATCTTCCGACATGTCCGCAAATTCCCTTATGGGGAAGTGCGAAACCATCAAGAAAACGGAAGTGCGCCGCGGGGATTGGGTTTTCAAAAAGTACACTTCCGGCGACAAGAAGGGGCAAGCCTATCATATCGGCTATGTGGTGGACGACGCTTTGAACGTCATTGAGGCAAAAGGGCGCGATCACGGCGTTGTCAAAGCCCCGCTTTCCGAAGGCAAATGGAACGCTTACGGCAGGCCGGAATACTACGCCGCGGAGATCAAGGCCGCGGGCGGCAACGATCCGGAGAAGAACACCAACGGCGGCGCGGCTGGCGGCTGGGAGGTTGCCCGCGTGCTGAAAGTGGCAAAGCCGCTTATGAAGGGCGACGACGTGAAAGCCCTGCAAGCCGCCCTTATCGCTAACAACTACCATTGCGGCGTAACGGGCATTGATGGCATATACGGGAAGAATACCGCATACGCCGTTCGGTGTTTCCAGTCTGCTAAAGGGCTGGTTGTGGACGGCAAGGCCGGACGCTACACCGTCGCCGCGCTGGGCGGCGCGTGGAAGGGATAACCGCCGAGCGGGTTTAATGGAATACAGAGAGAAGCCCCCGCGCTGGCCTTATGGCTGGCACGGGGGCTTTTTGTCGTTTATGGGGGTTACTGCTTCCGGAAGCGCAAGATTATTTCCGCGCCATAATTCCGGCCTTCCCCGCCGCCGTACACGTCAATGTTCGTGATACCGTCGAGGCGGGAAAAGTTGTCGGCCACGAATTGCGAGTGTTCGGCGGGTATGCTTCCGATTTGTTCACCGTTGACGAAGACACCGAAGGCGGGCTTGCCTTCCCATTCGCCACGCTCTACCGTCAATTCCATGTCGCCCTTGTCGTAGGGTTCTTCCTTCCAGTAAATTCTACGAAGGATCGTTTGCCGCGAACGCCGCCCGTTTTTGAATGTCACGCCCGCAACCTTCGTCCGGAGGAAATCAAAGCCTTCTTGCGAATAGTGCGCGGGCTTGCCTTCCCCCGCCTTCGGAGGCGCGGAGCTGGCCGCGCTGGTAGCCGCCGCGGGCGGCGCGGCTTCCTGCTTCGGAGCGGGCGCGGCGTTCTTCTTCCGAAGGCCGATAAAAAATAGAACGGCGGCGATCACTACGCCGCACGCCCCCGCCGCCGCGTTTCCTTGTGTGAATAGCGGCACGGAGGAAACAAGAAACAGCGCGCCGACGATCCAAAGGATCAATGTTGCTTTCTTCATAGTTTGAATAGCCCCTTTCGTATAATGGTGTTGGCAACAAGGGCAGAATACTTTTTTGCGTTCTGACCTTTAACACAATTATAGCCGTGATTTGCGCTAAAGTAAAGAAAATTGCTGATGATTAACACACGGCGGGGCGGCGGTGATATGATTGAAGATATACGACTACCACGGGAAGAAGAACGTATGCGGCGATCGCGTGCGGGACGCGCGGCAAAAACAACGGCTTACGCAAGAGGATTTAGCCGCGAAGCTACAAATTGCAGGCGTGATAATGGAGCGGGACAGCGTTTCAAGAATTGAGATCGGAACGCGCTTCGTGACGGATTATGAATTGATGGTGCTTTCTAAAGTGCTGGACGTATCCATGCAATGGCTTGTAGGCATAGACGAATGAAGGCGGCGGGAATTTCCCCGCCGCCTTTTATTTTTTTGAAATTTTTTTGTGTAGCCTATTGACTTTATACGACAAATGACGTATAATAAGAATACAGGCAAGGGGAAGCCGAGTAACAAAGAAAGGAGAAAAAACCACGGGAAAGGGGGTGCAAGGGTGAATGAAGAGCAGATAAAAGAACTGCTTGAACTTCTGAAAAAGGCTTTAGAAAGTGAAACGGTGGAGCGTATCACGATCAGCATTAAGCCTAAACAGAAGCCCAAACAGCCCTAACGAATTCGGCGGCGGGTTTCCCCGCCCGTCGCCCTTATTATAACCGATAAAACGCGAAAATGTCAAGGAGGGCTTGCGCATGGAGATCAGCGTTAAAATATCATACAGGAACGAGAAGTTGCAGGCCGCACGGCAGAAGGCGGGCATGTCGCAATCCCAGCTTGCGAACGCGGCGGGAATTTCCGTGCGCGTCCTACAAGACTACGAACGCGGCGCGCGCGACGTGTGCGGGGCAAAGCTGGCAACGTTGCTAAAACTATGTAACGCCCTTCATTGCGGCTTGCGGGATATTCTGGCCGATCCGGAAACGCTGGATTTGCTGGCCGCATACGAAGAGAGGAACAAATAACAGCAGGCGCAGGGGGCGGGAAACCGCCCCCGATTTTTTGCTTTCGGGAGGAATTACCATGCACAAACACTTGACTTGGACTGACCGCCTTAAAATCGAAAAGGGATTGAAGGAAGGGTTGAAGCCGCTGGCAATCGCCGCGCGCCTTCACGTCCATAACACGACGATATATAGAGAAATCAAGCGCGGCACATATACGCATTTGAATTCCGATCTTACCACCGAAGAAAGATATTCGCCGGAGATTGCCGAACAAAGGTATAGGGACAATCTGGCGGCAAAAGGCGGTTCGCTGAAAATCGGCAATGACAGGGAGTTAGCCGAATTCATTGAAAGAAAGATCGTTGAAGAAGGATATTCCCCCGCCGCCGTCGTCGGAGAGATAAAGAAAAGCGGGCTTTCCTTCCGGACGGAGATATGCGAAAAGACGATTTACAACTACATAGACAAGGGCGTGTTCCTTCGGCTGACAAGAAAAGACCTTCCGGAGCGGGGGAAGCGCAAGCGGAAGTATGACAAAGTGGAGCGCAAGAAGGCCGCCCGCGCGCCGAAGGGCGAAAGCATAGAGGAACGCCCGAAGGAAATAAACGAGCGGGCAACCTTCGGCCATTGGGAAGGCGATTGCGTATGCGGGAAGAAACGAACGAAAGAAGCCTTGTTCGTGCTTTCGGAGCGGCTGACGCGGCAGGAAATCATAATCAAAATGCCCGATCAGACCGCCGCAAGCGTCGTCCGCGCCCTTGACAAGCTGGAACGCCGATACGGGAAGCGGTTTGCAAAGGTGTTCAAAAGCATAACGTTTGACAATGGATCGGAATTCGCGGATTGTGAGGGCATGGAACGTTCAGTATTGAAGGCTGGACAGAAGCGCACGCGGATTTATTATTGCCATCCATACAGCGCATACGAACGCGGGACGAATGAAAACATAAACAAAATGATACGGCGGTTCTTGCCGAAAGGGACTGACTTTCGGAAGATCACCGCCGCATACATTCGCCGCGTGGAAAACTGGATCAACAATTACCCGCGTGAAATCTTGGGCTTCCAGAGTGCCGCAGACCTATTCGGAAAGCACCTTGCGGCGGTCGCTTGAAGGCCAAAAACACGCGCTACAAAAAAATTTTAGTTTTTTCTGCTTTTACTCTTGACTTTTGCGAATATTTTTTTGCTGCGCTGCAAACACTTGGCATTATATACGGAGGTATAGTGGATGCTTGTATTGTTTTGCAGGGTTATAATACTCTATTTTCTTGTGTTTTTTGTTATCCGGCTTACCGGTAAGCGGCAGATAAGCGAGCTGCAGCCGTTTGATCTTTGCATAACGCTGCTTATTGCGGATATGGCCAGCGTGGCTGCCACCAATACCGGCGTCCCGCTGCTGTACGGCATAGTGCCGATTGTTACGCTGTTTTTGGTGCAGCAGCTTATATCGTTCCTTTCCCTTAAAAGCGAAAGCATACGCAAGGCCGTGTGCGGTCAGCCGTTGCTGCTGATTTCGCGCGGGGTCGTGCAGGAAAAGGCGCTTAAAAGCGCGCGCTATACCATTACCGACCTTACGGAGCAGCTTAGGGTAAAGGATGTTTTTACATTAAGCAATGTCGAATATGCCATACTTGAAACTAACGGCGAGCTCTCCGTTTTGCTGAAAGGGCCTATGCAGCAGCCGACTTATCGGGACTTTGTAATGCCTTCGCCTGATGCCGCGCCCGCACTTATGCTCGTTCAGGACGGGGCCATGCATCCGGACACGCTTGCGCGCGCAGGACGGGACGAAGCATGGCTCAATAAACAGCTTGCCAAGGTCGGCTGCGGCGATGTGCGCTCGGTGTTATTCGCATTTCTTGCATCCGATGGCGTGCTGCACGTACAGCTTCGCTCCGAAGCCGGTGGCAGGCATTATTTTATAGACACCAATGCAAAGGGGGACGGCAAGTGAGATACAGAATATTTACATGGGCGGACATAACGGCATGCATAATAGTGATAGCGGTGCTGCTTTTCGTATTTATATATCCGTATTGCTTGAGCAGGGATTATTATGAACTGTTTTATGATAAGCAGCAGCGCGTGCTTGAATGTACCCGCGAAGAAAATTGGGGAGAGGCACAAAAGCTGATGGAAGCCATGACGACGGACTTTTATGCCAAGCGGGACTCAATGCGCTTTTTTTACGACCATGAGGACATAGATGAAATAGAGGGGTATATACTTTCCGCGCAGGAGTTGATACTGCGCGAGGAAAGCGAACAGTCCGCATCCGAACTTATGCACGCGCTTATAGTTGCCGATTTCCTTAGGGGAATACAAAGCTTCGATATGCCGAATTTGTTTTGAAGAGAGAAGCGACTTATGAATCAAGCCGCTTCTTTTAATTATATTATGCTTCCGCCATTTCCGTTTTCTTTATCTTCTTTTCGGTATATACGAAATAGATAAGGCAAAGGGCTATTTGTATCACTGTGGAGGCAGGAGTGGCAAGGCCGATATAGAACAGCGATATGCCCGGTATGCGGCTCATGAAATACGAAAACGGTATGCGCACAAGGAATGCGCCCGCTATACCCTGCACCATTGTGAACGTGGTGCGGCCGCAGCCGCTGTAATATCCGCAGAAGCAGAAAAGGAACGCAGTAAGTATGCAGTCTATGCTGTATGCCTTAAGATAGTCGCTCGCCATTCGGATAACCTCTTGGTCGTTTGAGAATATCCCCGCCAAAGCTTCGCCGTGGAAAAACGAAAGGTAGCCCATTACCGCGCCCGCGGCAAGGCTTGTAAGTATGCCGTATTTCAGCGCAAGCTTAGCCCTGTCGCTCCGCTTTGCGCCTATGTTCTGCGCCACGAATGCGGATAGGGACTGCATGTATGCCGAGGCCACCAGCATAAGGAAGCCGCATATTTTTTCCGCCACGCCTACGCCTGCACTTTGCGTAAGACCAAGGGAATTGACTATTGCGAATATAACAAGGAAGGAAAGGCTCACCAGCAGCTCCTGCAGCGCTACCGGCGCGCCGAACTTGAACAGCTGCAGCGCTATGTCCTTATCTATGCGAATATCCGCACGGGAAAATGCAAACGGCATCGCCCTGCGCGATATTATTATAAGCGAAAGCACAACGCTTACCGCCTGCGCAAGCACGGTTGCGTATGCCGCGCCGTCCGCGCCCATTTTGAATACCGCTACAAGCAGCAGATCGCCGAATATATTGACAACGCATGCTATCGCAACGGTTATCAGCGGCATCTTTGAATCCCCCATGCCGCGGAATATGCTGCCGAGAAGGTTGAAAGCTATTATGAATATAGTTCCTGCCGAGCATATGCGCACATATGAAACCGTTTGGCTGAACGCTTCCTCCGGCGCCTGCATAAGGGCAGATATTTCGGGGGTGAATGCAACGAATACAACCGTGCATACAGCCGCGATTATTGCAAAAAGCGCAACGCCCGTGCCTATTACCTTGCCGCCGAGTTCGCTTTTGCCTTCGCCTATTTTTTGACCGAGCAGTATGGTTATGCCTATTGAAAAGCTTGTAAGTACGAACGTAAGGCTCTGCATTATCTGGCTGCCTGTGGCAACGCCCGAAACATCGGCCGTGGTTGCGAATTTGCCAACCACCAGCAAATCCACCGCGCCGTACATGGCCTGCAAAAACAGCGCCAGAAATACGGGATATGCAAATTTAAGCAGCGGGCCTAATATTTTGCCCCTTGTAAAGTCGTGTAGTGATTCCATTTATTTATCCTCATTTGTTAAGCAGCCGCGCTATTGCCGTGCGCTTCACCTTCATTGCTCCCTTTGGGCAGAATTCCTGGCAGCAGAAGCAGCGTATGCATTTTTTGCGGTCTATGCTCGGCAGCTTATTCTTCATTGTTATGGCTTTGGCCGGGCAAAGCTTTGCGCACAGGCCGCAGCCTATGCATTCGCTCTTTACGGCGGCGGGCTTGGAGGCCATAACCATCTTCATAAATGCCCGCGTAACGCCGCGCGTGTTTTTTACTGATGTTATGTCGTGCCGGGGGGTAAGCTCGCAGTCCTTTATTATAAATCGGTCGGCATCGCCGTAAAGCGATACCTTATCAAGCGAATCGCGGCTTAAACCGCGCTCTATCGCGGCTGCTATTGTGGGAACGTCCTTCGGCTCAACGCCTATAAGCCTTGCCCCAACAAGGTCAGCGTCATATGCCGTGTGTGCAGCTATAAGCGCGCCGCATTCGCGCGGGCGGCCCGCCGTTGGGCCGTTGCCGTCCATTGCCGTTACCGCATCTATAAGCGCAAGCACGGGGTGGTTATATTCGTATATGTCCACCAGCATATTTGAAAAGTCCGCGTGATTCGGGAAGCGGTAGTGGTATTCAAGCTTTACCGTACCTGGAATGGTACCGTAAAGGTTCTTTACCGCACCCGTCATGCCCATCATGCCGTGGGTTTTAAGCTTGGCGAACGTTATAAGCACGTCCACATCATCGAGCCAGCCCGTATAGTGAAAGCTTTTTAGTACCTTTGCGTCCGCAAAATGCCCTTCCTTTGAAGAGAAATCATCGTTCAGCTTTGCTCCCGCTTCGGCTGCAAGCGTCATGCCCGTTGCGGAATAGGAATGGTTCAGCGCCGCGGCAGTATATATCCCGCCCGGGCTTTCGCCTATCGTTACCTGCGCGCCGCGCTCGATAAGCATTTTTGTAAGCTCCGCTACCATTACCGGATGCGTACATACGGCAAACTCAGGCGTTTTGGCCGCGGCAAGGTTGGGCTTTATACCAATCTTCATGCCGATTTTTACCCAATCAAGCCCGCCTATTGCATCAAGCGCCTCTGTTAAAGCGGCGCGGACATGCTCGGCCTCGTAATCGGGGCAGGGGACTATTGCCGCATCGTAAACGGTGTTGCGCATTTATAATATGCTCCTTTCTTATAAGTAAGGCGGGGAAGTCCCCGCCGTGTATTTTGCTTTGAAAAAGTATCAGTTGTTCTTTGCCGCCTGCTTCATACGCATTTCCTTAGAAAGTATGCGCTTGCGCATGCGAATATTCTTGGGCGTAACCTCCACCAATTCATCATCCGCAATGAATTCAAGGCATTGTTCAAGCGACAGTATGGTGGGCGGGGTAAGGCGCAGCGCTTCGTCGCTGCCGGCGGCGCGCATGTTGGTAACGTGCTTCTTTTTGCATACGTTCACAACAATGTCGTCCCCGCGGGAGCATTCGCCCACAACTTCGCCTTCGTATACCGGCACGCCGGGGCCAACGAACAAGCGGCCGCGGTCCTGAGTATTGAAAAGGCCGTAGCTGTTGGTTTCGCCGGTTTCGCTGCAAACAAGGCTGCCGCGTTCGCGCTCCTCAATATCTCCCTTATAAAGCTCGTAGCCGTGGAATATATGGCTCATAACGCCGTTGCCGCGCGTATCGGTAAGCAGTTCGCTGCGGTATCCCATAAGGCTGCGGGCAGGTATGTTGAAAAGGAGCCTTGTACTGCCTTCGTTTTCGGTATGCATATCAACAAGTTCCGCCTTGCGCGAACCAAGCTTTTCCATAACGCTGCCGACGTATTCGCTCGGCACGTCAACGGTCAATTCTTCGATAGGCTCAAGCGTGTGCCCCTGCTCGTCCTGCTTCAATATCACCTTGGGGCGGGATACTGCAAATTCATAATCCTGCCTGCGCATCTGCTCTATCAGTATGGAAAGGTGCAGCTCGCCGCGGCCGGATACCTTGAACGTATCAGTCGTGCCGGTTTCCTCAACGCGCATGGAAACATTGGTTTCAACTTCTTTCATCAGCCTGTCGCGCAGGTTGCGGCTGGTAACGTATTTGCCCTCCTTGCCTGCAAAGGGGCTATCGTTTACCATGAACATCATGGATACGGTGGGTTCATCTATATGCACGAAAGGCATCGGCTCAACGCATTCGGGCGCGCAGGCGGTCTCGCCTATAGAAAGATCCGCAATGCCCGCAACGGCTACTATATCGCCCGCGTAAGCTTCCTCAACCTCAACGCGCTTCAATCCTTCGTAGCGGTAAAGCCTGCTCAGCTTGACCGTGCGCACGGCGTTCGCCGTGCCGCCGCACATGGTGACCATCTGGTTGCGGCGGGCAATACCGCGCTCCATGCGGCCTATACCTATGCGGCCCACATAGTCGTCGTAATCTATGGTGGAGAACAATATCTGCAGCGGGGCTTCCGTGTCGCACGCAGGGGCGGGAATGGCGCTTATTATCGTATCGAACACGGCCTGCATATCCGTGCCGAGTTCGTCCGGCTCCATGCCGGCTATGCCTTCCTTGGCGCTTGCATAAACAACGGGGAAGTCAAGCTGCTCCGCCGTTGCGCCAAGCTCCATGAACAGCTCCAGCGTCTCGTCCACAACCTCCATCGGCCTTGCGCCGGGGCGGTCTATCTTGTTAACAACAACGACGGGAACCTTGTTCAGCTCCAGCGCCTTCCTCAGCACGAAGCGGGTCTGCGGCATACAGCCTTCAAATGCGTCAACCAGCAGCAGCACGCCGTCAACCATTTGCAGTATGCGCTCAACCTCTCCGCCGAAGTCCGCATGGCCCGGCGTATCTATTATGTTTATTCTGTAATCCTTATACTTTATCGCGGTATTTTTGCTGAGTATGGTTATGCCGCGCTCCCGTTCCAGGTCGCCGGAGTCCATCACGCGCTCCTGCACCTGCTCGTTCGCCCTGAATACGCCGCTTTGACGCAGCAGGCAGTCCACCAGCGTGGTCTTGCCGTGGTCAACGTGGGCAATTATGGCAACGTTACGGATATTTTCCTTCTGCATATATTCTAAGCACTCCTTCCGGTTAAAACCGTTTCAAAAACCGCTATATTATACACCATGCGCATGTTACGGCGCAACGTTTTTTCATATGTTTTTGCTGCTTTTTGCTATGCGTACCGCGCTGCGCGTTGCCGCGACCATAAGTATTATGGATGCAAGCACTATATACAGGGCTGTGCTTTCCGTGAATATATGCTCCATTACATAGCCGCCCATAAGGTTGAAGCATATGTGCACCGCAATGCCGGAAAAAAGCGAACCCGTGCTTTCAACTATCGCCGCCAGCACAAGCCCCATAACGAACGCATACGCAACCCATAATATCTGCCCGTGCAGCGCGCCGAAAACGGCAGCCTGCAATATTGCCGCAACCCATGCTGGCATGGCGCGCTTCAGCCGCGTGTATACAAGCCCGCGGAATACGGTCTCCTCGGCTATGGGTGCGAATATAACGGTGGAGAGCATTGGTATGAGCCCCGCGGAATCTATCATGGAGGCGCTCTGGTTATATTCCTCCCAAACTTCTTCACTTATCGGCAGAATGCCCAAAGCAAACGTTATAAGCACCGCAAAGCACATGCCCATTATGCTAAGCGGCACATATGTAAGCGCGGGAATGGGGGAGGCGTTTATTTCACTGAGCAGATTCTTTTTGCGCAGCGCAAAAAACGCGAACAGTACGCCAACCGTGCATATATTTGAAACAAGCGTAATAAGCGTTGCATTGGTGGTAACGCCGTCGTAAAGTACCGTCATTAGCGTATTATAATCTAAGCTGCCGTTAAGGGTCAGTTGTTCAACGGCGTAGCCAATGCCCATTGCAAGCGTAACGACAAAACTTGCAATAAGCTGCATCAAAACGAACAGCAGCGTGTAGCATATGGCCTTGCCAAGGGCAATAAAAACGTTCTTCATGGCGCAAAGCTCCGTTCAAATGAAAGTATTATAAATTATTATAGCATAATTTGGTGCGTCATGCCAAAAAAGCGTATACATTCTGGCATATATAATGTATTATAT
>ERZ1027176.155-NODE-155-length-34499-cov-8.686215_pt1 | contig 34499 bp, 30 predicted proteins | sample MGYA00519248_ERZ1027176 | MGnify/ENA primary metagenome ERZ1027176 (study PRJEB26926, sample SAMN06164413) | human gut metagenome | biome: ENVO:00009003; feature: ENVO:2100002; material: ENVO:00002003 | host: Homo sapiens | place: USA | collected 2012 ...
TCGTTGTCTATCACATGGCGGAGGACGGCGCGCTTAACGAACTTTCCGCAGACGGCTACGGGCGGTATGTGAAGTTCGACTCGGACAAGACGGGTACGTTCATCGTCTGTATCCCCGGCGTGGCGTTCATCATGCCTATCTGGGGGTATGCGGTCATTCTTGTTGTTTGCGTCCTTGTAGTGGCTGCGGCGATCACCGTTACGGTCGTTCTCGTCCGCAAAAGGAAGAAAGCAAAGAAAACGCAATGACAAGGCAGGGAAAAGGGTGAAATCATGCTGAAAAACGAATCAACGGAAATGTATCTGGAAACGATATTGCGGTTAAGCGAACGAAGCAAAACGATCCGTGAAGTCGATCTTGCTGACGCCATGAAAGTTTCCAAAGTGTCCGTCTGCAAAGCGGTCAAAAGATTGGTCGAAAAACAACTTGTGACCTACAAAGACCATCGCATTGCATTGACGAAAGAGGGCAGAACCGTGGCCGCAAATGTGTATGAGCGCCATATTGTACTCACGAAGTTTTTGGTTGCGCTCGGCGTTTCGTCCGCAGTCGCGGAGCAGGACGCCTGCCGCATGGAGCATTGCATTTCCGAAGAAACGTTTGCGGTCATTAAATCCCAATACGGTGCCGAACGATGATCCGGCGGAGAAAGAAAAACAAAGGAGCAAGAGCAAAGATGAACGATGTAAAAAAGGAAACATACAAAGATCCGATCAAAAAAGTATATGCTTGTTGCCCGTTCTGTTCGGCGACGTTGCTTCAAGCTGAGTGCGTCAAAAACGGCGTTACAAAGTGCGAGCAATGCCACCAGCGCGTCAGCATAGAAATCGAGAACGGCATCGTTCATGTCGCTCCGTACAGTTCGCCGCCGAATAAAAAGTAAATCGGAATAAAGCAAAAGAGGGCTGTTGCCAAGTGCAGCAGCTCTCTTTTTTATGTCGGCGTGGCATTGCATTGGCATACCGTTGCGTTGCCTTGTCAATGCGTTGGTATGCCAAACGATAAAAATTTTCAGATTTCCTATAATTATTTTATATCGAAAAAAGGAGGTCTGAACCATGCGGCTTGTGGATGCTGTATTTGCGCGTATCAAAGAGCTGATGAAGGAAAAGGGTATGTCGATGTACCGACTTGCGATGAACGGCGGCGTGCCTCGGTCAACGATTGCGACCATACCTTTGAGCGAAACCGTAACTTTGGCTACAATTTACGGTGTTTGCGAAGGATTCCAGATCACGCTGCAAGAATTTTTTGATTCACCGCTTTTTGATAAAGACAAAGTGACCGATTGAATAGGTCGATTTTAAGCGCGTACAGGCAGACCGCATAAGCCGACAGGATAAGGCGCGAGCGTTGGCGCGTACAACTGAATATATTTTTCGCTGCAATAAGCAACTGAATGCCGCATAGAACGGACGTATGAGTTTGAGCAGCAGGTTAAACCCGAATAGGGGAAATCTGCACGCTCAAACTCTTTTTTTGATTTCCCCGGTAGCGTTTAGCCGCGCTATCGGGGATTTTTCGGTTGCCGTTCTTTTCATGGTGCGCCCCAATCTTCCGATGGCGATTTTCAAAAAAATCAAAGTCGGAGGACATCATGAAAAAGAAAGTTATTTACCAGATCACGCGCCACAAAATCTCGAAGATAGAGATAACGAGCGAAGAAGAGGAAAAAGCCGTTGCCGAAGCAAACCGTGATTTTGAACGGATAGATAAACGTGATAAGCGTTACAGGCTCCGGAATTCTTCATTAGAGGCGATGACGGAGCAAGTCGGTTTTGATATTGCCGATGAAACGCCGTCGCCGGAAGAGAGTTTAATAAAATCGGAAGGCAAAGCCGAGCTGCGCGCACAAGTCAGGTCGGCGCTTTCGTGCCTTACCGAAAAGCAGCGCGAGGTCATAGTATTACATTTTTGGGAGGAGTTGTCCCTGCGTGAAATAGCCAAGAAAAAGGGAGTACATCACTCATCGGTGGAAGAAACTTTTACGGCTGCCATGAAAAAATTAGAAAAATTTTTCAAAAAGACGTAAAAATACCCCGCCACTTGCCCCTTCAAGTGTCCAATAGTAGTGAAGGGAAAAATCCGAAGCCAAAAGGAGGGGCAAGATTGAAACTGAAAATCAAAGAGTTTGAGGCTCTTGCAAGGCAAAACGGCTACCGTAACGGAAAAGCGCTCATGAAAAAGCTCGGCGCGGGAAAATGCGCATACGGCTGTCTGAAACGCGGCTGCAAGATCGGTTATGACCTTGTAAAAGCGCTCCACAACGAATTCGGCGCGCTCGTCATGCTTCGCGTCATAGACTTGGAAGGCGAAACGCTGCAAAGTTTCAAAAGCAAGTACATATCGGTCGGGGGCACGCTTTACTGATGACGGAAAAGAAATATTCCTTGAAAAGTAACGCAATGCACCGCTGGCTGTACAGCCGCAAGGTCGATCCCGTAATCGTGGCGGACAGGCTGCGGATGAGAGTATCTGTATTCAAGCGCATGATAAAAGACAAAACTCCGTTTGAAGAAGAACATATCCGCAGGCTTGTGTACTTTATGGGCGCAAAGTCGGCTTTCGACGTCATCTATTTTGCTACGCCGGAAGAGCGCGAGCGAGTGCGAAAAGCGACATTCGGAGCGGAGGAGAACAAAGCACATGGCAGAGAAAACAGAACGAAAAACGCGCAATGAACAGATAGCGGAGATGCTGGAAAACGGAGAGCTGCTAAAAAACTTTTATCGTTTTACGGCGCAGAATCCGCACATCGAACTGCACGACGCCTGTCAGATCGTGCTTGTCCGTCCGAAAGCGTCCATCTGTTTCTATATCGACGAATGGAACGATATGGGGCGGCGCGTTACGAAAAACCGCAGGGGCATACAGTTTTACAATGCAGACGGCGACAAACAATACGTCTATGACCTGCACGACACGCACGGCGATAAACGCTATCGCAGGCTCATCTATCCGATGCGTCGGCTTTTGCACGGTCTTGACGAGCTGAACGGCACGTCCCTTGCGGAGAGCAACCGCCGCGATTACAGTAAGGTACTGTCGGGTGTGGCGCAGTATCTCGACGAGAACGGCTATTTCACGGAAGATGAACGCCGCAACAGCCTGATTGCCGAGGGCGTTGCTTATTCGTTGTACAGCAAGACTGGCTTCCCGAAGGACGACGGCATCGCGCTCCGCGGAATGCCTTATGGTCTGGACGAAAACGCGCGGCTGTTCAAAGAGATCTATCTTTTGACGGAACTTGCGAAAGAAGATATATCGGCAGCCTACGAGCGCCGCGTCAACACGCCGCAAGTCATCGACGACATCGAGGAAGAAACAGTATCCGACGAACCCGTATTGGCGAGTTTGTCGGACAAAACGGAGCCTTTTGCCGCGGAAGAACCCGCGCCGCCTGTTTCGGAAGGCGACTTGCCGGAAGTAAGGCAGAAGGAAGAACCGAAGCCGCCCGCCAATCCTATGTACGCAAGGTATATGTCGGCGCAGCGGGACAAGCCGGATGCCGTCGTCCTGATCCGCCTCGGCGATTTTTACGAGGTGATGGGCGAGCGTGCACGGGAAGTTTCGGAGTGGCTGAACCTCACGCTGACGAGCAGGGACGTGGGACTTTCGGAACGTGTGCCGATGTGCGGTTTTCCTTACCACGTTACGGAACAGTATCTGCAAGCCATTCTCGAACACCGGGGCGTATATGTCTTGGAGCCGGACGCCGAGCCTATCTATATCCTTTCCCGTGCCGAACTGTCGGAATCGGAAAGGTCGGAAACGGCACCCGTTTCGGAAGAAGAGCAGCCGTTCGACAAAACCGAACTTTCGGAATTGCAAGAGATATTGTCGTCCGAACTTGCGGACGGGCAGGCAGCAGAACGCCCTGTTCTTACGGAAATTGAGGATGACGAACCAAACCCGTTCGACGAGCAGGAACCCGAAGAGGAGCCTGACGGAACGGATTGGGAAGAAGCGTTTGCCGAGCCTGTTCCGGAAGAAGTAAAACCCGCGCCGAAGAAGGACGAAAAGGGGATACAGGACAGAAAACGCAAGCAAAAGCCGCAGATGTCCATGTTCGATATGTTAGACGGCGGTGCGGAAAAGAGCAGAGAAGATGAATTTGTCGATTACTGTCTGAAAAAGGAACACAGCGATTATAAGCTCGACTATTACGACGCTTATCGAAAGAACCTGCCCGTATCGGAATTTGTCGCGCTGTTCAAACGTCATTACGGCGAATACAGCGGACAGAGTGACAGCGAAAAGTGGATCACGAACACGACGAAGGGCAGAACCATCGAGCGGCGGGATAAAGAGCATCCCGAAAATAATTTCACCGTCAACTTAAAGTGGCCCGAAGTTGCCGTCCGCATCGCGGAACTCATTGAAAACGACGATTATCTCACGGCAGACGAAAAGAAAGAATACGCCCGAATCGTGCGCTTTCGGAACGAGCGTGAAAACGCAAAGACGGACAGTGAGCGCTGTAAAGTCATTGCCGACCAGATCGTCGAATACGGCACGCAAAAGACCTACGGCGAAGTGTTTTCGGAATACCCGCATTTTCTGGAAGATTATGCGCAATTCTATTTCGAGCACAAGCAGGAAGTGGACGCCGTTCTTGCAGAGCGCAAAGAGGTACGGAGCGTAAACGCGCCGCGCGATTACTTGGGCATGGAAGTCAACGTATCGTTCTACATCAAATACTGTCCGCATTGGCAGGAAGTTCTGCGCGGCCGCTTGGCGAGGGAACACCGCATACAGAACTTTGCGGATGGGTTTACGGAGGACTGCGCAAGTCATTATGACACGGCGCCGGACGGGGAAACCATCGAATGGACGGTAACGCCCGATGAGATCGGCGAGCGCGACTATCTTTTCATCAAGGATAACCGCAACGAATTTATAGAATATCTGCAAAGCAAAGCGGGCGTTGTGAGCGCGGAATTTTCAATGGAACGCATCGAGATCGCGTTCGACCGCGACTATATTGCGGGCATCGCGGGCGGAAGTATTCTGCCGCCCGGCGAGCACACGCGGCTCGTAAGGGAGATAGCGAATAAAATCGTTGCGGAAGGCACGAAGAACACGACCGAAGGGAATTGGGTGCATTTCTTCGACGAGTTCGGAGAAAACGACGCATTCGCCCAAGAAAATGCCGAGCAGATCGCCGCCGAGCTGGAAAGGCGTCAGGAAGTATCGGATGTGGTACTTACGCCGGATGCTTTCGATACGAATTTCTATCTCGATTACTGCCCGAACTATATCCCGAAAGAGGGTGAGGAAGGGTTTGAAGATGAGCAAGATGAAGAATATGCTTCGGCGAACGATTCGCCGAAGGACAGGCAGCCGTTCAACCGATTCAAAGAACTTTCCGAAACAGATAAAGCGTTCATAGAGCAATATTCCCTGCGAGCGCACCGCGAGCCTGTAACTTCACCGTGGGATGAGGTGCAGCATTGCGCGACGATAGCGAAGGGAATCTATTCCGTATCGACGGCAGGGCACGGCGGTATCATGATCGACGCGGAGCTTGCACCGTATGTCTTATCGTCGGAAGCGTTGCGGGAAGGCTTGCGAGAGGGCGGGTATTATTGCTATGAGGAAGACGCGGCGATATATATTCCGCTGCGCGAACTGTACGACAAAGGCATCCTCAAAAAAACGGACAGATACTTTACCGACAGTTACGTTGTTTCGGATAAGGACAAGAAAAACGGGTACGTTCCGTACAAAACGTTGCCCGAAGCGGAAAAGGAAGCGTTTATCGGGCAATGGAGCACGACGCTCGACGAAGATATAGCGCAGTGGTATCCGGAATATTGGCAGGCTCGTCAAAGCGCGGAGCAGAACGCACAGAACGGTAAGAACACCGACCTGAATTCCGTATTAGACCAGACCGATCTCGGCGGAGCCAAGACGAGATTCAAGAACAATGTTGCGGCGATACGGCTTGCAAAATTTTTGCACGAGCGCAACGCTGCGGCGACAGACGCCGAGAGAAAAACGCTCGCCAAGTATGTCGGTTGGGGCGGTTTGCCGCAGGCCTTTGACGAAACGAACAGGCAATGGCAGAAGGAATATGCGGAACTCAAATCCCTGCTCACGTCGGAAGAATACGAAGCCGCGAAGGGGAGCGTGCTGAACGCGCACTATACGAGCGGGGAAGTCATCGGCGGTATCTACGCCGCGCTTGAAAGGTTGGGCGTCAAAGGCAACAACAGAATTCTGGAACCCGCGATGGGTACAGGCAATTTCTTCGGGTATATGCCGAAAGAAATTATGGACGGCGCAAAGCTGTATGGCGTGGAGTTGGATACGGTCACGGGCAGGATCGCATCGAAATTGTACCCGCAGGCGAACGTGCAGGTAAAGGGATTCGAGGAAACAAACTTCCCGAACGACTACTTCGATATTGTAGTGAGCAATGTGCCGTTCGGCGGGTACGGGGTGTACGACAGCGAGTATTCGCGGCATAAATTCCTCATACACGACTACTTTATCGCAAAGAGTATCGACAAAGTAAAACCGGGCGGCATAGTGGCGGTGGTGACGAGCAAAGGTACGCTCGATAAGCTCAATCCCACGGCAAGAAAGTATATGGCGGAGCGTGCGGAACTGCTCGGCGCGATCCGTCTGCCGAACACGGCGTTCAGGCAGACGGCGAATACCGAAGCCGTGACGGACATCCTGTTTTTTAAGAAGCGTGCGGAAAAGATAAGCGATACGGGCGGCATTGAATGGCTGGGGACGGGCAAAACAGAGGACGGGTTTGAAGTCAACAATTACTTTATCCGTCATCCAGAAATGGTTCTCGGTACATTTGCAAAGGAAACGGGACTGTACGGCGCGGAGGGACTTACGGTCAAGCCGGATGGCAGACCTTTGGGCGAAGCGATTGCGGCAGCGGTCGAAAACTTGCCGCAGAACGTCTATGAAAATCCCGATCACGCCGCGGCAGACGTGGCGGCAATGGATGACGGCGCTGTGTTCAACGTGCGTCCCATGTGCTACGCCGCCGTCAAGGGTAAGCTGTATATGCGCGTTGGGGATCGGCTCGTCTTACAGGAGATACCCGCGTTTCCCAAAGACGCATACAGTCGCCTCGAAGGAATGATCGGCATCCGCGACGAACTGCGCCGTGTTCTGGATATGCAGACGAAAGGCTGTACGGACGAGGAATTAAAGCGGGCGCAATCCGTATTGAGCGCACGGTACGACTCCTTCGTGAGGAAATACGGTTTTCTGAACGGTCAGACAAACGCGCGGCTGTTCCGCGAAGACGGCGACGCGGCGCTGTTGTTCGCCTGCGAAACATTGTCGGAAGATAAGACGCGGGCGACGAAAGCGGACGTGTTTACAAAACGCACTATCCGTCCGTATGCCGTACCGACGCATACGGGCGATACGTTGGAAGCGTTGCAGATCTGCCGCAACGAGCGCGGCGGCGTGGATATAGCGTACATAGAGGAGCTGACGGGCAAGGACTACGATACAGTTACAGACGAACTCGGCGACGCGATATTCCGCGATCCCGTATCTGTCAAAGAGGGGGACAAGTATTCGGGCTATGTCACGGCAGAGGAATACCTTTCGGGCAAAGTTGTGGAAAAACTCCGCATTGCCCGCCACTTTGCGGCGGAAGATACGGCGTATGCGCGCAATGTTGCGGCGCTCGAAAAGGTACAGCCCGAACCGCTGAAAGCGGATGAAATCTCCGTGCGTATCGGCGCGAGCTGGGTGGACGCAGATTACTACAAAGAATTCCTTATGGAGATATTGGGTATCTACGGCTATTATTCGGACGGGCTGAACATCCGGTACAACACCTTTGACGGCTCGTGGAAGGTGGAACGCGCGGATCACGTCCGCAACAACGCGGGCTACCGCGCGACGGAAACTTACGGCACGAACAGGGCAAACGCATTCCGTCTGTTCGAGGACTGCCTGAACCAACGGGCAACGCAGATCTTCGACACGGTGGAAGAGAACGGAAAGGAAAAGCGCGTGCTCAATAAGGGCGAAACGATTGCGGCGAGAGAAAAGCAGAACAAAATCAAGGAAGCGTTTACCGATTGGATCTATGCCGATCCCCACAGGCGCGAGGACTTGGAAAAGACGTACAACCGCTTGTTCAATCAGATACGCCTGCCGAGCTATGACGGAAGTTTCCTCAAATTCCCCGGCATGAACCCGACGATCGAACTTCGACCGCACCAGAAAAACGCCGCGGCGCGTATCGCGGGCACGGGCAACAGTACGCTTCTCCATCACGTCGTGGGCAGCGGCAAGAGCTATACGATGGCGGCATCCGCAATGAAACTCAGGCAGTACGGTCTGGCAAAGAAGCCCATGATCGTCGTGCCGAATCATCTCGTGCAGCAGATGGCGAGCGAATTCCGCACATTGTATCCCACGGCGAAGATACTCATTGCGGGCAAGGAGGATTTGGAGAAAAACAAGCGGCAACAGTTTGTGTCGAAAGTGGCGATGGGCGATTGGGATTCTGTCATCATCGCGCAGTCGAGCTTTGCAAAGATCCCCGTATCGCAGGAGCGTCAGGAACGGAAAATGCGCGAAGAGATCGCCAAAATCGAGGCGGCGATATTGGAAATGCGCGGCGAAGGCGGTTCACGCACGGCGGTAAAGAATTTGGAGCGCATTAAAAAAGGGCGCGAAGCCATGCTCAAAAAACTCACCGATTCGAGCAAGAAAGACGGCGTTTTCATTTTTGAAAACCTCGGCGTGGATTATCTGTTCGTGGACGAAGCGGACGCCTACAAAAACTTGTTCCTGTACACGAAAATGAACAACGTATCGGGAATATCGAACGCGGCGAGTGCGCGTGCGAGCGATATGCAGATGAAGATCGAGTATATCGGCGAACTGCACGGCGGAGATAAGGGCGTCGTGTTTGCGACGGGAACGCCCATATCCAACAGTATGGCGGAAATGTACGTCATGCAGACATATCTGCAAAAGCACACGCTGGAAGAGCTGGGCATCAACTACTTTGACGCATGGGCGGCAGACTTCGGCGAAACGGTCACGGCTCTGGAAATGGCTCCGAGCGGGCAGGGATACAGGGCTCGGACGCGGTTTGCCAAGTTCACGAACCTACCCGAACTCATGACCTTATACCGTTCTTTTGCGGACGTGCAGACGAGCGATATGGTGAAATTGGACGTGCCCGAAGCGGAGCGCACGACGATTACGCTCGAACCGAGCGAACAGACCGTGCAGATCGCGGAGGAGATCGCAAAGCGCGCGGAAAGGATTTACGGCGGGAACGTCGATCCTCACATCGACAATATGCTTAAAGTGACGTCGGACGGTAAGAAACTTGCGCTGGACATACGCTGTTTCGATTGCTTTTTGAAGGACGAGCATTGCGGAAAGCTGGATATGTGCGCGGACAATGCGGCAAAGGTCTATGCCGAAACGACCGTATTCCGCGGCACGCAGCTCATTTTCTGCGATCTGTCCACGCCGAAAAAGCCGTATGAGAGCTACGAATACGGCAAGGACTTCGACGCATACAACGACTTAAAGCATAAACTTATCGAGCGCGGCGTACCGCAAAACGAGATCGCTTTTATCCACGACGCCAAGACAGACAAGGATAAACAGGCATTGTTCGACAAGATGAACGAGGGCAAGATTCGTATCCTTATCGGCAGCACGGAAAAGTGCGGCGCGGGCACGAACGTGCAAAGACGGCTTGCCGCGCTGCATCATCTGGACGCGCCGTACCGCCCGCGCGACTTGCAGCAGCGCGACGGCAGGGGTATCCGTCAGGGCAACGACAACAAGACGGTCAAAATCTTCACCTATGTAACAAAACGAACGCTGGACAGCTACTGTTATCAGATCCTCGAAAACAAGCAGCGGTTTATTTCACAAATCGAAAGCGGAAGCCTTACGGTCCGTGAAGCGGAGGACATCGACGAAACGACGCTCTCGTATGCCGAAATCAAAGCAATTACGGCGGCGAACCCGAAGATAAAGCAGAAGATGGAGCTCGAAGCGGAATTGGCGCGGCTGCGCGTGCTGGAAGGGCAGTATAAAAAGAACCTGTATTCCTTACAGGACAAGGTTTATAAAGACTTGCCCGCACAGATCCGCAGGCAGGAGCAGATCGTAAAAAACGCACAGGCGGATGAAGCAGCTATCAAAGAAAAGTACAACGCGGAAGTCTTTTCCGTAAACGTGCAGGGCAGGACGTACACGGACAAGAAGGAAGGTGCGGCTGCGCTCATGGACGCGCTTCGTTCCAACCGTTACGGCGTGGCGGTGGCAGAATACGGCGGTTTGAAGATCAGTCTGAACGTGCCGGAAGCGTTGACCTCGCGCAGCGTTACACTCACGGGCAGCGGCGAATACGTCATGGAAATCGCCGAAAGCGAACTCGGTCTTATCACGAGGCTGGATAACTTCTTAAAGGACTTTCCCGAAAAGCGTTCGCGCTTTTCCGCCAAACTCGAACAGTTGCGTTCCAATCTCGCCGTTGCGGAAGAAGAACTGAAAAAACCGTTTGAACACAAGGGCAAGATAGAGGAAATCACAAAAGAACTGTCCGAGATCAATGCGGGGCTCGACCTCAACAAACGGGAAGAGGTGGTCATCGACACGGACGAGGAAACGGAAAGCGAGGAGGAGACGAACTTTATGGCGCTGCCGCAGGCAGGGCAGGAAAAACAAAATCCCGAAAAGCGTTCACACAGGCGCATGACGGAAAGACTGTATGCGCTCTATGCAGAACGCAAATCGCAAAAGCCCGACGCGGTGATCTTTATCAAAAACGGCGAATATTACGAAACGTGCGATGACGACGCCAAATCGCTCGCCTTTGAATACGGCTTTACGACGTATGAAAAGGAGTTGGGCGGCAGAAAGCGGACGGTCGCCATGCTCGGTTACGACGATCTGGACGCTGCGGTGAGCGATATGTCGGACGAGAACAGACGGGTGGAGATCATAGAGCCCGAAAACGAAATTGACAGAGAGGTGGATTTTTTGGAAACGGAAAACGAAGCAAAGGCGATAGCCGAGAACGAATCGGCGGAGCGTGAGCCGGGCGGCTTTGTCTGGTACTGCGGCAAAGATACGGAAAACACTGCGTATGCGTATGTGCGCGGCGAACTGAACGAGCAGACGTTCAAAGAGATAGCCGAATATGGTGACGGCGCGGATGCGTTCGTCATTGCAGCGGATTCTGCGGCGCTTGATACACGAGCGAGGTCTGTCGTATATCTGGAAATCGGCAGGGAAATTCAAGAGGAGGACTTGTCGGATGAAACCTCGGTCATCGGGAAAATGCAGCGTGCCGCGGACAAACTTACGAAAGAACGCGCGGATCGGAGCATGGCGTTATATCAAAGTGTCCGAAACAGCGTTTTGAACGAGTATGCCGCGTTTGAAAAAAACGCGGAGGATGAACTTCCGTACAGGCAAAGGTTCTATAAAGCGGTTGCGGATTATTTTGCAAGCGGGCAACACAATCTCCTGTCCGAACAGGACGTGCAAAAACTCATGCGGGGCAACGGTCGGATCATTGAGCGGCTGTACGACTATGACAGGGACGGTGTTTCGCACGATGTCGGCAACGCGACCGAGATGAGAGTGCTTATCGAGTATTACAACGAGAATACCGTTTCGGAAAATGCCGGCACGGAAGATAAGGACTATGCCGCAGTTGTCCGCGAACAGGCGGGCGCGTTCTATGAACGGTACAAGGCAGAACATCCCGACTATGCGAACAATCTCGGCAGGAATCTGTTTTACCGAAATATGAGCGAGTATTTGCGGCAAACCGACACGCTGCCGTATGCGTATTTTATGGCGTTGGACAGGGACGGAGAGAAAATGCTGCCGCGGCTTGCCGCGTTCTATGAGCAAAACGGCGACCTCGCGCTGCATACATACAGGGAGCGACAGGAAGTTATCGAACAGTATGCGGAAAAGTATTATCCCGAAGAGCTGCGCAAAGCAAGCGAGCCAAGATGCTTCGGCAAAGGCGCAGACGGCACGGCGTATTATTTTATGCCCGACGGTCTTTCGCAAGATTCGCTCTCTGACATTGGCAAGCTGGCGGAAGGGTATGTCATAGCCGCGCCGAAATGTACGTTGCCTGAGGCGCGGTTGGAAGAGTATAAGATCATGTTTCTGAAAACGGGCAGAGATATACCCGATAAGGCGGTGTACGGCACGGCGGAAACGGCAAAGCGGGAAATGCGCACGGAGGCGGAAAAAGTCAGGCGCAATGCCGATACGCTCGAACGGGTAGCGAAAAACGCAAGGGCGGCGCTCAAAGAGTTGCAGGCAGATCCGAATACGGAACGTGCCGGGTATAAAGAACGCTTTTTCGCTGCCTACGCCGAATTTATCGAAGACGTGGACGATTATTATTTGGACGGCGAGGATTTTGCCGAGCTTGTCAAGGACGGGAGCGCGCTCACCGAGCGGGTGTATGCCTATTATATGGATACGAGCGACCAAATCAATATAGAGGATTGGAGCGAGCTTTCCGAACTGACGAAAAATTATATCAACGACAGGTGGAAGATGCAAAGAGCAATGACGGAGGACGTGCCGCTGTACGGCAATTCGTTTGAATATGCGCGGGCGAACGGAGAGGAGGAATTATACAGACGCTCGCTGCAAGCGAATATCGAGTGCAGACACGAGATAGAGCAGACGATAAATAAGAACTTCGACGGGTATCGGCTGAACAAGGGGTTTGAAAGAGAGCTTGTGGAAAAGTTCGGCATGGAGCGCGTCGGGTATGTGTTGGCAAGCACCGTGCAGAGCCATGATTGGGACGGAAGGTTTTCGCCCGAAACAAAGGCTTGGGCAAAAGCCGTTGCGGTCAGGGAAGATATGGAACATCGCCGGCAGTTTGAAGTGGCGTCCCATCCCGCGGTATTGGACGGGTTTATCGCCCGTATCCGCGCGATGGAAAAAGAAACGAAAAAGGAGCAGAAAGAAATGCAGGAAGAACGGTACAGGACGGAAACGGCGAGGGGACTGCCCGTCGTGCATATCGAGCGCGACAAGTACGGGCATGGCATAGCCATCGTCAAAAGGCAGAAAGATTACGTCGTTGCCATCGGCTACGACGTAAAAGACGGGACATGGGCGCAGGGCAGATATGATTTCGTTTCGCAGGAATCGGCGCAGGCGTTCATCGACGAAAAATATAAGCCGCAGGCGGAAAGCAAGTGGCTGACGGCAAAGGTGTCGCGCGACGCGCTCATCCGCAGATACGACAGGCACAGCTTTATGCGTATGCCGAACGGCGAATATGAGGGCTATACCTATAACATTTACAACAGCCGCATCAAGGAAAGCCGCCAGCTCGTGGATATGGAGAGCGACGGGCGCGAACTCTGTTACGAACTCGTATTCCCTGCGAACGGCGAAGTGACCGTTAAAAACCGCGACGGAGACGAAGTCATCTTCACGGTGCAAGAGTTTGTCGAGATTATCGGCGGCACGTCGAACAAAGACTACGAGCGCAGGGAACGCGCGGACGACACGTCGTGGTACGCCATATCCGTGCCGCAGGAAGCGCTGCGCGGTACATACGAAAAGTCGTCGCTGTTTTCCATGCCCGCAAACGGCGAATTTGCGGGATACAGTTTTTATATCCCGAACGTGTTTGTGGAGGAAGATAAGCGCGGCGAGAGCGGAAACATTCTCATCACTTTGCCGGAAGATTTCAACGTGACATTGAAAAACCGCGCGACGGATGAGGAGCTGGTCGTAACGGCATATGATGTGTTCGAGGCCTGCAACGGGACGAAAGAGGAGGACTATGCCCGCACCGCACAGGAGAGCGGCAGCGAGCGCAAAACAGTCAAAACGGTCATTCCCGCAAACGCAAAAATCGCGGAATATAAGACGCAGACGCTGTTCAAAATGCCCGAAACGGGCGAATACGCGGGGTATTGCTTTTATCTGTTCAACGACCAGCTCAAACCCGGCGACGCGGGTATCGAAGCAAATCTCTCGGAAAATTTCGAGGTATTGCTGCGAGATAACCGCAACGACAGGCATACGCAGCTTACGGCGGAGGAGTTCAAAGCCGTCATGGATGGTACGGCAAACGAGGACTTCGGCAGCGAACTGAACCGACCGAGCGAAACGCGCATCGACAAATTCAACGGCAGAGAAGAATTGCTGCGCAAGAATCTCCCGCCCGAAATGCTTACCCGTCCGAATTGGGTGATCGTGCGCACGCGGCAGAACGAGGAAAAGGGCAGACCGGACAAGTTCCTCATTTCGCCCGTAACGGGCAAGTTCGCGGAGATCGACAATCCCGAAACGTGGACGGACTTTGATACGGCGTGCAAATACGCACATGAGAACGGCGGGGTATCGCTTGCTTATGCGCTGGACGGGAAGGACAATATCTGTTGTATCGACCTTGATCATTGCTTTAACGGCAACCGTCAGCTTTCGGATACAGCGAAAGAAGCGTGGCAAGCCTGCGGCGACACATACCGCGAGATTTCGGTAAGCAGGAACGGGCTGCATATCTTCGGAAAGACGGACGGGATGGACGTGCGTTCGTTCTCAAAGGACGGAAAACTTGAATTTTATCAAAAATCGCACTTCATCACCGTGACGGGCGACAGGGCGGGCAATGACAGCAACCTTGCAAATTTTGACGTTCTGCCTATCAAAGGGCATCTGGAAGAAGTTTGCGGCAAACACGCGGAATGGAAGGGGGCTGGACAGGGCGTGGAGGGCTTGTCCTCGATGTCCGACCGCGACGTCGTGGAAAAGGCTTGCTCGGCGAAAAACGGCGCGACTTTCAAAGCCTATTATGAGGGGCAGGACTTGAAGCACAACCATTCCAATTCGGATATGGCGCTCATGACTTATCTCGCGTTCTGGTGCAACGGCGACGTCGATCAGATGCTGCGCATTAACGCGACGAGCGGACTGTACCGTCCCGAAAAATCGCCCGAATACTATGAGCATACGGCAATGAAAGCGGTGCGCGAAAATGCGGAGAGGTTTCAGCCCAAACGGGAACAGAAAAGTTACAAACCTCGCTCCGCAAACGGCGCGGACAAGGGCGGAAAGTAAAAAGAAAAGGCAGCGGCTTTTAGCCGCTGCCGGGGGTTAAATGCTTGTAATTGATAATGTCAAACCGAGCGGTTCGAGCATTTTCAAAAGGGTAGAAAGTTTCGGGTCCGTCGCGCCTTTTTCGGTACGGGCGATACATGGCTGCGCAACGCCGGAAAGGATTTCAAGCTGTTTTTGCGACAGCCCTGCGTCCTGCCGCGCCTTTGTGAGGGCGGAAAGAAGGTTTTGCCTGTATTTTTCAACATCGTCGGGTGCGGCGCAGGCAACGCCCTTTTCGTAAATCCCTTCCGCGGAAATGTCGAGGTCGTCGTTCCAGACGATCCCGTACCCGCCCGCGTCTATCTTGGCTTGTTCGTATAAGCCGTCCACGTCTTTCAAAGTAGCAAAGGGCGGATATTTGTCAATGAGCGGTTTTAAGTCGAACTGTTTGAATTCGCCGTTTGCAAACCCGACGAGCAGAATGTAATCGGGTAGCGTGGCGAGGGAAGTAATTTTATGGAACATTGCATAAACCTCCTTTCAGTTATTCGATGGGCGGGAGTGGGGTAATGTTCTGCGTTTCCCACATGGTAAGCAGGGCGTCGCGGTGTATTCCCACCCATTCCTGAACGATCTTCAACGCCTTGTTCGGCAGGTCGCCTTCGAGCATTTTGCTCGTGCGGATGTCGATAACGCCGAGGTATTCGCCGTACACGACGTGGATATGCGGCGGATTGTGCTCGGCAGCGAGGAAGTACATTTTGATGACCATACCGTAGAAACGTGAGATGACAGGCATAAGAAAAATCTCCTTTTATCTTTTTGCAAGTACATTATAGCACATAAGATATTATATGTCAATAGCATAAAAGTTATTGACTAAAAATTTTTTGGAGGAAAGCGTGAAAAGGAAGAGAAGAAAAGAAGTGGAACTGTATGTGCCGAAAGGCTATACGTTCGAGGAACTGTACGACGGGGACGATACGGGCTACGGCTTCGAGGACGAATCGCCCGCATTACAGGAGGAGGTAAAAATTCGTTATGAACGAAACGACGGAAAGGAGCGCGTATGACAAACTCTCGCCGCAGCGTAAGCAGCTCGCGGATATGCTCGTCGCAAATCTGGACAGCGGCGGGCTGTGGAAGCAGGGCTGGCGGACGCGCGGCGCACCCGAAAACGCGGTCACGGGAAAGAAGTACAGGGGCGTAAACAATCTGTATCTTTTTCTTGTGGCGATGGAGCGCGGATACAGCGATAACCGATGGCTGACTTTCAATCAGATGAAAGCGCGGGACTGGTCGTTCAAGACGGATGCGGAAGGCAAGAGTCTTGGCAAGAATGCAGGCGTTTCGGTCGAGTTCTTCGATTTATGGGACAGGGACACGCATGAGAAGTTCGACCGCAGCGTGCTGGACGGGATGAGTGCGGACGAGCGGCAGGCGTACATGGACGAAAACGTCTATCCGATCCGCAGGTATTATACGGTGTTCAATGCCGACCTCATTGACGGCATTCCCGAAAAGGAGGTTTCGGCTTTGGACGAGAGTGCAAAGTCGGAGCGTGCGGAGCGGATGCTCGCGTATTGGAACGAGCACGAATCGAAGATTGTGTACGGCGGTTCGCAGGCATATTACAGTAAAACGAGCGACGAGATCCATCTTCCCGTCCGCGAGGACTTTTACGATATGCAGGAGTTCTATTCGACGGCTTTGCACGAAATGGGACATTCTACGGGACACGAAACGCGGCTGAACAGACCCTTGAACGCGGACAGGAATTCGGAAGAATACGCGATGGAAGAATTGCGCGCGGAGATTGCTTCGGTATTTATGGAGCAGGATTTCGGCATCGACGTGGACGAAAACGCGGTGCGCAACAGCGGCGCGTATGTCGGGAGCTGGAAATCGGCGATAAAGAGCGATCCAAACGCGCTGTTTACGGCAATCGCCGACGCGGATAAAATCGCCAAGTATGTTCTGCAAAAAGAAGCGGTGATGGAAAAGGAAGCTGCGCTCGAATCGGTAGAAGAAGCGAAGTCGGAGATATATATGCTGCCGAGCGAAGCGGCGGCTCTGGCTACGGAAAGGGCGGAAGAAAGGCGGGAGAGCGTCATGAAATCGCGCGGCAAGGACAGCCTGACGCGGATGGACGACAGAGAGATCGTCGAACGCGCGGAAAAATCAAAGGGCGGCGCGAAGTTCGTTCAACTCTATAATGGTATCTCTTTAACGGGGAACGAGGACAAGGACGAGTATTCGCTCATGGCGCGTTTTGCGATGTTTACGGACGATAAAGCCCAGCTCATGCGGCTCTTTAAGTCGTCCGCGCAGTTCCGCGACGAGAAGCCGAACGCGCACTACGAAAAACTTGCGGACGAATCGCTTTCGTTTATTGCAAAGATGAAAACGGATATGCTTGCAGCGAGCATGAACGCTGCGGGCGGAAGGGCGCATTTCGGACTGAACGCAAAGTCGTAAGTAAGAATGACGGACATCTTTACGACGGATAAAAAGTATAACGTGATCTATGCCGACCCGCCGTGGCGGTTTGCAACATATTCGGATAAAGGCAAAGGAAGGGGCGCGGAAAAGCATTACCCGACAATGCCGAAACACGAAATACAGGCTCTGCCCGTACCGAAAATCAGCGCGAAGGACAGCGTATTGTTTTTATGGGCGACGGCTCCATGCCTTACGGAAGCGTTTGAACTTATCGACGCATGGGGTTTTACCTATAAAACGGTCGCCTTCACATGGATCAAACAATGCAGAAAGAGCGACAGGCTGTTTACGGGACTTGGTTATTATACCAGAGCGAACGCGGAATATTGTCTGCTTGCGACAAGAGGGAAGATATTGGAGTGCAAATCGCGCAGCGTGCCGTCGGTCATCGTTTCTCATATCGAGGAACACAGCAAAAAACCCGACGAAGCACGGGCGCGTATCGAGGCGCTGTACGGCGAAGTGCCGAAAATAGAATTGTTCGCAAGGCAGACAGTCGGCGGCTGGGACTGTTGGGGCAACGAAACGGAAAAGTTCGGCAGACATTAAAAATTCAAAAAGGAAGAAAGAATGGCAAACAGAAATTTCAAACTGAGGGAACAGGACTACAAGGCAATGCTGGATATGACGGAAAAGCAGGCGGGGCAGTTCATCAAGGGACTGTGCGGTTACGCCTTCGACGGCGTGCCTATGGAAACGAAGGACGCCAAGATCGCGTCGGCGTATGCTTATGCAAAGACAGCGTTGGACGTATCGGTCAAGAGCCGCGAGAACGGCAGAAAGGGCGGGCTGCTCGTGGCGGAGCGTATGCGCGGAGCGAAAGCGTCTCACGTCAAACCTTCCGCGGCGGAAAGCGATCCGATGGGAATGCTGCTGAAAGGCATCGTTCTTTCGGTTGCGGAAGACTCGGCGGAAAGCAAGGGCAAAAAGTGAGCGGAATCCTCTGTGCGGACGCGGCGGCAGGGCTGAAAACCCTGCCGCAGAAAAGCGTACAAATGTGCGTGACCAGCCCGCCGTATTACGGGTTGCGTGATTACGGCGCGGACGGGCAGATAGGCGTGGAACAATCGCCGGAAGAATATATCGCGCGGCTTACGGAAGTATTTGCCGAAGTACATAGGGTGCTCAAAGACGACGGAACGCTGTGGCTGAACATTGCGGACAGTTATGCGGGCAGCGGAAAAGGTCCGATGACTCTGGCAGTTGAAACGAACGGAAAAAACAAAGATCTGTATGACATGAAGAGCCGCATCTACGAAGTACCGAAAAAGTGGAAGGGCGTCAAGCCGAAGGACATGATTGGTATCCCGTGGATGCTCGCGTTCGCGTTGCGGGAATTCGGGTATTATCTTCGTTCGGACATCATCTGGCACAAGACAAACTGTCTGCCGGAGAGCGTAAAAGACCGTCCGTCAAAGTGCTACGAGCATATTTTTCTCTTATCGAAATCGCCGAAGTATTACTTCGATTACAAGGCGATACGAGAGCCTATCAAGAATGTGACGGCAGAACGGTATAAGCGCGGCAGGTCGGGGAAGGCGAAGTACGCCGAAGCCGGAAAAGGTCAGGGCATCGACAAAAAGCAGGATGCGGTGACGGAAAAGGAGCGGCAGTACAAACGCAAAAGGGATGTGTGGGAGGTGAGCACGAACACTTTTCGTATGGACGAGCATTTTGCAATGTTTCCTGAAAAGCTCATCGAGCCGTGTATCCTTGCCGGCAGCAGAGCGGGCGATACGGTGCTGGATCCGTTTTTCGGCAGCGGTACGACGGGAGCCGTCGCAAAGCGGCTGGGGCGGGAATACATCGGCATAGAAATCAACCCCGTATTCTGTAAAAAGGCAGCGCTGCGCATCGAAAAGACGGAAACGGTGTAAAGGCGTAACCCGTGGCAAATGCGCGGAAATGGCAAGCAGGTTAAGAAAAGTGCCACAGACAAGGCTGCGGCGCTTTTGAAGCCGCCGTCAGGCGGCGGAGAACAAGGCGGGAAACCCGCTTTTCTATGAGGAGGAAATGGATAAGGAACAGACGAAAACCGACAACAGGATGCGGCGGTATATCCGCATCACCGACGGGGATATGTGGGCGAAGATCGACAAGATCATGACGCTTGACAAGTATTCCAAGAGCTTTAACAAAGTGATCATCGACGCGCTGTATTTCGGACTGGACGAACTCATTGCCCGCTTGTTTGAAACGGTGGAGGAAGTAGAAGATAAACCCGCCGAAATAAAACTGATACGCAGGGTGGACGGGCTGAACGAAGAATATTTTTCGGACATCGCCAAACTTTTGAAAGAGCTCATTATCGACGTTACGGTGAATAAATCTATACTGTGTTCGCTATACAACGAGAGGGCAAGGGCGTTGAACAAAGAGAGCGTGAGCGGCAAAAAATTTGCGGAAGGCAGATATGCGGAAACGCCCGATTATCTTTCCGACTATGAGATAAGAAGTCTGCGTTCGCTGCGCAAGTGAGGTAAGCTGGTATGAGCAACCAACCGATCATTTTCGATATTCAGTACACGCCGTACCGCTTAAAGAAAAACGCGACGGAAAAAGAACTTGCGGCGCACGCGGAGGCGCGGGCATTTTACGACATGACGGGAACGAAGAACGTGTATCGTTACATAACGACGGAGGGCAAACGTGCCGGAAAAGGTGCGAATGCTCTGGACTATCTGCAAAAGAGTACGGGCGTATTCAACGGAAACGGTATGCTTACGGAAAAGGAAGCAGCCGCCATGCAGGAGCGCGTCAAAGACGGTGAAAAGAACATCTGGCACGGCTTCATCTCGTTGTCGGAAGAGGACAGCCCGAAGATAGACACGCCCGAAAAGTGCATCGCGCTCGTAAAGAGTACGTTCAACGCCTTTTTCAGGGACGCGAAGTTCAATCCGGACAATATAGACCTGATGTGTGCGTTGCACCTTGACAGGCCGCACCACCTTCACATTCACTTCGTCTTTTGGGAAAAGGAACCGAAATACAAAGGCAAAGACGGCAGGATGCACTACCGCAGCAAGGGTAAGATCGACAAGGCGGCGATAGACCAAATGTTTGTGCGCTTGGGGCTGTTCGTCTCCGAAAGAAAGGACAGATTATATAAGGGCAGGGATGCGGCGATCCGAGAACTGCGCGCGGCGACGAATATCAGACGAACAATGACGGGCAATGAGGAAGTAAAACGCGAGATCATCGCGCTTGCAAAGACGCTGCCGAACGCGGGCAGGCTCGCGTATGCAAGTAAGGACATGGAGCCGTTCCGCGGGTGGGTAGATAAAATCGTAAGATTGCTTTTAGACAGCAACCTGAAAGCACGGAAAGCGGACAGGCGGTTTTACGAAGCGCTGGAAGAACGCAAGCGGCAGATTGCCGCAATCTGCGGTCAGCCCGTTATTTTCTCAGACAAAAACACGCCGATGGACAGGCTGGAAACGCTGCCGCAATACCACGGGAAAATTGATACGGGAAGTATCAAAATCGCAGAGGAGATCGAAGCGGACTACAAGCGCAGACAGGGAAATCACGTTCTCAAACTTGCCAAGTTCATTAAGCCGGAATTTTACGAGCGAAAGAAAGGCAGAAAATACAAGGCGAACGACAACCGCATGAAAAAGTATCTCACGATCTCCCGCCGTAAAGTCGGGCGTGCGATGGATAAGTTTCTGCATACTTTCGGAAGTGCGAGCGAAGACCTTGAGCGCGAATATAAGAGCCGTTTGCAGGAGATTGAGGAGGAAATGGAGCGAGAGCGCGAAAAACAAAACCTGAAGGAGGGGAATTATAAAGAGTGAACAGAAAGACGGCTTTAAGTCATAAAAAGAAAAAATCCCGAAAACTGAACGCGCTGTTGTGGCTCATCACGTTTGCGTTTGTCGGGGTGCTCATCATGTTTTTGTTCACGCTTGCAGGCGTGGACAGCATTGCGGAAATCCTCGGCAACAGCACCTATTGGTATGCGTTGGGGTTCGTGTGCGGGCTGCTCGTCGTGGCATATCTCATGATGTACCGTATCGACGCGCAGAATATCGCCATGAATGAAAACGACCTCGAAGATACCGAATGGCTCACGCCAAAGCGTCTTCGGAACATGAAGGAGTTTACCGTCACGACATGGAACGGTATGGACAGGCACGCGGACGGGATCGTTATCGGTGCGGAGAAAAAGGGCGGCGGCGTGGAGATTTTAACGACCGATCAGCTCCATGCGCTCATTGTCGGCACGACCGGCAGCGGAAAGACGACGGGGTTCGTCGATCAGAATATTGCGGTTTTGGCGCGAAGCAAGACAAAACCCAGCCTTGTCATTACAGATCCGAAAAGCGAACTTTACGCAAAGCACGCAAGGCAGTTGGAGAGCGAAGGGTACAAGATCAGCGTTCTCGATTTGCGCGAACCGTATTCCTCGGCGCGCTGGAATCCCATGAACGTGCTCATTCGCCGTATCCGATTGGTCAAGGACTTGCAGAACAATCTTCAAAACAGGGACGGCAAGTATTACGGCGCGGGCGAAGTGTTCCTTTCGTACAGGGACGCGCGGACGAGGGTACAGGAACTCAAAGACGAGATATATGAAAATGCGCAAGACCTCGTATATACGCTCTGTCCCGTACAGAACAGGGATCAGCCGACATGGGAACAGGGTGCGCGAAATCTTATTTTCGGTCTTGTGCTTGCGTTTTGCGAGGACTGTATCAAGGGCAAGATGGACGAAAAACAGTTGCTGTTATTCAACGTCTATCACAACATCACGCGCTACTGCTCGGAGGACACGACGGCACTTCGGGAATATCTGCTGGAAGGACGGGACGAGTTCTCAAAGGTGCGCGGGCTTGTCAATACCGTGCTCATTACGTCGGACAAGACGCTTACATCGTATCTCTCGGAAGTCAATGCGTATATGCAGCAGCTTGCGGACGACGGCATTTTGTCGCTTACGAGCGAAAACGATCTGGATATCGTAAACATGGACGAACAGCCGAACGCGGTGTTTATCATCGTGCCGGACGAACGATTCACGCGGCACAGATTTGTTACGCTGTTCATTACGCAGATGTACAAAGAACTGGTCGAAAAAGCGAACCTGAACAACCGCAGAGGACAGACGGATACGGCGGTGCTGAAAAGGAATGTGTACTACATTCTTGACGAATGGGGCAACCTTCCAAAATTCGAGAATATCGAGGGAATGGTCACGGTGGCGCGTTCACGCGGCATACGTTTTCTGTTTGTACTGCAATCGTTCAGTCAGCTTACGGCGAAGTACGGCAGAGAGATCGGCGACATCGTAAAAGCGAACTGCAAGGAGTATGTTCCATAGGGATAGTATAAAATCAGCATAGAGAGGGGGAACTTTATGAGACATAATTTAGATAGAATTAATGAACGAGTAGATATATATAATCCATGTTCGGGAAAGGCGACACAGCTTATTAAAAGGGCGAACAAAAGAGGGGGAATAGTCGGATGGCAGAAAAACGTATGTTGAGCAAAAAGGTGCTTGATACAGATGCTTTCCTGGATATGCCGCTGTCGGCGCAGGCACTGTATTTTCATCTTGTAATCAACGCCGACGACGAAGGTTTTGTCGGAAACCCCAAGCGAATCAGAGATTATATCGGTGCAGATGAAAGCGATCTTGATTTGCTTATTGAAAAAAAGTTTGTTCTCATGTTAAAAAGCAGCGTAGCGGTAATCAGGCATTGGAAAATACATAATACCTTGCGGCGCGACCGCTCTCATCCGACAGTGTTCACGGAGGAAAAGGCGCAACTGATTTTACAGGAAAACGGGGCGTACGCAGAAAGGGTGACATCAGGTTGTGTTAACGGCAACCAAACGGCAACCGCTTGTCAACCGGATGACAACCGGATGGCAACCGAAGATAAGATAGAGGAAGATAGATTAAGAGAAGATAAGATAGAAGAAGTTGTTGCCCCCGCAAATGAAGAGAGAAGGCCTAAGCGCTTTCGGAAACCTTCAACAGACGAAATCGTTGCGTATTGTTCTGAAAACGACTTCAAGTTGGACGCACATAGGTTTTATGACTATTACGAAAGCAACGGTTGGCGCGTGGGCAAAACTCCTATGAAGGATTGGCGGGCGGCAATCAGAAATTGGGTGAGAAACGAGCAGAACAAGTATTCTCTGTTACCGCCCAAGCCTGAAATCGATGCGGGCAAATACAAACGCGAGGACGAATGATGAACGAAGTAAACGGTCTTTTTGAAAAAATTATATTGCCGTTGCGGGCTGACGAGTATCTGGACGGGGACGGACTTCCGAGATGTAAAAAGTGCCACACTTTGCGCGTTTATGTTTCGGACGATAAGACGTTCTGCGCCCGTTGTCTGTGCGAATGCCGGAGCAAGCAGATTGAAAAGGAGAAAGAGCTTGAAGAGTTGCGCCGTAATCTTGATGAATTTAATGACCGACAAAGGCTTTCCCTTATGGGTGACAGGTACAAGAATTGCCGTCTGTCAACGGCGGTAATAACCGGGCATAACCGTGCGGCTTACGAAAAAGCAAAACGCTATGTGGAGCGTGCCGCCGACATGAGAAAGGAAAACATAGGTCTGTATTTCTACGGGGATAACTCGTCGGGAAAAACTTACATTACGGCTTGCATCTGCAATGAGTTGTTGCGTAAAGGCTACCGTTGCATCTACACGAATTTTGCGCGGATACTTGCGGAAATACGGTCGGGTTACGACGGGTACGGCATGGGCGAACTCGGAATAATGCGCAGACTTATGACTTGCGATTTTGTATTCCTGGACGATTTCGGCAAGGAATTTATCGGCAGGGAATACAATCGTAGCGCCGCTAAATGGGCAGAGGAAAAACTGTTTGAACTGATAAACGTGCGATACAATTCCACGCGGCCGACGGTGTTCAGCAGCAATTATGCGATGGACGAACTTGCAAGTAAGCTCAGTCTTGATAAGGCTATTATCGAGCGCGTGAACGAAATGTCTGCAAGAGTTATAAGGATAGAAGGCGACGATTTTCGCGCAAAACAACTTAGGTTTAAGAACGATAAAGCGATAAAATACGGAATTTAAACCTTGCTTTTCGGCAAGCAAAAATCGTGAGGAAAATGTTGTTTGAGAGGATAGCGAGGTACGCATTTGGCTTGCCAAATACCGAGCGTAACCGCTCGCCTCGTTAGGGCAACTGCGTTTCCCTAAAACCCTTATTGAGAGCGAAAAATAAAAGGAGGAAAACGTGAGTAACAGGACTCGACCGTATGCCTACACATTCAGGACAACGGAAAATGAACGTAAAATTATAGACGAAAAAATTAAGTCAAGTGGCTTGACGATGACCGCTTTCATCATAAAGGCTATTACAAATAAGCCGATTGTAGTCTTTGCAAATTCAGGCGAAATTCTGAATGAATTAAAAAGGCAGGGAAACAACTTAAATCAGATTGTAAGAGCAAATTATTATGGCTTAGCAACAAAGCGAGAACTTCTATCTTGCGTGGAAGAATTGAAAAATACATATCGTGAGATTTCAAGAGCCATAGAGGTGACGTAATGCCGTTATTCAAATGCACGTCAAGCAAGAGTACGCCGCGAAAAGCAATATCGTATATAACCGATCCGAATAAAGCGGAGTTTGTTTCGGTCAGAAATTTGTTTGAGGACGAAGATTATGCAAGTCAATTTAATGAAACGACAAAGCGTTTCGGGAAGTGTAAAGGGTATGATGAGAGAAAATATTATCATATAAAATTGTCCTGTGCAAGGCAGGACAACGTAAGCCCACAGCAAGCACAGCGTTATGCCGAGGAAATGGCTGAACTTCTGTTCCCCGAACACGAATGCGTGATCGCCACGCACACGGACACGAAAACAGTACATAGTCACATCGTTGTCAATGCGGTAAATTCAATCACGGGCAGAAAGCTCCACATCACTTCCGATGAATACGGAAGGATGAAAGACGAGGCAAACCGTATTGGCGAAAAATATGGTTTCAGCTACACCGATTGGCGGAAGGGGGCAAGGAATAAGCGCACTTCTTCTGAAAAGCATATCATTCTGAAAGGTGGGACTTCGTGGAAGGAGGAACTCAGAGAAGTCATTCAGGAGGGAGCATCAAAGTCGAGAAACGAGCATGAGTTCATGACTTACCTCAAGGAATGTTATGGGGTGGAAATAACGAGGAGCGGAAAGGATTATTCTTATTTGCATCCGGAAAAGAAAAAGTCTGTCCGAGGGGCAAGGCTTGGACAAAACTATACGAAAAGCGAGGTGTTAAAAAGAATTGGAAAACAGAATAACAGGCAAAAAGCCGCAACCGATCTTGGACGACGAGGACGAAATCGTAACGGACAACCAACCACTTCAGGAATTGAACGCAGCAATGGAAGATCTTCTGGAGGTAACGCGTGGCGGGTTATTGCAGAAGGCATTGGCGCTGTCGAACGAGAAATGCAACAACTTGGTATCGCAGCTGAATATGCGAGTTATGGACTTGACGCTGAAAGTGAGCGATCTAACAGAGAACAACAGAAAGTTCGTGAACAGCTTGAAAGAGAACGTCGAGAATGTGACGCGCAGGCTGGAGAGAATGAGCGCGAATCAGACAGAGATAGCGGAGAGGACAACGAAAGGCGTTCAGGCGGCTACGGCAAAGGCGATTGATGCAGGCATTGAATACTTTTCCGAAAAAATAGACGAGAAAACGGCGGAGGTCAAAAGTAAACTTGAAGAAGCTGAAAAAGAGTTGGAACAAGCAAAAGTGGACTTAAAGAACGAACGGAAATACCGCAAAGTTTTGTTTTGGGCAACACCTATATTGCTTGCCGTTCAGACAGTAATATCGTTGTTTTTATTGTTATCGTAGAAAATTTCGCCGCAAACGCTTGACTCTTTCGATGAAATATAGTATATATACGATATAGGTAAATTGAGGGGGAAAGTTTCATAGGGATAGTTAGGTGATTCTGCGGCAAGCATGAAATGGAGGTTGAATGGAGCAGAATCGTTACAGCTACATAAAAAAGATCGGAAGGAATACCTATTCGGTGATTGTGAGACAGTCGGAAAATGCCACAGAAAGGGTAGATAGTAAGGTAAAACGCTTGCTTTTAAATGATTTGATGAATTTGTAAGGAGGAATTTAAGTGAAAGTCAGGGCGATCGAAGATGCCGTTACCGCGCTTTATTGCAGATTGAGCGTAGATGACGGCGAAGAAGGGGATAGCAACAGCATTGTCAATCAGAAGAAGATGCTTGGCGATTATGCGCAAAGTCACGGCTATCTTAACCCGAAGTTCTATACGGATGACGGGTTTTCAGGGACAAACTTTAATCGCCCCGGCTTTCAGGAGCTCATCCGCGATGTGGATGCCGGTCGCGTCGGAACGATAATCGTCAAGGATATGTCGAGGCTCGGCAGAGATTATCTCAAAGTCGGCTATTACAGCGAGGTTTATTTCGGAGAAGCGGGAGTACATTTTATTGCCGTTAATGACAACGTAGACAATACAATAGAAAACGATAGCGATTTCACGCCGTTTCGTAACATTATGAACGAGTGGTATGCAAAGGACACGAGCAAAAAAGTACGAGCGGTTATCCGTGCAAAAGGAATGTCGGGTAAATCTACCTGTAATTGTCCGCCGTATGGATATATAAAAGATGAGAACGGAAATTGGTTAGTAGAAAAAGAGGCAGCAGAAATAGTAAAAAAAATATATCGTTTGTGCATAGAGGGCTACGGTCCGATGCAAATCAGTAAAAAGTTAAACGCGCAGAAAGCCATATCGCCGGTTGTGTGGAAAAACAAGGTTGGTTGGAAATATAAACTTGAAAAAGTAGACCACCCGGAATTATGGACTGTATCGGCTATAAGGCGTATTCTTTCAAATCCTATCTATTTAGGAAATACGGTAAATTTCCGAACGAAAAAGAAATCGTATAAAAGCCATTCCGTTATTTATTTACCCAAAGACGAATGGGTGATATTTGAGGATACACACGAGGCGATTATTGATCGGGATACGTTTGACACCGTTCAAAAGTTAAGAGAAGGAGTAAGGAGAAGAGTATCTATTGACGGTGAAATGAGCATTTTTTCAGGGCTTTTGTATTGTGCCGATTGTGGTGCTAAAATGTACTTAAACAGGCATAGAGGCTCAGAGAAAGACGCTTTTAATTGCGCTTCGTACAGAAAAGAGAAAGAGCGAACCTGTACATCCCATTACATAACGTTACACGCAATCGAGGATATTGTGCTTTACGACCTGCAACGTGTATTGGGAATGGCAAAAGGAAGAGAAACGGAATTTGTTTCTATGTTGCAGGAAAAGAACAAAAGAATGACTAAAAGCGATTTATCGGAAAAAGTCAAAGAATGCGAGGAAGCCGAAAGGCGAATTACTGTTCTTGACCGCATAATACAAAATCTCTATGAAGACAAGGTAAGCGGAACGTTGTCAGAGGAACGATTTATCAAATTGTCGAAAAACTATGAGAGTGAACAAGCCGAGTTGACGGATAAAGTAAAGTTCTTGAAAGAGGAATTGATGGCAGTTCAAAAGGAAACGGCAGATATAAATAAGTTTATGCGACTTGTAAAAAGTTACACGGAAATCACCGAATTAAAGCCTGAAATCGTGAGAACGTTTATAGATAAAATTTACGTTCATAAAGGAGAAGTAGCACAAGGAGGGCATAGGCAGACGATAGAAATTATCTATAATTGCGTGGGCGTGATACCCAATATTTAAGATGATTAAAGCAAATAAATCCGCTTGGATAGCCTTAGCGATTTTATATTAAATTTATTCAAGTATATTTATATAAGCGTTTTTCTGTGATGTCTATATTTTTGTTTTTTTTGGTAAATGAGGTAAATGAGGATATTTCATAAATATGTGTATTGACAACGAAATAGAGATATGATATAATTTTTATAGAGGATTATAAATATTAAAAGGCAGGTGAATCCGATGTATTTATTAAGAATAATTTTATTAATGATTGTTTGACTAATGATTTTTATGAAGTGGATTTCGATTCTAATCAAGAAATCGTGTCTGTCACTCATTCGGGTACCTATATTAATGATGAACCTATATTGTCTGATGTTATGAGTTCAACCATTTCGAATAATAAATGTACTCAGTTGGATAATGTCGATTCGGATGAATTAATTAAATATGAATCTCATAGGGTATATGTTTCATTCGGCACAGAAATTGTTCCAGTGCTTATAGAATACAACACTCTAGGTGATTCGAGTGGCAGAGTTTATCTTGATACAGTATGTACCAATTTGAACGATGGAACTCTAATTGACTATGAGGATATTTGCTGAAATGGGATTTAAGCTTAGGCAAAGAAAAAAGACCATAATATTGTTTATGGCTCTGTCACAACAAATGGTTGATTTTTGACGAGAAATAGCGTATAATAATAGTAAGAAACAGTACCACCGAAGGAGGTAATTGGATATGCCTACTATCAAAGACGCATTAGATATTATCGGTAAGTTGACTGTCGCAGAGCAGGAAAGCCTTAAAACAATGCTTTTAAGTCCTGCCTTTGTAAAGTCTTTGAATATTGAAGATTTCGTAGCAAAGGAACGCTTTGCAAATGGTCGTGTATGCCCTCTTTGTGGCTGTATCCATGTGGTTCGCAATGGTCATCGTAAAGATGGCACACAGCGATATGTATGTAAGGATTGTGGCAAGTCCTTCGTGATTGCTACGAACTCCATTGTGTCTGGTACAAGAAAAGACTTGTCCGTGTGGGAGCAGTACATTGATTGTATGATGAATGGCTTATCCATTCGTAAGACTGCTGTTGCTTGTGGGATTCACAGAAACACCGCATTCCTTTGGAGACACAAGATTTTGGATGCACTTCAGAATATGGCAGACGATGTTACCCTTGACGGCATTATTGAGGCTGACGAAACTTTTTTCGCCATCTCGTACAAGGGCAATCATAGCAAGAGTAAGACATTTGCTATGCCACGCAAGGCTCATAAGCGTGGTCATTCTACACATATCAGAGGCTTGTCCCAAGAAAAGGTATGTGTTCCTTGTGCGGTTAATAGGAATGGCTTGTCTATCTCCAAGATTACGAATACTGGTAGAGTTTCTACAAGAGATTTACATCATATTTATGATGGTAGGATTAAGACCAATTCCACTCTTGTTACGGACAAGATGAACTCCTATGTGAGATTTACAAATGCCAATGGTATTGACCTTGTGCAGTTAAAGACTGGCAAAGCCAAGAAAGGCATTTATAATATCCAACATATCAATAGCTACCATAGCCAGCTAAAGAGGTTTATGCGTGGCTTTAACGGTGTTTCTACCAAGTATCTGAACAACTATCTTGTGTGGAATAACCTTGTAAATTACGCCAAAGAAAGCGACATGGAGAAAAGGAACATCTTCTTAACTTTTGTTTTGGCAACATTGAAAACTGCTAAATGCAGAGATTTATCAAACAGACCAGCAGTTCCTCTGGTCGCCTAATTAGAATTTGTGGAGATGATAAGATGGTCAATATAACAGATGTAAAACAGATTCTTCAATTTGCAATAGATGCGGAGATTAAAGTCTTTCTTGATGGTGGCTGGGGTGTAGATGCTCTTCTTGGATATCAGTCAAGAGCCCATAATGATATTGACATTTTTGTAGAAAAGAACGATTATCAGAACTTTATAGAAATAATGAAAGCTAATGGCTTTTATGAGATTAAGATGGAATATACAACATTGAACCATACTGTATGGGAAGATTTGAAAAACAGAATTATTGATTTGCATTGTTTTGAATATACGGACGAAGGTGAAATTCTTTATGATGGGGATTGTTTTCCGGTAGAAACTTTTTCGGGTAAAGGAAGAATTGAGGAAATAGAGGTTTCCTGTATTGAACCATATAGTCAAGTAATGTTCCATCTGGGATACGAGTTTGATGAAAATGATGCACATGATGTGAAGTTATTGTGTGAGACACTTCATATCGAAATTCCAAATGAGTATAGATAACTGCAAATAACAGTTTGTAGGGGAGTTCTGATACTCCCCTATAAAAATGGCTATTTATCAACTGTTTGTTGTGACATAGCCTTGTTTATTATTCTCGCCATTCTTTTGTTGGTTAGTGTGCTTATGTGCTATTTTTTCATACCTCGTTCTTTAACAAGGATTGTTCCTACGGAGAGTATCGTCAGTATTTATTATGAATATGACGATCTTGATGAAGCAAAACAGGTATTATTGACAGAACAGGAACAGCAGGAGTTAAGGGATGATTTATCAAAAATGAAGTATCAACCTAAATATGGAATACCAGACAAGTCCGTTCCATATAGATGGCTATGTATATCATATTATGATGGCACTATTATAAAGATTGATGGGCGCAGAGTAAAAAAGAACAAAGATGGCATGCTAAATATATATAGGATAAATCTCATAGGTAACGGTAATTTATTTAGATTTTTTCCTAATGTAGTGTGATAGTGGAGAAACCTAATTGACTACGAAGGTTGTTATATGGTAACGAGGAAAGAGGATACGCCGCAAAGACGCGCTAATCGCAAGTACGAAGAAAAGAATAAAGATAAGCGCCGAGAGCAAAGCGGCAATTTTCAAACGATGATACCGAGAGAACTTTTCGATGAAATAAACGCTTTCCTGAAAGAAAACAGAATGACAAAAGTTGATTTCATCCGAGATGGATATGAAGCCTTAAAGCACAAATCCGATAACGAATCCAAGTAAAGTTCTATGGAGGAAATAAATGAAGTATAAAGATAAGTGGATTAGCAATGCGACTGATGAGGAATTAAGTGCTGAACGAGAAAAGGTTCGTCAGGATTTTTGCAATCCGAATTTTGATGATAATTATCGAGAAGAATGTCATACAACGTTGGGCAGATTTGACAGAGAAATGAGTAAAAGGGCTTGGGGAAACGAAGAACCGCAAGCACCGAGCATTCATCGTGAACACGGATGGCACTTGCCTAATGATGACGATTGAATTTTCAATGAGATAACTGTTTTTAACTGAATATAATAAGAAAAACGCAGAACGGCGCAGTCAAAAATGATTGCGTCGTTTTTCTATCCCTACGGAGCGAATAGGAACGTCAAGATTTTTATCGGCAGCGACGATCCGGATACGCGCAGAGAGTTTTCGGAACTCTGCGGGCAGAAAAAAGTCAAGAGTTTTTCCGTCAATACCAATGCGGAGGCGTCGGCGTCGAGCAATACGGGCGCGGCAAACCAGCCGCTCATCACAGTCGGGATGCTGGAACGCATCAACGGCGACGAAAAGGGCGACGCCATCGTGTCGGTGCGCGGATACGAGCCGATCTGGTCGAGATTCACGCCTTCGTACAAGCTGAAAAGCGTGTACTTCAAGGCAGGCAAGGCGGAAGCGGGAAAACGCGAGGCCGTGCTGTTCGACAAGTCGGAATATGTATTTGATATTACGGGCGGAAAAGCACTGAGCGAGCGCGATAAAATGCTCGACGTTCTGGAAAAGGAAGAAAACGCAAAGAGCGGCGATGACGGCAGCGACAAGGAGCGCCTCGCGAGCCTCGATAAAAAGTGGCTGGATATTGAAAACGAGGTGCGCGACAGGCTGAAAAAGGTCGTGCCGATACTGGACGAGGAAGACGCCGCGGCGGTTAAAAAGGCGCCCTCGAAAACAAAGTCGCACTTCTGTTTGAGATCGCAGCCCGTTATGAGGAGAGCGTAAAGCAGAGGATAGAGGACGCGGCAGCCGCGATAGACGGTATGCTGAAAGATATGAAAAAATTACAGGAAGCGGCAAAAGAAAACGCCGCTTAAAGAGGAGAAAAATGCAGAAAATCAAACACAAGTTTTGGGTACTGCTCGCGGGTGTTGCGATGTTCGCGGCAGTATTTCTTTTGACGGGAATGGCGTCCGGCACGCAGGCTTCGGCGGCGTCTGCCGAGGAAGTCTGCGTGCATGAGTACGGCGATGGGATCGTACACTTGCCCGATTGCACTTCGGGCGGATACACGGAATACATCTGTACGCTCTGCGGCGAGAGTTATAGGGATAATTACACGGACAGAGCGGAGCACACCTATTCGGAAGTCGTGGTACAACCCACTTGCACGCACGAGGGCTATACTACGCACTTTTGTACCGTCTGCGGGTATGAGTACACGGACAATTATACCGCCGCGCTCGGTCATGATTATCAGGACGAAGTGACTGTCGCGACGTGTACGGAAGCGGGTTACACCACGCATATCTGTACGGTTTGCGGGTATTCTTATGCGGATACCCGCGTAGAAGCGCTCGGTCATACATACAAAACAGACGTGCTTGCGCCGACGTGTACGGAAGGCGGGCATACAACTTATACCTGTACCGTGTGCGAGTATTCGTATGTTTCCGATTACACCCAAGCGACGGGGCATGATTACGCGGAAAATACGGTTAAGCCGACTTGCGTGTCTTACGGATATATCGAGCATACTTGCGCGAACTGTTCGGACAGATATGTAACCGATTATGTTTCGCCGCTCGGTCACGATTTTACGGAGGAACATAAGCAAGCTGCGGAAGGGCAGATCGGCTATACGCTGCATACCTGCACGCGGTGCGATTACAGTTATGTTTCCGATTTCGTGACGAGCGGTGATGACGGCTATGCGGATACGCCAAATCCCGACGAACCCGAAAAACCTGATGGCGGTGACGAAACGACGGATGTGCCGGATGAAGACGGAGAGCCTGTAAATCCCGATGACGGGGGAAGCGAAGCGCCCGATCAGCCCGAAACACCGGATGAAAGCGGTGATAAGGAACCAAGCGAACCCGATACGCCCGATGAAGACGACGAACAGGCACATACGCATTATTTCACGGCAGAAGTGACGCTCGATGAAGAAAATATGACCTTTACGGTCGATTATTTCTGCGAGTGCGGCGAGATTTCGGACGAGGTTTTGCAGGTCATTGCGCTTGACGAGAACGGAAACGAGCACGTTTTAACGGCAACGGACGGGAATATTTACGATTATTCGGAGTTTTCGGGGTATTACGAGATAGCAGTCACGGATTCGTTCGGCGAGCCACTGTACTATTTTGAACTCCGTGCAGAAGGCTCGGAGCAGCCCGATGAACCCGATACGCCCGTCGAACCCGACGAGGGTGAAGACGGAGGCGAAGAACTCCCCGATGAAGATTCGGACGAAGGAGAGCAGGGCGAAGAAAAGCCCGCGGAAGATAAAGAACCTGAAAACAATTCTTCGCTCGGCGTCGTCCTCATCGTTGTGCTTATCGTGCTGGCTGTCGGCGGCGTCGCCGTGTTTATCGTTATCAAGAAGAAAAACAAGAAGGACAAAAATTAAAAAGAGGTAGAAAACGGAAATGAATTTATTGACAGCGGGAACGCTCAATGAAAATTTGGGCAATATCGTAACAAAACTGAACGAACTCATGGATTCGTTCTGGTTGTACATCGTGCTTGCGCTCGCGGCAGTAGTCGTTGTGTGGGGCGCGTATGTGGGTATCCGAATTGCAGTTGCGCACAGGAACGAAGAAAAGATCAACGCGCGCGGCATGGTCAAAAGCCTTATCATCGGCATCATCATTATTTTCGTGATTGCCGTCGGCGCACCGCTTCTCATCAATGGTCTGAACGCATGGGTTGGCGCAGACGCCGGCGCGGAAGGTGCGTCCATTGCAGCGGCAATGCTGAAAGCGTGACAGAGGGGAGGAGCAAACAATGGGAAATGTTTTATTGGCGGCAAGCCTGAACGAAAACTTGCAGGAGATCATCAATAAACTCAGCGAACTTATGGACTCGTTCTGGATATACATTGTCATGGCGCTCGCCGCGGTGGTGGTGATCTGTCTCTTATACACATCTGACGCTGCCGACGATCTTACGCGTGTAG
>ERZ1027176.162-NODE-162-length-34044-cov-9.304540_pt1 | contig 34044 bp, 23 predicted proteins | sample MGYA00519248_ERZ1027176 | MGnify/ENA primary metagenome ERZ1027176 (study PRJEB26926, sample SAMN06164413) | human gut metagenome | biome: ENVO:00009003; feature: ENVO:2100002; material: ENVO:00002003 | host: Homo sapiens | place: USA | collected 2012 ...
GTCAGATGTGTATAAGAGACAGGTTGACAACGGGTTATCGGCTCTGCGTCTATGCGTCTGGCTCTTTGATAACTGTTGTATGAAATTGTTTTACATTGATGACGGTTTCCCGCCTACACTTTGGACAGTAAAGCGGAAAATTTTCGAGCACTGTATCGGGGCGAATTTTTGTGCGCGTTTTGTTCTTGCAAACAGGACAGAGAATCCGATCAGTAGCCTTCATTGACAACTTCCCAATGGCCATTGACGAACTCTAAAAAGATCGTTCGATCAGGCTCCTGCACGATGCCGCCTTTGCTCACGCAGACGGAAAAAGAAATTTCATTTTCTGTCTGGCTCTTTAATTCCAAAGAAACAACTTCAAAGACTGTATTCTCATAATAGGCTCTGGCTGCTTCATCTGCTATTTTCAACTCATCATTGGGTGCTGCTTCTGTAATAGAAATTAAATTGCCAATCGGGGGAGTCGATTCTTGAAAAATGTCCGAGCAGACTATTTGTACCCGCGTACCAATTTTTAATTCCCAATCTTTTTGTTCCTCTGTCAATTCAAACAGCACTTTATCATAGCTTAGTCCTGAATTTTCCTCGACATCAACAAGAATAATGGGAACTAAACTTTCAATCACATTGTCAATGATTGTTCCTGAGAAAGTAATACTATTTGGAATGACAATTTGCTCTGGTTCATTCGGATCTGCTTCTTTGTAATTATCCTCTATAACAGGTGCGGCACCGATTGCTTCGCTATCGGGACGGTCAATAAAGCTGTCCTCTGCGGTAATTTCATAATCGTCAAACTTGGCAAAGAAAGTTCCGTCCTCTAAAAGAGAAACCGTAATTGCTTTTGTCAGAGTCTTTCCATTTTCAAATGTAATCTCCATGACGATAATATCATTCCGCATTTCCTCCGGCAAAGCTGCAATCGTACTGTCCTCATTGTCAGTCAGTTCCCGAATTGTGGCATTGGGAACCCAGTCAATCAAGAGATAATAGTATTCGCTTTCATCCTCGCCATAGGAAACCGTAAAGTTTTGAGCAAGGCCAAATTCGTCCCGCTTTTCCGTCCAGTCCATAAAATTGATTTGCTGGTTTTTGCAGGAAAAACGGACAGTAGAAATGTCTTTCCCAGAAAGATAGAACATCAGCGGATGCCCTGTCATTTCGCCGCTGTCGCTGATCGTACCTGTGTTGATGACTGCACCGGCCTGCGTAATTTCCTCGTCCGTCCCATGTGCATAGGCAGTTACAACCATACCGCCAAAGGGAGAGAAAATACTAATACCTCCAGCGAGTATGCATAGTGCGAGAACAGCCGCGATCATTGATCTGCCAAAAGGCTTCTTGAAAAAGCTGACCTTTTTTTCTGCGGCCATATAACTTGCCGCCTCTTGGATGTGCCGGGTGCTGATATTCCCAACACCATCGGAAATATCCTTTCGTGTCATAGGAGGTACCCCTCTTTCTTCAAATAGTTTTTTAATCTTTCCCGTGTTCTGGAAAGGCGAACAGATACATTGTTTTTGCTCATGTGCAATCGTTCTGCTATCTCTGAAATCGAATCGGAGTACCAGTATCGCCGTACAAAAATTACCCTGTTCTCCTGATCCAGCGTACCCGGTCAAAGAGCTTTGTATCCCCGGACAGTTCAAGGCTGTTGGTGGATGTGCCATGCGCCATGAGCTTTTTCACGGTCTGCTTGCCGTGGGGCGTCTGCTTTGCCCGGTGCGCCTTGGCGATCTTGCTCCCCACCGCCCGGACAACATAGGCAAGCCCCCGGGCGGTCAGCTTCGACGCTTTCACCGATATAGCAATCGTGCGCCGGGAAATATCCTCGTCTACCAGCCGTCATCGCCTCCTTTCTGATAGAATTATGACCTTGGGACAAGTTGTCCCAAGGTCAGCGTTCATCATGCTCCTTTCTCGGGTGCAGGCGTTCGTCCTCCAAAGAGGAACGGTCTATGACCTCCTTGTAGGCCGCCATCTGCTCCCGGATATTCAGTTTAGGATACGCAAAAATACGATGTTCGGCGGGAATGTCCTCGATGCCGTGGTACACCTCCTTGAAATCGCCGCTGCGGGTCAGATAGCCCGTGGGGGCGAAGTGGCCGCCCTCGTTGATCCGCATATCCCGCCCGTAGGCTTCAAAATCGAAGTAGGGCAGCACATTATCCGGCACATCCAACAGCTCCATGTCCTCCACATAGATGTGCCCCAGCGTTTCATCGTCGGTCACGCCGGGGTGCAGGGAATAGCAGTCCAGATTGTGAACGAGGTTGATGATGTCCGCCACGCTGGAAGTATGGTCGCCCTTGTTGAGTGCGGCCTCCAGCGTTTCAATTTCGTCGCCGTCCAGCTCGGAAATAAGATGTGCCAGATGGTTCAGCTCGTCCAAATTTTCATACTCGGTGAGATAGTCATATAAGCCCATCACATCGCCGTCAAAGGCGGTGATGAAAAATTCCTCATACCGCACGCCGTCCACGCCGATGTTCTTTAGAAGCGATTGCACCTCCTCCGTGGTGGTCGGAAATTTCAGCGTTTCGCCCACAAGTTGCCCCTCGGCGTATTTGCCGAGGTTGGTGATGTAGGCTTCAAATACCGTCATTTGCACCTCCTTTTGTCAGCGCCTCTGCGATCCCCGCCATGATGTACTCGGCACAGGGCAGCGCGATGGCATTTCCCAATGCCCGGTAACGGTGGGAGGATAGAATTTCCTCGCCGTCCGCACCGCACCTTGTCCAGCCCTCCGGTATGGACGGGCGGGAGATCCCGCCCGTCCAGCTTTGTCACATCCCCCAAGTGAACCATATCGGGAAAGTGGCGTTTCGTGATGGAGATAGGGGCTTTTTCGATCTCGCTTGCCCATATTGGCTCAATGCCACAGCGTACCGCCGCCAGCGGAAACACGCCGATCCCGTCAAACAGGCTCCCCAGCCGGAGCGCCGTCATCTTATCTGCGCCCCTGTCCCTTGACGGTCAAAATGCCCTCAAGGGTGGTGGCGGTGATCCCGAGCCGCTGGGCAACGGCGATGTCGTTCTTCATGGCCTCGGTGACGGTATGACCGCACACCACCAGCACATGAGAGCGGCGGAGCAGGTCGCGCCCCATGTCGATGCCGCTCTTATGCTCCTCGGGAACGGCGTCATTGAGGAAAAGGGGCTGATAGAGCGTCGGGCAGATAGGCGAAAAGCCCGCCTCATACACCGTGCGGCAATACTGCGCCGCCAGCTTTGTGTTTTCGTGGTCGCTGCCGCACCATGCAGCGGTGATATATGCGAGGGGTCGTTTCATTGTGAAAACCTCCAATTCATAAACGAAAGACCTCGGGACAAAAAGTCCCAAGGTCACTTTTCAAGATCCGTTTTCTTTTCGGGCTTGCCCAGTTCGGGCGGCTGCTTGGCCTTCCAGTCATCCAGCAGAGAAATGATCTTGTCTTTCATTTCCCTCGGGGACTTGTCCTTGCCGAAATACTTTTCCAGTTCCACACTATTGATGATCACCTTGTCTACCTCCTTTTTCTCCTGCGACAGAATCCCATCGATCACATCGCCGTTGAGCTTGCCGTCCTTGTCCAGCTCCCGCATTTTCTGTGCCTGCGACAGCGAGGGCGAGGACTGCTGCCCCTCGATGGACACGGCGATATATTTCTGATGCTTCGGACGGATGAATGAGATCTCTACCGCCGGGGTAAATGCCAGCTTTTTCTCGTCTACCATTTTCTGCAAATCCGGCACAAGCTCGGTCAGGCGGATATACCGCTGCACCTGCTTGTAGTTCATGCCGTTGCGATCTCCCACGACCTGCGTGGAGCGTTTTCCGGCGTCCTTGTCCTCCTCGCCGGGGCGGGAGCCTTGGTGCTTGATGGCCTCCACCTGCATTTTCAGCGACTGCGCCTTTTCCGTGGGCAAAATGCGCTCACGGTGGCGGAGGTTGTCATCCGTCATGGCAAGGATGGCTTCATCGTCCGTCATGTTGCGGACGATACACGGCATATTCGCAAATCCGGCAAGCTCGCTTGCCCGCTGGCGGCGGTGTCCGGCGATGATCTCATAGCCGCCGCCTTCACGGGGGCGCACCAGCGCAGGCTGATTAACGCCAGCCGCCTTGACCGACTCCACCAGCCCCTGCATCTCCGCATCGTCCCGGACACCAAAGGGATGATTTTTGAACGGATGCAGGTCAGACAGATTGAGATAGACGATCTCCTCTTTTTCGGCACGGGTGGCGTCTCGGGGCGCAGACGGCTCCGCCGTGACCTCTGCGCCAGCGGGAGCGCCGCCCTTATCCACGGCAGGCTTCTCCGGGACGGGCTTGCTTTGGGACTTTTTGTCCCGAGGTTTGGGCGGCTTGGGCTTATCGGGAGCGGTCTTGCCATCCTTGGATGGGCGACCTCTGCCGGGCTTGGCGGCCTTGTCCTTTTCCGTGGGCGGCTTCTGCTTGACCGCCTTTTTCTCTTCCTTGGCCGCCTCGTCACGGGCAGCGGCAAAATCCACCACCTTGCCGGAATGTGCCGGGGCGGGGTCATCCTTGCCGGGAACGGGCGGCTGCTCCTGCTCCTTTTCGGCCTTGGGAACTTCGGGAGTGGCAGGCTCCTCCACCTCGGCGTGGGTAACAGCGTCGGCGGGATCAGGCACGGCCTCGCCCATTTCAAAGAGTGCCGCCTGCCCCTCGTGTTCCAGCATGACCGCCTCTGCGTCAGTCAACACAGGCTCGGGAGCAGACTGCTCCGGCACGGCGGCATTTTCTACCGCAGGAGCGGGGGCCTCGGCGGGCGGGGCTGCCTCGGGAATGTTTTTCTTATCATCTGCCATTTGCAAACCTCCTTTTCGTGGCATGAAAAAAGCCAGTCCGCAGACTGGCCGGGTGAAAGTGACCTCCCTTCATGGTTTTATATATGAAAACGCCGCCCGTTGTCCTGTTGGGCGGCGTTGTTCTTAATTTTAAGCTCCCGCTGCCTATAAAGACTTAGGCAACGGGAGCTTTTGTTAGAATAAAAACCTCTTGCTGACTGCCAGATTGATACTTTCAATTTTAGTCCGTTGTAGTTTTATTTGCTGCTCGCATCTCTTCGTCTAAGTCGGCAAACATCAGCTTTAGCAAGATGTCTGCCATGCTTTCACCGTCTTTCCTGTACCGTGGCTCAACGATAAAAACTCGACCGCCAATTTCGTATCGTTGGGGCTCTCCGGCAATATATTCTTTTTCCATGCCTGCACCTCCTTTCCAACATGGACACAAAAATTATATCATGCCATGGAGGGGCGCAAAGCAGAAAAATTATTTTCCTTGATATACGGGCTTTCTTTGACTATAATGAAAAACATTCAGGGTGTGTTTTTGGGTTGCCCGCGTATTGAAGCGCTCTTTTGACCCGGTTTAGGGGGGTATGTAACCGCACTAACCGGGAGAGCGCATGACTGGCAGTCATGAGGTCAGCGGTTCGATCCCGCTTATCTCCACCAGAAAAGTCCTGAAATCTCACGATTTCAGGACTTTTTCTTTACTTTCTTCCGCAAATAATCGACCGCATTTTTGCAGTCATGCGACCTGACCCAGATTTGACCCAAACGGGCGCTAAACTGCTCCCCAAGTCAAGGACAAAATAAGGTGACCCATTCCGCTAGCATGGATATCTGCCGGTTGTCAGGTACCGGTAATACTCGTTCGGCGAGAGCTTTGCCAGATCCCACTGGTATCGGTCGTTGTTATAGTAGTCCATCCAGTCGTCGATTGACCGCTGCACATCCGCAAAGCACGTCCAATTGGGAAGCATCTCCGCCAACTCGTCCTTCATATGTCCGAAAAAGCTCTCCTGCGGCGCGTTGTCCCAGCAATTTCCCTTCCGCGACATTGACTGCCGCAGGCTGCTGTTTTTCACGAGCTGAATGAACTTGATGCAGGTGTAATGGCAATCCTGGTCGCTGTGCAGGATTGTCTCTTTTTTCAGCGAAATTCCATGCTGATGTACCATTTTCTCTACCGTTTCCAGCACAAAATCCACTTCCAGAGACTCGCTCAGCACATAAGAAAGGACCTGCTTCGTGCATCCGTCCAGGATCGTGGAGAGATAGCAGAACGCGCCGTTCAGCGGAATATAGGTGATATCCGTCAGCAGGACGCTTCGCGGTCCGTGCATCTCAAACTCCCGCTTCACAAGGTTTTCCGCCGTGTTGTTCGTCCGAATCGCCTTCTGCATTCGTCGGTATGGATTTGCCTTGCGGATCGGACAGACAAGACCGATTTTTTTCATCAGCCGTCGGATCTTCTTTCCGTTCATCCGGACGCCGGTATGCAGCAGCCGCATATGAATGCCGCGCACGCCTTTGGCGTAACCACGAAACCGGTAAGCCTCCAGAATCTGCTGGAAATCCGCCGCATCCTGTGCCTCACGCGCGGCTCGCTTCTGCTCGGAGAAAAGCCACGCGTAATAGCCGGAACGGGAAACACCCGCGATCTCACACAGCTCGGATATTGTGAGAATGTTCGATTTTTCTATGCTTGTGTCCCGGATGATGCCGAATTTGAAGCTGCTATCTTCCATGCTCAGGTATCCGAATCCGCGCTTTCCGGCTGCCGCATAAGTTTTTTAAGAACGCCATCTGCTGCTGAAGATACACGATTTCCTGCTGCATCCGACGCTCACTCTCCCGGCGGGACATTTTTTCCAGCTCTGCCGCGCCGAACTGCTCCCTGCTGATCCGCATCCGGGATTTTGGCGCAGGCTGGATGCCCTCCGGTGATTTACCCGCGCGGCGGATGCGCTTTGTGATGTTGTGGACGCGCTCAAAGCCGAGCAGCTCCGGATCGTAGCCCAGCTTCCGCAGCGCCATGTTCCCGGTGCATCCCTCCACACTCAGCCGCCAGAAGGCTTCCTTGAACGCCAGCGTGAACGAAATCTGATTTTCCGTGACCTTCTCCGTGTACGGATTTGCGCGCAGAAGTGCCTGCTCCGACGCGCTGAATTTTTTCCTTGTTCCCATAGCCGTCTCCTTCTTCCTGCCTTCAGTATACCATAGTTCATGCCGCTATGGGACTTTTCCTTGTCCACTTCTTGGGGTATAGTTTACGCGAAAACGTGGTGGATTTATCGAGATTTATTTGACAAAACAGCACGAATATACCATTATCCAATCGTTTTCCGAATATTTTAACAGCGGCTGCAATTTGCAGCCGCCGCTTTGGTTTTGGGGTCAGATCGCGTTGCGGATGGTGTTTCCAATCGCATCTGCCGCGCTCTGTTTCATCCCAGGTGTTGAGTGGACATAGGTGCTGAGGGTGAATCCTGCGCTGAAGTGACCCAGCGTTTCAGACAATGTTCGCACGTCCACACCGCTTTTCAGCGATAAGGTTGCAAATGTGTGTCGCATGTCATGAAATCTCACATGTTCCGCGCCGATTTCGTTGATAATCCTGTCGTGCAGCCTGCGGAATCCATCCGGGTCCCACGTCTCTCCCGTGCGCGGAGATGGGAACAAATACGGATTTGCAGGATGTCTTGCGTGTTCTTCCACGAGAAGTTTTATCGTATCTGCTGGGAGCAACACCGTTCGGATGGAATTCGGTGTTTTCGGCGTACTGATGACCAGTTTTCCGTCCTGCCGAGCAGCACTTTTATTGATGGACAACGTGCGGTTCTGAACGTCCAAGTCCTCCCACCGTAAAGCCAGCAGTTCTCCGCAGCGCAAGCCTGTGGTCAGTTCCAGATACATCGGCGCGAGGATTCCATGCTCTTTCGCCGCACTCAAATATGGGCCGATCAATGCTTCGGGCAGGATGTTCATTTCCTTGCGAGTGTTTTTCGGGATTTTGCATTTCTTTGCCGGATTTGTAAGAATCAGCTTTTCTTCCACTGCATGTTCCAACGCCTTATTTAGCACCACATGAACGCATTGTACCATGCGGGGACTCAGACCGTGTTCTTTCAGTTCCGGCTGGTTTTTCTTTTGCACACGTCCGCTTTTGAGCAGCTCATTGTAAAACTGCTGAATTTGCAGCATCGTCAGCTTTTCCAGTTTGACGCTTCCAAGTTTCGGAATGATGTGGTGATCAATCGCGTTGTGGTAAAATTCCTTGGTCGAGTATCGCACCTGCGGCTCGATGTATACGGAGTACCACAGCCTCAGCCACTGTTCGAGTGTATAGCTCCCCGCCTTCACCGGATCCAGCTTCTTGCTGTCCTCAATGGCCGCACGCAATTTATCTTTGACTTCTGCCTGTGTCTTACCGAGCACATTCTTCGTGATCACCTTCCCGTTTGCATCGTATCCAGCGGTGTACCGGCCTTCCCACCGACCATCTTTGCGCTTGCGAATATTCCCTTCGCCATTGGCTCGTCGTTTCGGCATCGTTTCTACCTCCTTCGTTTTCGGTTAGCACACACGATTACCACAAGCACAGCCGAATCGCAAGTCCAATTTTCCGTCAGGCGCATTTTTGTTCCTCACACTGCCGATCCAGCCATTCGAGAAATATCTCGCGCGAAACGACAATCCGTTTGCCAATCTGGAAAGCCGGGAAATAGCTGTCATGGGTCAGCTTATAAGCTCCGACTCTGGAGATGCCGAGAACGGCGGCAACGTCCGCCATGTTCATCATCAGGGGCAATTCTTCCAGCGAGTGATACTGCTTCTGGTTCATTTGACTTCCTTTCTCCCATTCTGGGGATCAAAATTTGTTTTTTGAATGGCCGAGAAGAATTACCAAATCGAAGTTTTTCATCCTATTTTCTTCACGCCGCCACGGTGGGCGGACGCGGCGTTTGTGTGGTACAGACCTCCACGGATGCGCGGTCAGCCTGCAAAACCGCACCCGTCGGCACAACGCGCCCCACGCCGCGGAGCAAACGGCTGCGCCGATGTGCGTTTCCGACTTGTGCCATAGTTCAACCGTTAGTCCTCCGCCCACAGGCGGCATTGGGGTCAGGGTTCTCCCTGCAAGCCGCGTTTTGGTACCAAAATGCTATGCTTGCGCTTTTCTTGCGCAGCAAGAAAAGCCTAAAACGCAGCCCGCTTCTCATGCTGCCAAGAAAGAATCTTCAATTATTCGTTCCGCGCAGTACATAAAACCTAGAATTTCTGCACCTCAGATTCCATAGTCGCTACATTAGTCGCTATTAGTCGCTATGAGAATTTGAAATTCGGATTTTTACCTTTTGTAGTCGCTAGTATAGTCGCTATGGTTTTCTTTTCTGCCGTATTTGCCCAGCGATGGGGAACAGCGCGGACAGAGTGTGGCAGCTCTCACAGCTCGTGGAAGGGGTCTTGACTGCTTTCAACCCCAGCCATGGCAGCCTGTCTTGCGTCGAAACAAGCTGCGGTGTTGTCCGCGTTGCTGGTTATTCAGTTGTTTGGGATTGTGGTCCCACCCCCATATTTCTCCTAAAGAGCACCAAAAGGAGCGCTGCGGCCATTATTCGGCCGCAGCGCTCCTTCATTACGTTTCATGGTGCGCTTCGGAATATTCTGTTGTCGGCAGGATTTCCCGCCGCCGTTCCATGATAACGCTGGAACAAACGTTTAATGATCTTTTGCGAAAAAGCTTCCGCTTTCCAGCGGTCGTTTCGTCGTTTCCGTATCGGCAAATTTGTATCCGCTCTCCAGAACAATCCATCCGCGCACGCCGGTCGGCACTTCAATATGCAGACAGATCTGTGCTTCTATGCGCTCCCAGCGAACAAAGACGCGTCCCTGCGGCATCTGATGCCACCCCTCGGCAAACGTCATGCCATCTGGAAAGAACGGCTGGATGCAGATTTCGTTCGGGTTCTGCGTGGGAAAACAGCGAATGCCGGCAAGTGCCTGTATAAACCAGCTGCTGACATTGCCCCAGAAATGATGGTTGAGCGAGGTCACCTCATCGCGCTCCGGCTGGAATTCCTCCCAGAGCGTCGTTGCTCCGCGCGCGATCCAGTTGCCATACGACGGAAAATCCGGTCTTGTGATCATATGCAGCGCCAGCGCACTCTGCCCATACGCAGAAAGCACATGGAACAGCACTCTCCCGCCAAGCACGCCGACATTCATGCGTTCTCCGTCAGCCTCAATGATCTCCATCAGCCGCGCAAACGCCTGTGCGCATTCCGTTTCCTCGAGCACATGGAAATACAGCGCCATCGCCTGTGACGTCTGACAATTGCCTTTCACAAGCATCGTTTCCCAGTCGATCAGATTTGAACGGATTGACTGCCGGAATGCATCGGCAAGCTCTGCGGCAAAGGCACTTTGCTTCTGTCTGCCAATCCTGCGGAACATATCTGCCGCTTTCCGGCAGATATCCATCGCCATAATGCTGTCGGTCAGTTCCAGCGGCGCAAGATAGTCGCCGCAGCCGCGGCCAGCCGGACACCAGTCGCCAAGCCCAAACGCCACAAGACCATCCGGGCGGATTTTTGTCGTGAGATAGTCCAGATAGCGCAGCATGGCGTGCGCGTTTTTCCGCACGGCATCCAGATCATTCCGGTATTGCATCAGCGCATACGGAAGCCAGAACAGAACGCAGTCCCACGCAGGACCGTTGCCCCACGCAAAGCCCCAGCCTGCCGTCGGCACGATACCGGGCAGCGATCCATCTGGTGCCTGTGAGCCTCGAATATTCCGAAGCCATTCGTGATAACAGCGCTCCGGCGCGAAATAGAGCAATGTGTGCTCTGCGGACAGCGCAGCGTCTGCCGTCCAGCCGTTTTTTTCGCGCTGCGGGCAGTCTGTCGGAAAGTGGACGAAATTGGACAGTGTTGAGCGCATAGATGCTTCATGAATCCGGTTGACCGTTTCATCCGAGCAGCGGAAGCCGCCGCGAACCGGCAGCTGCGTGTGCATCACAAGATACGTCAGCGCATCCTCTGTTGCCTGCTCTGGGCGCAGGCCGCGAATCCACACATACTGAAATCCGTGATAGGTGAACGTCGGCGTATAGACATTTTCGCCGGCCTTGCAGATATAAACGTCTTTCTGGCTTCCGGTCGTCCGGTCGCACGTCAGGTTTGTCAGATCAAGCTTTCCGTCGATCAGATGCTCGCCGTGGTGCATCGTAATTGTCTGTCCTGCCTCGGACGTCACATGCAGGCGGCACACGCCCGCGTTGTTCTCGCCAAAATCGTACAGATATCCATCGTCCACCTTTCGGATGGAAACAGGCCGCAGCTCCTTTTCAATCGTAACAGGTTCGATCGTGCGAAGAACGCGTTCCCCGCGCGGACGCTCGGCGCAGAGCGCAGGCTTCCATTCGCCGGACGGCGTAGCCGGCAGCAGCCAGTCCGGTCTTTCTTTCCGTGCGTCATAAGTCTCGCCCACACGGTAGTCATCGGACAAAAGCGGCGACGGAGCGGTCAGAAACGCCTTATCCGATTCCAAAATGGCCTGCCGTTTCTCCCCGCTGCATTCGTCCAGACGCAGCGCAAAACGCGGCGCGCCGCGAAAGCGTGCCTTGTCAAAATCCCAGACATAGCCGCCCGGATTGTTCTGAAAGCCGTTTCCAAGCCAGACACCGAGCACGTTCTCTCCGATTTTGAGCAGCGGCGTGATATCATAGGAATCATAATAGACCGCAACGTCGGGTGAGGAGATGTACGGTGCCAGGCGGCCGCGGGTGATGCGCTGCCCATTCACATACAGCTCATAAAAGCCGATGCCGCAGATCAGAAGTTCCGCCTGCTCCGGCACACGTTCAAGTCGGAACTGTCTGCGGAAATACGGCGCGGGAACGGGCTGCTCCGGTGCAGAAAACGCCGGGCCTGCGTAAATAAACGATTCGGGAAACTCCATATTCTTTCTCCTTATCAGAATCCGGCAGACAATTTGCACGTCTGCCGGATTCCGTTTATCCAAATGGTTTTACTTTTTCAAATAGCGGTGCAGCATAGCCGCTGTTTCCGCACGGGTCGCAAAGCCTGCCGGATTGATCCGGCTGCCGCTTGTGCCGCGCACGATTCCTGTTTCATATGCCCAGGCAAGCGCCTCACGCGCATAGCCGCTTACGCTGTCTGCGTCAGAGAAACCTTCAAGCGATGCGGTCACAGTGGTGCTCTGGCCGCAATAGCGGCTGTAGCGGTACAGAATTGCTGCGAGCTGCTCTCTTGTAATCGCGTCATCCGGTGCAAACCGTCCGCCGCCGCAGCCATTGACGATGTCGTTTTCCGCTGCCCACGCAACAGCATCTGCATAGTACATGCTTGCTGGGACATCATGGAATCCGGATGCTTCTTTTGCTGCCGGGTTTCCCTCGAGCCTCCAGAGAATGGTTACGATCATGGCTCTGGTGGTTTTCTGTCCCGGCGCAAACGTTGTCTTTGACACACCGTTCATCAGGCTGTTTTCATAGACATACGCAACGTCGCCATAGAACCAGTCCTGCTTTGCGACATCGGTAAACGGGAGCACCGCCGGTTCTTTCGTTCCGGATGCACCCGAGCCGGCCGGAGCAGATGGCGTGACCGGCACAACCGGCGTATCAGAGACGCTCAGTTCCTGCTTGCCGGAAACGGAATAAAGCTTGCCGCGCCAGCGGATATCGCCGTCGCCGAACGCGTGGTAAACGGTCACTTTCGACGCAGAGCGAATTGCGCTTCCGTCGTCTGTGCTGAGCACGAACATTGCGCCGTCCGGATAGTCCACGCCGTTATAGCGCACTGCGTAGAACGCCTCCAGCGACGGCGACACAACGGTAAAGCCATACTGCGGAAGAACGCTTCCGTCCGCGCAGGTGTACGGCTGCGCGCCAAAATTGACCGTGATCGTAACGTTGCCGAATGTCGTCTGTTCCACGCACTCATCTGCCGTCAGGAAGCAATGGGACGTCATTTCCCGCTCTGCTGTCAGACGGTTCAGCGGAGAGAGCACCTCATAGGAGTTCTTCATCAGCGTATCGAAATAGCCAAGCGACTGCTCCTCTCCGTAGCCGGCATCATTGCGAGAGAATACCTCATAGTCATCCGTAATCAGCTGCGCTGCCTCTTCAAACCGGAGCGCGCCATCGCTGCCGACGCAGAGATAGCCGAGCAGATACCGGCCAAACGCGTCGCCGTTGCCGTCCGACAGATGCAGACGCTGGCCATTTGCGCCAAGCAGCATCGTCATAACTGCGATCCGGCTGCTGGAGCTGTTTGTGATGGTGACGGTATACGGACCGTCTGTGATGATATCGCCCTTTTTCCACGTCGATGCGCTTGCTGCAAGATTATGACCCTCCTGGAAGAGAATCTTTGCCTCCTGGAACGCTGCTGCCTCGCTTGTAAAGTGCGTAAAGACAGTCCGCGCTTCAACCGAAACGTCCTCCAGCGCCTCCCACTGATAGGTGATCTGGAATGTATTGCTTCCGGTCTGCTTGATCTCGCTGACGGAGGGTTTCACCGCAACAACGTCGTCGTTTTCATAGTACACGCCGTCGGTCAGCTGATAGAGCGGATTTTCCGCATACAGAATATCTGTCGCTACATGTTTTGCCGTATTATAGCCGTTTGTGCCGATCTTTTCGCTCATGTGCGGATACAGCGCCACGCAGTCGCCATAGACCAGCTCCATCAGCGGCACGATATGGCTTCCCGGCTCGGCCTGCGTCTTTTTGGAGAGAATGCCCTCGAAGTAGTCTCCATATGGGATGGCCCATTCGACACCGCCCTCCGAGCCGAACACACCGAACGTGTCCTGCGCGTATCCGGCAAGCGTCTGCTTCCAGTGCATATCCTCGCTGCGGCTGAGCGCATTCGGCGCATAGCTGACGGCAAGCGGTACATTGAACGTTGTGTCGATAAAATAGCTGTTCGGCGAAAACAGATCCTTGACCTGCGGCAGATTGCGGTAAGCAAACTCCATTGCCTTGTCCGACGCCATCAGATAGGGCGTTCCGCCTGCCCATACGCCGCCGGTCTGCGGGCGGCCGTCCTTGTTGTACATCAGGTATTTCGTATCAAACGACGGCGCGTCGTCATACATATCCTGATAGTTATCGTGCAGACCGAACAGCCAGCCGTAATCGCGAACCTGCGTGGAAAGTGCGGCAAGGCCCTCGTTGCCGCCGGCCTCGGGAGAAGCCGGAAGAATGTCCGGATATTGATTGTCAAAGCCCATCCGGATCCAGCCGCCGAGCGTCATCAGTGCCCGGTCAAAGCAAAGCACATCGTTCCAGTGCTGCGCGACCTGCGAAAGCTCCGCAAACGTGTGCGAGGTATAGCCCGCGCTGCCGCGGCTGCGGATCATGGTATCCGGCTTTGCCGTTGCCGCACCATAGAGCTTCGTCACGCCGGGGTTTTCCTGTGCTTTTTGCGCGAACGTGCGCACCAATCCACGCGCAGACGCGGCTGCGCGGTATGCCTTAGCGATCTGAACATAGCCGCCCTTGCCAAGCACGCGCATCTGGAATGCGCCGCTGCGCTGCGTCATGCTCAGCGAGAACGAAAGCTGATCGCTGCCGCCGGCATAGGGGCTGTCGATCCGGCTGTGGTGGACGTTCAGCGCTGTATCAGGATCTGTCCAGTCAATCAGCATGGCGCTGCCGTCCTTGACTGCGCCGGCAAACGCCATGGAGTAGTTGCCATAGGTCTGATAGACCTTGTTGAACTGCTCGCTTCCGTCGGCATAATAGAGCTTGCCGATGCTCTCCGGGACAGCGGCATAGCCGTTTTCCGTATCGAGCGTCCAGAGCGCATGATCGAGCGGCGTAACCGACGTAAGCGTCCAGCCATCGGCCGGTGCTGCCGTATAGCTGGCGGAAATGCCATTGCCGTCCGGCAGCTGTTCAAAGTACACGTCGAACGAGCCGCAGCTGCGCGTCCAATTCAGGTGGATTTTTCCGTTTTCCATTTCTGCCGCGTCGGGTGCGGTCAGAACGAGCGTATGCTGCTGATTGCCATGCTGATAGGATGCCGTACCAACGCCGTTTGTCTGCACGCCAGACGACCAGACAACGCCGGTCGCAAGATCATACAGCAGGAAGCTGCCCGTCTGTTTGGAAACTGCAAAGCGCATCTGCGCGTTTTCCAGCGTGAGCGCTTCGCCCAGCCGGTGCAGCAGCGCATCTCTGCGGGCCGCAATTTCCGCTGCATCCAGCGCTGTTTGTACATTTCGATTCGCCCACGACGCCTGCTTTTGCATATTGTGTGCGTCCGTGGCTGTGAGCTTCAGCTGGAGCAGACCGTCTGCCGCCGCGTCCAGTGCAAACGTCTTGCGGAACACCGTATGCGCCGGAACCGTGACGGTCTGTGTCTGACCATCCCACTCACACTGATATGCGGCAGTCTGATCGGAGAAATTCACGAGGAAGCCGTCCACCATTGCAGAGCTGTCTCCAACACTGCGCGGTGCTGCCGCAATGCACCAGTCGGTATTCACGTCCAGCAGCTCGACCTTTGCAAAATCGTCTGCTTTTTTGCCGTTTCCGATACCGGCGCGCCATTCAAGCGTTGCTTTGCTCGAGCCGCCGTCACGGTCGCCCGCCAGCATGGTCATATAGAACGAGCCGTCCGGCTTTGCAGCAAAAATCGACTGCCACGGGAACGCAATTTCATAGCGCGTATGTCCGGTTTCCTCGTCGCGGACGGTCTTGAACTGCACGCTCTGCATCTCAAGCGCGGCGTTCCCGTCATACCACCGCCAGATCTCCGGCTGCCCGTTATAGTTGGAGAAGCCGTATTCCGCGCCATAGTCATCGCCGTATTCGCTGAATGCAATTTGCAGACAGTCGCCGCCATACATGCCGTAGCCGTAGTCTGCGTCCAGCACGTCGTCCATTACGTCCACAGCCATATAGAAATATGACGCATCATAGGCGGCGCGTGCCGTCATGGAGAAGCCCTCGGGCTTTGCGGGGAAATATTTGTCCAGCGCCAGCGTAATCCCGGCTGCGGTATCCCAGTCGCTGAAATCGCCGTCGATGGTCAATTCAGCTGCCGGAAGAACCGGCAGATAGCGGCCGGAGCCAAAGTTCGTCAGGCCATGATACAGCTCATCGTCTGCGTTCGTACCGACGGTGTAGCGGAATTTCTCCACGCTGCCGTCTGCCATGGTCTCCGCCGAAGCGTAAGCGCGGATTTCCGTCTTGGTGGTGATGGAGATCGGTGCGGTATAGACGGCGGCAGTTACGGATGTGCGCGGGTCAGTACCATCCGTTGTATAGTGGATCACCGCGTTTTCTACGGCCTCCGCCAGAGCGAGCGTTACTGTCGTTCCGGGTGCAACCTTGCCCGCCGCGGGAGAAGCTGTTACCGCAGGCGCGGCCTTTTGCTTTACAACGCGGATATTGTCCAGCAGATACACCATGGAGCATTCGGCATCGCGGGGCATATCATTGCCGTAGAGCCAGAATTTCAGCTCCGTCAGATTGCTGACGTCCTTACCGGCAAGGCTGATCTCAACCGTTGACCACATATCGTTCGGTACACCGGCAAAGGGGCTGCCCATATAGATGGTCTCGCTGCCGTTGGAGATGTTCAGATTCAGACTTCTCGGTTCAAGCGTCTGTTCCGGGTATACGTCGATCAGCAGCTTCTGCGCGCCGGTCAGATTCAGACCGCCTGCGTTCCAGATCAGATTGGCAAACGCGCCGCTTTTCTGCTTGTAAGTGCCGGTGACGCGCAGCGCTGTCCGATCGCCGCTCTGTGCCGGCTCTGTGCAGATGGCGACGCTGGCGTCATTCTCTGTCCGCCATGCAGAATCATCGTCCATTGCGTTCAGCACGACTTCTTCCAGCACCGGCGGCGTCTCCTGCTTCTCGCAGATCATGCGGATATTGTCTACAATGTAGGTCATGGAGCACTCGGAATCACCCGGCATGTCGTTGCCGTAAAGCCAGAATTTCAGTTCCGTCAGCTTTGTAACATTCTTATCGCTCAGGTCAATGGCAACCGTCGTCCATTTTCCTGCCTGCGCGTCCGGGAACGCAGCGCCCATATAGACCATTCCGCTGTCGGAAGTCAGGTTCATATTGAAGCTGCCGCCGGAAAGCGGCGTTTCCAGGTAGACATCCATCAAAAGACGCTTTGCACCAGTCAGATCCAGTTCGCCCGGCTGAAGCACCATTGTGGCAAAGTCGCCGCTTTTTGATGAATATGTGCCGGTCAGCTTCAGCGCGGTGTTACCCTGTGTGTGCAGCTCGCTTTCCTGCGCCGTGATACGGACGCTTTCCGTTCCGTCAATCTTCCACGCATCCGTGTCCTCCATGCCGCAGATCAGAACGCTCTTTTCATTTTCCTCTGCGTCGGTTTTGGGCAGGACAACGCGGATGTTGTCCAGCAGGTATGCCATGGAGCATTCGGCATCGCGGGGCATATCGTCGCCGTAGAGCCAGAATTTCAGCTCCGTCAGATTGCTGACGTCCTTGCCGGAAAGGTCAATCTCTACGGTTGTCCATGTGCCCTTGGGCGCATCGGCAAAGGGGCTGCCCATATAGATGATGCTGCCGCCGTTTGAGATGTTCAGATTCAGACTTCTGGGTTCAAGCGTCTGTTCCGGGTATACGTCGATCAGCAGCTTCTGCGCACCGGTCAGATTCAGACCGCCCGCGTTCCAGCTCAGGTTCGCAAACGCGCTGGCTTTTTGCTTATAGGTGCCGGTGACGCGCAGCGCTGTCCGATCACCGCTTGCAGCAGCTTCGGCAGAAATTGCGACGCTGTCGCTGCTCTCTGCGCGCCAGTCCGCAGCGCTGTCCATTGAATTGAGAACAACTTCTTTTGTATTGGCCGAAACCGCTTCCGCGCGGGCGGTGGGAAGCGTACCGGCAAGCACCGAGAATGTCAGCAGCAGACACAGCGCCGCTGAAATCCATCGTCTCATTTGTCTGTTTGAACGCATATTGTCTATCCTTTCACTGCGCCGGCAGTCATGCCGGACACGATATATTTTTGCAGGAAACAGTAGATTGCGATGATTGGCAGGGAAATCAGGGTGATATTCGCAAACAGAAGATTCCAGTCAGATTTCTTCTGTGAGCAGAACGAATAGATTGTCAAAGAAACGGTATACCGCTTCGGCGAGTTGAGCAGAAACAGCGCCGTTCCAAACTCATTCCAGATCGACATACCGGCAATGATGATAACCGTCACCATGACGGGCTTGATAAGCGGGAGGATGATCTTCCAGTACATCTGCATCGGTGTGCAGCCGTCCAGCAGCGCCGACTCGTCCAGCTCATCCGGAATGCTGCGGAAATAGCCCGTGAAGATAAACACAGCGAGAGGGAAGAAGCTTGCCGTATAGACAAGGCAGATTCCAAGGTAGGTGTGCAGCAGTCCGAGTGATCTCAGCAAAAAGTACGTAGGAACGGTAAAGCCGGGCATGGTCATGCCAAGGATAATCAGGCTGTTGACGCGGCCGACCCATTTCTGCTTGCGGCGCTGGATGATGAACGCGGCCATGCTTGCCGTAAGCACGATCAGCGCGACGGACAAAACCGTGATGATCGTGCTGTTGAGATACGCCGTGGTCAGGCCGGATACGCGGAACACCTCCGCATAGTTCTGCGCCGCCTGTTTCAGGTTGACGCCTGCCAGGGACAGGCTGAGCTGGTTTGCATGCTTGGAGTCCTTGAGGGAGTTTACAAAAATCATCCAGATCGGGACGACAAAGATTGCGCTTACCAGCAGCGCGACCAGCTCCGCTGCGATGGATTTCCATTTCTTTTTCACAGGTCTACCTCCCGCTTGCGAATGATGCTGTACGACGAAACGGCAAACAGTGCGACAATGACCGCCAGCAGGACATAGCCTGCATTTGCCTCGCCCTGCATATTGAACGAGAACGAGCGATAGATCATGGTGTTCATGACCTGCGTGGTAACGCCCGGGCCGCCGTTTGTGGTGGCGACAATGATATCGAACACTTTCAGTCCGCCGATCAGACTGTTTACGAACGCATTATTGAACGCCGGCAGGATCAGCGGGAACGTAACGCGCCAGAAGCGCTGCCATGCGTTTGCACCGTCGATGGTTGCGGCTTCCTGATATTCCGGCGGAACGGCCTGAAGCCCGGCAAGGATGATGACCATGTTGAAGCCAGACCACTTCCAGATCTCCACACCGCAGACAGACAAAAGCGCCAGCTTTGTATCTGTCAGCCAGTTTTTCGCCATAAAATCAAGTCCGAGCGCGCGGAAGAACTGGTTGAGCAGGCCGTAGGGATGCAGAATTGCCGTAAAGACAATGCCAACGGCAACGGTACTGATGATGGCCGGGAAGAAGCTGATTCCGCGCAGATAGTTGCGCAGGTGAAGCTTCCGGTTCAGAAATACGGCCAGTGCAAGACCAAGGCCAACCTTTCCGACAGTCGTCACAACCGTAAAAATGATCGTATTGAGCAGCGCCCGCTTGATGCTGGGATCGCTGATGATATTTTTGTAGTTCATGAGCCCGACAAAGTCCGCTCTGGTAAAGTTCCAGTTTGTAAAGGAATACCAGACGCCGATCAGCACAGGCAGGATGAAAAAGACGCCGTAAATCAGAACGCCGGGCGCCATAAACAATGCGGGATAGCGCTTGTTCTTATTCATACTTCACAATTTCCTCGCTATACGGAAGGGCGTCTGCCAAGTATCCGTTTGGCAGACGCCCTTGCTGTGGTCAATGACTGTGTTTAATTCCAGTTGGGATCGCCGGCGTCAATCGCGGCTTTTGCAAAGTCAGCGTCGAGCGCTGCGGCAACGTCCGCGGGCGTCTTGGTGCCGACGAGCACCTCGGAGATATAGGTCTCCAGCGGGCCCTTGGAATACTTGCAGAAGTCCGTCCACTGCGGGCTGAGGTCGGCGGTGTCGAGAATGTTCTTGATGTCGGCATACGGACCTTTCAGATCGGCGGTAACGCCGTTTGCAATGGGAATGCCGGACTGTGCATCAAAATATGCCTGCTGTGCTTCCGGAGAAACGAGTGCTTCCATAACTTTCTGCGCAAGCTCGGGGTTCTTGCCGTTCTTGGAGACGTAGAAGCCCTTGTTCACGCCGACGCCGCAGTACAGATGATCTGCCAGCGGGATGAGGAACGCGCCGATGGAGGAAGCGGTCTTGTCCGCGTCGATCTTCTCCAGCTCGCCGACAACCCAGTCGCCCTGTGCATAGAATGCGCAAGTGCCGTCAAGCAGTGCCTGCTGCGCCTGCTGATAGGTATCGGACAGGTAGGTTTCCTGCACATAGCCAAGATCGACCAATTCCTTGATCTTGCCGATGGAGTCGATGAAGCCATTCATGTCGCTCCAATGCTTCTGGTTGGTGCTCATTGCGTCGGCAAAGGCCTGTGCATCCTCGGGAGCGTAATCGCTGTACCATCCCATCAGCGCAAAGAACTGGAGTGTCCAGGTGTCAACGCCGGAATAGTAGACCGGGGAAATGCCGTTTGCCTTGATCGCTTCGCAGTCAGCAAGGAATGCGTCCCATGTGGTGGGGACTTCGGTGATGCCGGATGCGGCCAGCACGTCCTTGTTGTAGAACATATACATACCGCCGCCGGTTGCAATCGGGAGATTGTAAAGCTTGCCATCGAGCAGGTAGCCGGGGGTACGCAGATAGGAATCGCTGTAGAGATAGGAATAGTCGTTTGCCGTCAGGTCAACAAAGTTGTCGGCGACGGACAGACGGGAGTTGGTGTAGGACACAGGCTGGAAGTAGAGGATATCGGGCACGTCCTCGCCGCCGGCGTAGCGAACCTGAATCACCTGCTCGCCCTGATCGCCGTCCGGCACTTTTTCCAGAATGAGCTTTGCGCCGATTTCTTCGGCGTGGGCGTTGACATAGTCAACTGCTGCAAGCAGACCGTTCGACTCGTCGGAGGTCTGGAGCATCAGCGTCAGCTCAGGCAGCTCCGCTGCTGGCTGCTCGGCCGGGGTGTCCTCGGCTTTGGTTTCCGTCTTTGCATCTGCCGCATCCGCAGCGGGGGTATCCGTCGTGTTGGGAGCAGCTTCCTTCGCTGCGCAGGCTGCAAAGGACAGCAGCATGGTCAGCGCCAGAAGCATGCAAAGAATTTTCTGCATCTTTTTCATTTCTGGTTCTCCTTTTCATTTGTTCGGAGCCTTTGGCTCTTTCTGTTATGATTGTAAAGCAGTCCATCCATGAAAAAAACTGCAAAAAACCACAATAACTTATACTCTTCTACACTTCGGACAAGTATGCACGCGGGCTTTTTCCCGTCTTTTTCTTAAATACGTTCGTAAAATAGGTATACTGTCGGAAGCCGCACCGCTCTGCGATCTGACTGAGCGGAAGCGTGTGCTCTTTCATCAGCGCAATGCTGCGCTCAATGCGATAGTCCGTCAGATAAACCGCAAAACCTGTCCCGGTCTCATCCTTAAACAGTTTGCTGAGATAATTGCTGGAAATGCCGAGCTGCTCCGCAATCTCGCTGACCGACAGCTCGTCGGCATAATCCGTCTGAATGCGGCGCAGCGTCTGACGGACATAATGGGAGTATCCGGCTGACGGTGCATCTGTGTGCATCGCCGAAACCAGCCGGGAAAACGCACCGAAAAAGAACGCCTTTGCATCGGCGACGGAAGAAAATCGCCGCCAGATTTCATCAAAGCTGCTGCAGCTGCCATAGACGCTTTCCAGCGGCACACGATGCTTTTTTGCCGCACGATTGAGTACGCCCAGAAGATCATTCAGAATCATGCGGGCATTTTCCAGATCAACGCGGCGTGTTTCAATCATGTCAAAAATCTCGTTCAGCTGCACCTCATACGCTGTGCCATCCTCCAGCGCGGAGGCAAAGCTTTTTTCTGTTTCCAACGGCAGTCCCATCAGCACAGACTGCGTCTGTTCCTCTGGACTGCACAGCACGCAGGTGTCGTCGTGATAAAACAGTTCCTGCTTCAGCGCCGCTACATAGCGATAGCCCTCACGCAGGTGGGCTATATCCCGCAGCGATTTGTCCATGCAGAAGTTCGCCTGCCGGTTAAAGTAATTTCTCATGCAGAATGAGATCCTCTGCAGGACATTCTGTGTCCGGGCGTCGATTTTTGCCTGACTGACCTGTCCGCCATGTGAAAACAGTAGCACATAGATGCCGTCGCCAAGGCTTCCCGCCAGACCATCTCCGCTCTCATGCAGGATCTCTTCAACAATATTGAGCACACCGTAATCAAACAGCGGGTCGTCCTGCGCAGCGTATGCAGACCGGCCATCTGCGCATGGGGTAAACGTCAAAAGGCACAGCATCAGCCGGTCCTGCGCAAGCCGAATGCCAAGAACATCCATATGATGCCGAAGCTCCTCCGGCGGTATTTCCTCCGTGAGGAGCCGGTGGAGAAACTCATTTTTCAGAACCATGTGGTTTTTGCGCACATAGGCCTCCGCGTCCCGTTCGCGCGCGTGCTCGCTGCTTACCGTGGCCTGCTGCCGGATCCAGTCGGCGGCGCGCTGAAGATGCTCCCGCAGAGCCGCGGCACTGATCTCATGCTTGAGCAGATAGTCCTGCGCGCCAAGCTGAAGCATCTGCCTGACGTGCAGATAGTCGTCACAGTTGCTCAGCGCAAGCACCGGCAGCCGGTGCGGCAGGTCGGAAAGATGCTGCATCAGCTCTACCCCGTCCATGACCGGCATCAGCACATCCGCGATCACCACATCGACCGGCTGCGCTGCAAGAATTTTCAGCGCCTCCGCGCCGTTGGCCGCCTGCGCGCATACCAGAAACTCGCTGCCGCTCTGGTCGATCAGCTCTTTCAGATAGCTGCGGAACCACAATTCGTCGTCCACGATCATCACATTATACATGTTCTGCCGCCTCCGTTCCTTTTTTCATTTCTATTTTTGGCAGCAGCAGCGCCACTCTCGTCCCGAACCCGCCGGAGTGGAGCTCCACGCCATACGGCGCGCCATAGTAAATTTTGATCCGGCCGATCACGTTCTGCAGACCGATATGACTGTCGCCGCTTTCGTTCAGAATTTTTTCAATGATCTCCTGCTGCATTCCCACTCCGTTGTCCACGACCTCGACCCGCAGCATTTCACCGTCCAAAAATATCTGTACCTTGACAAAGCCCGGCCGGTCAGATGGTGCAATTCCGTGCTTGAGCGCGTTTTCCACCAGCGGCTGGATCAGCATTTTCAAGATTCTATACTGTTCTAGTCCCGGCTCAACCTCAACTGTATAGACGTATTTTCCGCTGTATTTAAAGGTCTGGATCTCCAGATAGCTGCGCAGGCTCTGCGCCTCCTCTTCGATTGTCAAATATTCGTTTGCACGCATGTTGTTCCGCAGCAGTACGGAAAGACTGTCAACGACGGTTACGATATTCTCCTCTTTCTGCACATAGGCCATATAGCGGATGGTGTTGAGCGTATTATGCAGAAAATGCGGATTGATCTGGTTTTGCAGAATCTGAAATTCCAGCTTGTGGCGCGTCTGCTCCGCGCACTGAATGTCGTACAGTAGATTCCGGATGCGGTCAACCATGTAGATGATTTGATTTTGAAGCGTTTCAATCTCGTCGCCAGAGTGAATCACGGGCTGCATTTGCAGATTCTGTCCGCCGATCTGTGCGACCGCAGTGCACAGCTTCTGGATTTTTGCGGTTTCACCGAACAAGAAGACTGCCAGGAATGCGACTGCTACCACGCCGAACAGCAGGCTGACTGCCATCGCTGTCAGGCTGACGCTGCGAAATTCACGCGTTACATCGCTTTCGGGCACAACACCGAGCGTCAGCCAGCCGGTCAGCTCGGAACGCTGATAGATCACAAGACTGGAAACACCGTCGATTTCCGCATAGCCGCTGCCGCTTGCTTCGCCCTGCCCGCCGCTTGTCAGCAGCTGTGCTCCGATCTGCTGCGGCACGTCCAGCGGGTAGATAATGCGTTCGCTTACAGGGTCAATGATATAAATTGCGCCAAGACCGTTGAAGTCCCTGCCATAGCAGTCGTTTAAAATGGTGTAGCGCACATCTGCCTTTACAACGCCCAGCTGCTCACTGCCGGAATAGATGTTGCGTGCGATGGAAAGCACCATTTCCGAGCCGTTGCTGTACGGCAGGATCACGGCGCTCTTTTTTCCATCCATCGACACCTCATAAAACCATGGCTGCTGAATCAGCGTTTGATAGGGGAGCGTCGTTCCGATTCGGAAATAGTTCCCGTCCACACTGGAGATCATCATTCCCTCCAGATATGTCTTGAACTGATACAGACTCAGCATGGTGTCCAGAATTGTCTGGTTGCACGCCAGCTTTTCGGATGGAGCTGCCGTCTTGTAATTTCGAAGTGGGTTCACAATATGGTTTATATCAATGGATGCGCAGATTACCAGATGGTCCACGTCGCGCAGCATCGTTTCAAACGAGCCGTTCAGCCGCTCCAGAACGCTGCCGATATAGCGCTCTGCCGAGCTTTGCGCCTGCTTCGATGTCTGCCGATACCAGAAGCTGCCGATTGCCCCGGCCATCACGCAGACAATCAGCACGGACACAATCAGAACCTTTGTCTGAAAGTGCATATTTCGCTTCCTATTTCCAGCAGTTTTCATACGGCAGCACCTCACGGCTCAATCTGGTTTCATTATAGAATTTTGTGAAAAACGCCGCAAGATAAATTTCCGACATCGAGCTATCAAATCAAGACATCTTTTGCATGCGTGCTTGTATCTGAATCCGCTTCGTGATATGTATACGGCAGGAGGTGCCGTCATGAAAAAAACGATCGGTTATGTTCTTTCCCACACGCATTGGGATCGCGAATGGTATTTGTCCTTTCAGCTGTTCCGGATGCGCCTTGTGGATATGCTCGATACGCTGATCCCCTATCTGGAGCAGCACCCGGAATTTCCACACTTTCACCTTGACGGACAGACAGTCTGTCTGGAGGATTATCTGGAGGTGCGCCCGGATCAGGCGGAGCGGCTGCGGCACCTGATTGAAGCCGGGCGCATTGCCGTCGGCCCCTGGTATGTCCTGCCGGATTTACAATGCATCGGTCAGGAGTCTATTCTGCGCAATCTCAGCTGCGGCCTTGCGCTGGCGCAGCGCTTTGGCGTCGGCACGCCGGTTGGATATCTGCCGGATATCTTTTCTCATCCGGCGCAGCTGCCGCAGATCTTCGCCGGGTACGGCTTCCGCGCGGCTGTGATCTGGCGCGGAAGCTCAGATGATCCTGAGCCGCCCTACGAGGTGCTTTGGCGCGCGCCCGACGGCACGCAGCTTCTGACGCTCCGCCTGCCGGATGACCGGGGCTATCTCAACGCCTTCCCGCTGGCCGATACGCCGGAGGCTGTCAGCCGCCAGTTTGAGGACTGGTTTCATGAACGACTGCCGCGCTCGCCAAGCGGGCAGCTTCTGTTTATGAACGGCTGTGACCATCAGACACCAAATTATGCCCTGCCGGAATTTATCCGGTATTTTAATGAAACGCATGACGATTACGAGCTGCGTCAGATATCGCTGACGCAGTATCTTGACGAGCTGCGCGTATCGCCGGACACGCTTAGCGTATTTTGCGGGGAACAGAACCGGACGAATTATTCCGCAGGCCGCCATTTGAATCCAACGCTCAAAAATACATTCTCCACGCATATTCCGCAGAAAATCGAAAATGCGCAGTGTGAGGCAGGGCTTGTGCGCTGCGCCGAGCCGCTGAGCGCGATGCTGGCAGCGGCACATCTGCCGCTTGGCCTGCATTATCTGGACACCGCCTGGAAATATCTATTGCAAAACCATCCGCACGACAGCATCTGCGGATGCAGCTGTGACGATGTTGCGCGCGATATGGAGCGCCGCTTTGCGTGGGCGCGCGATATTACGCAGCAGTACCAGCAGGAGGCCATGCGCCGGCTTACCGCGCAGACAGACACGCAGCAGACGCTTGCGGATGAAATTCCGGTGCAGCTGTTCCATCTTTCCCCGTGGCCGAAGGAAAACGCCATACAGACGTTTACACTGCGGCTGCCGGCAGATACGCTGCTCCGCGGCCTTGCTATCCGAACAGCAGACGGACAGGACATTCCCTGTCAGATCGTCCGCCTGCGAAAAGACGGCGTGATTCTGCACCCAATGGATCGCGATCCAAGCTGGGACGACTATCTGCTTGCCGACGTGCTGGTGCAGCTTCCGCATCAGGCGGCCATGAGCTGGACGACGCTATACTGCCGTCCGTCGATCGTTCCGCTGTCGCTGCCGGAGCGTCCGGTTGTTCGCTTTCAGACGCTGGAAAACGAACATCTGCAGGTTTCCATTCAGCCGAACGGAACGCTGGACGTAAAAAACAAGCGCAGCGGCACAGCATATCGAGGGTTAAATCTCTTCACCGACGAAGCGGATATCGGCGATGCGTACCTGTTTTCGCCGGAGCTTACCGCGAAGGTCTGGAACTCAGCGACCAGCGCACCGTCCATCCGTATCCAGCAGGGGGCGCTTTGCACCAGCGCCATTCTGGACTGGCGCTATCGCCGCAAGCCGGACGAGGCGGAGCAGTCGCTCCGTCTGACGCTCAGTCTGCGGAAAAATGACCCGCTGCTTCGGTTTTATCTGGAAATTGAGAACCGCGCCGGCGATCATCGACTGCGGGTGCATTTCCCAACCGGATTTTCCTGTGACGAAAGCTTTGCCGATTCCATCTTTACCGTGGAAGCCCACCCCATTCGCAGACGGCAGCCAAAGCCGGAGGCGTGGGTTGAGACAGAAAGCGGCTGCTATGCGCAAAAGCGCTTTGTCTACCTGCAAAACGGACGGCAGCGGCTGGTATTTGTGGGTGCGGGACTGCTGGAGTATGAAGCGTCGGATGGCGAAAACGGCGCAGATCTTGCCGTGACGCTGCTGCGCGCCGTTGGGCGGTGCGGCTCGGTTCGCTCCATGACCGCCTACGCTCCGCCCGGCCCATGCGCACTCTATCCGCAGGATTCTCAGCTGCTCGGCAATTGGAAGATGGAATACGCACTGGCATTCGATACGCCGGACAGCGAGCTTTCCATGCTGGCCGAGCGCTATCACACGCCGGAACTGTATTATCAGGATACCGCGCATCCCGCGCAGATGCAGGAATCGGCACAGAGCCTGTTTTGTCTGGATGTGCCGGAGTTTGTTGTTTCCTGCGTGCAGGGGCTGGGAGATGGAGAAATTCTGATTCGCGGCTATCAGTACACCGGTCATGCGCTTTCCGTTTCGATTCGATTTTGCCGGCCCATCCAAGGCGCATGGTGCACAGATTTTATCGGCAGTCGCCGCGAGACAGTGGATATCTCCGGCAATACGCTGGCATTCTCCGCACTGCATGCAAAAATCATGACGTTTGTTGTCCGATTGTAAAAAGAACTCGCCGCCTGCGGAAACTTCTGCTATACTGTCAGCAGAGCACAACACAGGGGGCGAGATCATGAACAAGCAGCCGGAGCTGCATACAACCAATCTGCTGATGCAGCCGCTATCCATCTCATTTGAAAACGCTGCACTGCAGATTCTTCGCTTCTCTAAGATTCACGAAAATACCCACGCATGGGTGATTCCGCTGCACACGCATCCGACGATCGAACTGCACTATATTCTCTCCGGCGCAGGACAGATTCAGATCGACGATACGCTCTTTCATGTGGAAACGAACGATATTTATGTAACGCTGCCATTTGTTCCGCACTGCCAGATTTCCTCTGCGGCAGATATCATGGAGGAATACTGCGTGGAATGTACGCTGGAGCTGCCGCCGGCCGAAAAAGGAGAAGCAGATCCGCTTGCGTCCCTGCGCCGCTTCCTTTCCCGTCAGGCATTTTCCTCTGCCAGAGCGCCGGATGAGCTGCTGCCGCTGCTGCTGCGGCTTGACCGGCAGGCGGCTTCTTCGGAGCCGCAGCTTTTGCAGACGAAGCTCTTGTATCTGCGGTGTCTGTTTGATTTTCTGGGTGTATTATCGGAGGTAAGGCCGCCCAATACGCTTTCTGGAAAAAAGCATGCGGACACAACGGCGCTTCGTATCAAAAGCTATCTCGACGTCAATTTTCGGACGCCGTTTTCCGTTCAGGATCTGTGTGCGCAGTTTTTCCTGAGTCAGCGGCAGCTTGACCGTATTTTTTGCCGTGCTTACGGCATGACGGTTCACGCATATCTGACAGAACTCCGCCGTCACTACGCCTGCGCGCTGCTGGAAAAAGGCGAGTTTTCGGCGCGCCGCGCCGCGCTGGAAAGCGGGTTCAGCGGATACCAGCAGATGCGCCGCGCCGTCCGCCGCAAGCAGCCATAGCCCGTGTCATTTCACAACATAGGAGGAATCCGTCTTATGAAACGCTCCGAAATAAACAAAGCCTTAAAAGAGCTCGAAGCCATGTGCGCGCGGGAGCATTGCTACCTGCCGCCGTTCTGCAACTTTACACCAGAAGAATGGAAGTCAAAAGGACATGAATATGACGAAGTCCGTGACTGTATGCTTGGCTGGGATATTACCGATTACGGTCTTGGCGACTTTGACAAGGTCGGTATGTCGCTTATCACCATCCGCAACGGCAACCGCGCCATGCAGGACAAGTACCCGAAAGTCTACGCTGAGAAATTGCTCTACATGAAAGAGGGGCAGTATTCCCCGAATCATTTCCATTGGTATAAAACGGAGGATATTATCAATCGCGGCGGCGGCAACATCCTGATCCGCGTCTACAACAGTCTGCCCGACGAGTCCATCGACCGCGAATCCGACGTGACCGTCCACTGCGACGGCAGAACCTACACCGTTCCTGCCGGAACGCAGGTGCGCCTGACGCCGGGTGAGAGCATTCATATCCAGCAGTATATGTATCACGATTTTGAGGTCGAACCCGGCACGGGCGCTGTCCTGCTGGGCGAGGTCAGCCAGTGCAACGATGACAACACCGATAATCGCTTCAATCCGCCGGTCGGACGGTTCCCAAAGATTGAAGAAGACGAAGCCCCCTATCGTCTGCTCTGCAACGAATATCCAACAGCTGAGAACTGACCCAGATTGTGACCCAAGTGTGCGCGAAAGCGTGTGGACACAATGCGCAAAGCGCTGCAAAATCCCGCACTTTTCGTTGACTGAACGGACGGATTAGAGGCGAAAACGCTTAATATCACGAACCGATAGCAGCTGGCAGTCATGAGGTCAGCGGTTCGATCCCGCTTATCTCCACCAGAAAAGTCCTGAAATCTCACGATTTCAGGACTTTTTCTTTACTTTCCTTCGCAAATAATCAGCCGCATTTCTTTAGTCATGCGACCTGACACAGATTTGACCCAAACGGGCGCGAAAACGCGGTGGATTTATCGAGATTTATACTATTTCTTAATTAAACAGTTTGATTATCCACTCTCTGCCGGTGATACTTGAAATGATTTCATGATTCAAGGAACAGATGGTGTCACACAAACGGTCAACCACCTTCTCCAAGGTGGCAAAGATTTCGTTTCGGAAGCCACGCTTCCGAATTTCCTTCCAAATCTGTTCTATCGGATTCATTTCCGGTGTGTACGGCGGAATGTGAAACAGAACAATATTGTCAGGCAGCTCCAGAACGGCGGATCTGTGCCATGCCGCACCATCACAGCAAAGCAAAATAATATCATCAGCGTATTTTTCAGACAGCTGCTTCAAAAAGATATTCATGCAGACAGTATTGCAATAGGGCAGGACGAGAAAGTACCCATCGCCTGTCAGCGGCTCCACTGCGCCGTAAGCATAGCGGTACTCACGGATATGATGGCAGGGCACGCTGGGACGGATACCGTTCCCGCACCAACAGTATTTCGGCTTGTTGATCCGACCAAATCCAGCTTCATCCTGAAACATAAGCCGAATGTCTTCGATTCTATCCCTGCTTCCGAGAAAGCAGGGACGTTGTATCTGCGGATATACCCGTATGTTGACCCCGATAAAATAACCACAATGTTCCTGTTCGCTACGTCGCCGCTTCTCTCGCAAAGTGGCAATACAAAATCGTCAATCAAGGGTAACACTCTTAACTCGGATAGCTTAAATCGGAAATCTCCCTGTTCGTCAAGTTTGTATAAACGCAGGCATTGCTTGCCAAGTGTAACGGCTCAGACGTGGCTTCTTCTTTTCAATAAATGCCTGTGGCTGCACAAGCAGAAAATCAAATCCCATCATTCTTCCGCCAGATCGGCAATCAACTTGGCGTCGCTGACCGCCAGTGCAAGCTGAAGCTTGTTTTCCAGCCCGGTTTTTTGCAGCATATTTGACACATGGAATTTGACCGTCGACATCTCGCAGCCCATCTCTGCCGCGATGCGCGTGTAAGACAAGCCCCGCAGCAGATGCCGCAGAACCTTCAATTCCGTCTTTGTAAATTCCGTGCTTTTTGCCATGCCGATCTCAACCGTCGGAGGCGTGTCCGGGAAGATATGTTCACCCGCCATCGTTTGCCGGACGACATCCATCAAACGCTTCTGCGTAGAGTCTTTATACCACAGGCTGTCAGCCCCGGCCCTCTTTGCCTCGTCCAGAACCGCGCAGTCGATCAGCGAGGTCACAACAATAATTTTGCTCTTCGGCTGTATGGCTTTGATCTGACGAACGGCAGTCAGTCCATTCTCGCGGTTCTCCGTTTGCACATCCATCAAAATCAGATCGACGGAGCTTGTCCGGCACACCTCAACCGCCTGCTTTGCACCGGGGATGGACGCCGTGATCTGGTATCCGTCTTCGGCGTGAAAATAGCTTTCCAACAGACTGCGGATCATGGTCTGGTCTTCAACGATCATCACTCTCATGTGCTGCTTCCTCCTGTTCCGGCAGACTGAGCATCAGCTTAAAGCGAGGGCTGCTCCAAACCTCCATTTTGCCGCCTGCTTCTTCTATACGTTGACGCAGCATGGAAAGGCCTCCGCCCTCTGTGATCTTTTCCTTCGGCACCGCACCGTTGTTGGTCAGGGCGACCTCCATGCAGTCCGGCTTCTGCCAAAAACACACATACAATTCTGTGCCATCTGCGTGGCGGACACAGTTCGCCGCACATTCGCAGATCGCCAGTGCGCTCAGTGCGCGTATCCACTGCCTTTGCGGCTCATTCCCTGTCAGCAGAACGCTAACGCCCAATTCTTCCGCTCGCTTTTTCGCCGCCTCCAGCGGTTCGGATTGCGCCGTTATCTGGCTGGAGCGATAAAGCACTGAAATTGACTGTTCCCACAGCGCCGCGTTTGCACGAAGTTCCTTCTGGTCCGTGTTCTGGAGCAGCACACGGCGCGCCGCGAGGATGCTGTGTCCGATGTCATCATGCACACGCAGCTTCATTGCCAGCGTTTCTTCTTCCCGAATGATCTCCGGCATCTGCACAAGCAGCCGCCGAAGCCGCTCATTTGCCTCCGCCAGCTTCGCGTTTTCTGCTTTCAGCTGGTTCTGCTTCCGGATCAGCTCCGTAACGTCTGCGGCAGTGATCTGCGTATAGCGGACGCCCGCTTTTGTTGTGATCTGCTCCTGCGCAAAGCGCAGCGCCTTCCCGTCCGGAAAGCGGTAGATCCGAAGGTGCAGATCCAAACAGCACACGTTTGCGGGCGGCGAGTGCAGGGCGCTCTGCATCTCTGCAAGCGACTGTATGCCGCCTTTTCGCAGCCAGTTTGCAATGGCAAGCATCCGGCGGTTGATGAGCCGCACCACGCCGTTTTTATCGAAGAAGCAGGCCGCGATGGGCAGACTGTCGAAGCTTTCCTTAATCCTGTCCATACGCCTTTACCTCCTTGATCTTTCCAGCTTCCGCGTCACATATTGCAGTCCGTCCTCATCCTGCTCCCATTCCAGATCTGGAAACCGCGCACGCAGCCCGCAGAGCGGCTCCGCCGCTGAAACACAGAGAGCGACCTCTACCCACTTACCAACCTCTATAGAGATCAGCAACGCACGCAGCGATTCCAGTTCCGTCTCCACGACCGCCTCAAACAGGTCGTAGACCTGCGTTGCCTGCTCGACGGTAAGCTGGCCTTCCCCCTTGACAATCGCCTTGCAGTCGGCACCATAGACACTGATATTCTCGGAAGATTCATTGAGGCACAGCAGAAGTTCCTGCACGCTGATTGCGCCGCGCTGCACGCCGACAAAAATCAGGTTGCTTCTCCGCTTGATGTAGGTCCCGATGATGATGGCCTGTCCGAGCAGGTGTCTGACTCTGTCGGAATCTTCCGTCTTCTGCAATTCAGCCAGCAGATCCCGCAGCATCGCAATCTGCCGGGCGGTCTGCGTCTCCATCATGTCGTACAGGCGGTTTTCCTCCGTCAGCCGCAGCCATCTTGCGTGCTGCGCATTCTCCGCCGCCAGAACGTCGCCGATATCGCGCAGCTCATCCCTTGTCAGCTCCAGCTCCGTTCGGATCTGATTCAGCGCGGAAATGTCCTCCTTCCAGAACACCCAGCCGCGGCGCAGCTTGTGCCGCTTCAAAAGCGTATCGTCGCTCAGATGGACGGTATCCTGCTGCATCTGCCGCAGCTCGCTTTGCGGCAAAGCCTCCTGCATGGCGGCAGACACATATTGGGAGCAAAATGCAGGATCCGTAATCTGGACGGGCAAACTCGTTGCCTCAAAAAGTTCGTCGTATCCGAGGTTGGACTGAATCAGCCCGCATTGAATGCAGCATTCAAGGATGCTCGCAAAGATCAGGCACTGCGACACCGTCATATCGCCCGCAAGCACCCAGACCCAATGGACCTTTTTGACATACGCATAAGCATAGGCCAGCGAAAGCGCAAGCGGAACCAGCGGCAGCCAGCGAATTCTCCTGCTGCGCGGGATGCGGCAGTTTTTCACCATCGAAAGCAACGCGAACCCCGCGCACAGGGCCTCCCAGCCCAGCACGAAGAAATAGCCGCCCTCATACCGATACGCCCGGTCCGATAAAACGCCGGACGGGAAGGAAAACACCTGCTGGTGCAGATCATTGGTCAGAACGAGCAGGAGCAGCAGCAGTGTCGGAAGATACAGAATCTTGGTCCATCGCGGCAACCGAAAATCCTCTCCCTTGCCCAGCGACCGGGAAACAAAGACCGACAGCATGGGGATGAACAGCATCGGGAAATAGTAGAAATACCACAGCCAGCGCTCTGCATCCGTGTTTTCAATGGAATATTTGATTGAGCGAAGAAGAATCCACAGCACCATCAGTACCGAAATCGCCAGCAGATAGCGCCGTGCCTGCGTCTGCACGATGCGGATCCATAGGGAGTAGCACCACACGCTGAACAAAAACACATAGAGCCCGCTTCGCAGGTGGCTGACAGCCGGAGAATGAAAAATATGCCGGCTTGCATATCGGAGCCACATGGCAAGCGCAATGAGTGCCAGCGCGGCCAAGGCACACAAAAGGCTCTTTTTTGTCGCTTTGCTCATGCCGCATGCCTCCCAATTCTGCACATTCGTATGGATAGTATATCATGCGGACAGAAAAAGGCAACACAGTTTTGCCCACTTTGCCGAGAGAATCGAGCCGGACGATAGCCTTTGAACAAAAAATAATTGCAAACCCTATCCAATCGGCGGGGGCAGAAGGGAGTGATAACGGCTAAAATACAAATGGAACATGCAAAAGAAGAGAAAGGCGGTGGAAAAGCACAGATGCGAAGGATCGTGCTGGATATGAAAGGCGGACTTCTGGCGGAAGCGGTCATGCAATCACTTTCGGGATGCGACCCGGATTTTCTTGTCTACCGTTCTTCAAAACCGGAGGAAACGCTTGCCCTGTGCCGGACCTGCCGTGCCAATGTGTTGGTGATGGAGGTCATCCGGCAGGGCATCTGGAAGCTGAGCGAACGGCTCAAGCTTTGCAGTGCTGTAAAGCAGCTTGGTTGGGTCTGCAAGGTTCTGCTTCTGGTGGATGAGAATGCGGACGAACTGCTTGCCGCCGATGTGCGTCAGGCGGTGAAGGATCGGTTGGTCGACAATTTTATCTATGCGTCGGTATCGCCGGCCTACCTCGCGGGCGTGATCGACACACTTTAGCCCTCTGGTTTTCGCTGCCTGCGCGGAAAGCCGCATCATGTATGTATTCGACAAAGAAATAACAGAAGGAGGTTCCAGATGAGAAAACGAATTCTTGCGATTTTCCTTTGCCTGATCCTTACACTGTCCCTTGCCGCAGCGGTGGCCGCAGAGGATTTCACCGGGACCTGTCTCTTATACACATCTCCGAGCCCACGAGACTCCTGAGCATCTCG
>ERZ1027176.178-NODE-178-length-32821-cov-18.691021_pt1 | contig 32821 bp, 53 predicted proteins | sample MGYA00519248_ERZ1027176 | MGnify/ENA primary metagenome ERZ1027176 (study PRJEB26926, sample SAMN06164413) | human gut metagenome | biome: ENVO:00009003; feature: ENVO:2100002; material: ENVO:00002003 | host: Homo sapiens | place: USA | collected 2012 ...
TCTGGTACACCGGACGCGCCGAAATCCGAAACGGAGGGAGGCGCGAGGGCGAGGGAATCAGAGTAGGTGATTTGCGTGGAATCGGTGACATTTAAAAACAACTTAAATGTATCATCATACAAATAAATCGAATTTACAAATAAATCTATAACCTTTTTGCGGTATTCCAGATCGGATCGGTCGACAGTGCGGAACTGGTTGAGCCATACGACGATGTCCTCTTTTTTGATCTGGACACGGCTGGCGATGCGGAGGGATGCAAGATCGGCTTCCAGTGCCTGCTTTCGGGCCTCGGCAGTTTCAATGCGCTCGTTGATCCTGCGGCGGGCAGCTTCCGCCGTTGCGGAGATCAGCGCATCGACAAGCTGATCGATCTCCTTGTCGGCGTCGCGGATCTGCTTCTCCAGCGGCTTAATGCCGGATGCGTCATAGCTCTTTTGATACTCCGCCACAACGCGCTCGGCTGCGCCGTCGATCCAGCTGTCCGTCAGCACGCAGGAGCCGATATAATCCACAATACAGGCTTCAAGTTCGTCCTTGCGCTCATTGCGCTTTTTGCAGGTGTGCTGCTTTTTCCGCGCGGCGCAGGTGTAATAATAATACGTCGCGCCGTGCCTGCCGCGCCCACACTCCCCTATCATCGGCGCGCCGCACTCGCCGCAAAACAATTTCCCGTGCAGCAGGTATTCCACCTTCGCCTTTGCATGGCCGGGGGCCTTGGAATTCGCCTTGAGCCGGTCGCGCACGCGCTTTTTTAGCTCCTTTGATACGATGGCCGGGAATGCGTCCTCGATCACGATCTCGCCGAGGTAGTCATATCTGCCGGCATACCGCTCGTTTGCAAGGATACGCTTTACCGAGGCTAATGTGAGCGGGTTCCCGCGCTGGTTACGGTAGCCGAGCCGCGCACAGTCGGCCACGATCTGCTTTTGCCCGGCACCGTCGGCATACTGCTCATGGATAAAGCGGACGATGCGGGCTTCGTCCTCGTTGATCTCGTACTGCTTATTTACAACGCGGTAGCCGAGCGGGGCGAGGCCGCCGAGGCTCAGACCCTTCTCGGCGTTCTGGCGCATCCCGCGACGGACATTCTGGGCAAGCTGGCGGGAATATTCCTCTGCCATGGCCTCCAGAATCGCCTCCAGAAGAACACTCTCGCTGCTGTCGCCTACGCCCTCGGTAACGGACAGGACGCGCACGCCGTTCGCGCGCAGTTTCTTTTTGTAAATCGCGCTGTCATATCGGTCGCGGGAAAAGCGGTCGAGTTTCCATACTAGCACAAAATCAAACGCGCGCTTCGCGCTGTCCGCGATCAGCCGCTGGAATTCCGGCCGCGTTTCGGCGTATCGACCGGACAGCGCCCGGTCGCAGTATTCGCCGACAACGCGGTATCCGCGCTGCTGCGCGTATTCGCGGCATTTGGAAAGCTGGCCGTCTATGGATTGGTCATTTTGCCCGGCGGAAGAATACCGGGCGTAGATCACGACGTTGGCAAGATTCAAATTATCCACAAAAGCCTCCAAAGATACCGCTCTGGCTGATCGGGCCGGGGCGGTAATTTTCATGTGCGGATCCAGCCGATTGATGGGATGAGCACATCGGCCACAAGCACAAGGGCACACAGCGAAAGAATACCCAAGAGGATGAGCGTCACAAGCCGGTGCATACGCAGGGATTTCTGCTGCTGGGCAAGCTGCGCGCGAAGGGCCGCGTTCTCGGCGCGGAGTTTTTCAGCATCGGAAGGCTCGGCAGGCTCGGCAGGCTCGGCAGGCTCGGCAGGCTCATCATGCGGGATGCCGAAATACTCATCCATAGAAACGCCCATCTCCCGGCAGATCGGGCCGACCGTGTAAACAGACGGATTTTTGATGTCGCCGCGAAAGAACTGGGATACGGTGCCGACGGAAAGGTCGGTATTTTCGGCGACGTCCTGATTTGTTTTGTGCGGAGTGATCGTCTGCTTCTGCTCACGGCACAAATCAGATAATTTTTCCTTCAAAACATGTCATTCCCCCTAAAAAAGCAAGACGTCTGACTGTAAAAAGCAGCTGTCATATCTTTACAAGTCTACCATGGGCAGGCTACACTAAAGTTACAGACGGCTCCCGGTCGCCTGCGCAAGCAAAAGCCCGCGCCGTTGTTCGGCCAGCGGCGCGGGCGAATCTCAAAAACCGAGTGCGTACATCAGGCTCGGAATGACGCGCAGGATCAAGAAGCAGCCGGCACACAGCGCAAGCGCAACAACGATCACGATCTTTCGCACCTTGCGCGGCCCGGCGACGGCCTCCTCGTATTCCTCGGGCGTTAAACCATCCGTATACTCGTCATAGAGCGGGCGGCCTGCATCATCTGGAAATTTGTTATCATAGATTCGGCAAAAATCAACCAGCGTGCCAATGCCCCAAAAGCCGAGCGTAAAGAGCCAAAGAAGCCCCGTCCAGACCTTGCCGACATAAAACCGGTGCGCCCCAAGGCCGCCAAGAAAAATGCAAAGCAGCAGAGCAGTCGAGCGCTTTTTCCGCGCCGGTGTGGCCTGCACCTGCACGCGGGCCTCCGCCTTTGACTGATCGCGGATATAATTCACGGTGCCGCAGCCGCAGTGCGGACAGATCAAAGCCTCGTCGTCGATTTCTTTGCCGCATTTGTTACAGTACATAAACCCTCCTATGGATTGCAATCCTTACACGGCGTATACAGAGCCGCGCGCCATGCTTGCCTCATGGCAAAACCTCCAATTATTATAAGATAATTTTGTAAAATCTTATAATTGTAATTATCGAACAGATGTTCTATGATAATCATGCGATGAAAAGGAACATCTTATCTAAATTGTAAATCAAATGGAAGAAAACCTCAACGGCAATAGTAAACAAAAAATAGAAGAGATTTTTGTGGAAGAATGGAGGCACTTATGGAAATGGAACGGAATTTGCTGCTGAAAGAGATCAAGCGCCTGCTGCGGCTGGCAACGGAAACAGATCTGGATCTGATCTGGCGCTTTATGCGGACGCTGATCGCATAGGCGCAGGAACAAAAATGGCTGGGGACAATCATTTGCCCCCAGCCATTTTTTCGGCGATTTCCGCAAGAAGACGCATTTCATCGGCGTCAAGCTTAGAAACGTTCAAAATGAACTGCTTTCTAATGTCATCTTCGGGATTGCCCATAAGACGACCCATATACTCAGCAATCTCTTGATCTCGTGTAAGTTTCCGCATCATGTCACCGTCGCCGGTTCTGAGCCATGATTCATTGATATTAAACTCACGACAAATATCAGAAATTGTACGATCGCTAGGAACCCTACCACCGGTCTCAACCATAGCGATAAAGTTACGCGAAAGGCCGAGTCTCTCGGCGAATTGCATTTGCGTCAAGCCTACGGATTGCCGAACCTGTTTAATTCGATCATTCATAAGGTTACCTCCTTGCTGTAACTGTATAATAACACGATGTGTTTACACAGTCAACATATTTTTGAATTATTTTAAATATACTGTTGACATGTGAACAATTAGATGCTATATTGTGTTTACAAGGTCAACAATATGCAACAAGCGAGAACACAAAAGAGGTGAACAAAATGTCAGAAGAGACCAAACGGGTAGTTGAAAGCCTGAATAAAAATGCCGAGAAGCTGACGCCCGCGCAGATGCAGCGTCTGAGCGATATCGCCTATGGCATGGCGCTGGCGAAGGAAGGCAAGCAGGAGGAGCGGAAGGAGGCGTGAGATCATGATCGCCGTTTTTGGGAAACGGGGGCCGGACGGGAGATTTCTCCCCGGCGAAACTTTTGAATTTAAGCATCCCGGCGAAGAAAACGGCGAACCCGTGATCGACGCCTTCGCCCGCTGGGCGGCGGAACGATACCGCCGGGAACAGGAACAGAAGGAGGATGCGACATGGCAAAAGCAAGCACCTACACCCTGACGCTGGATGCGCAGGAGCTGCACGATCTGATCGAGGCGGCGCTGGTGTGTGAGTGCCAGGCGGCGCAGATCATAAACGGGCTGAAGAGAAAGGGGCTTGACCTGGACGCGCAGAAGCTCGTGACACAAAACGCCCGTCTGGCGCGGCTAGTCAGGCGGATGCCGGAGACGAAGGAGGATAAGCAGAATGCGGAAACTGATTCTCAGCGGAGACGATTGGTTTGAGCTGAAGCACACGCTGGAGCTGCTTGTGATCGTGGCAAACAACGCGGCGAATGAGCACGAGAACATGGCTGCACACGCGCAAGTGGCGGAATTGTCTGAACGGCATGCAAACCTCGCAAAACGCGACAGGGAAAGGACGGAGAACTACAAGCGGCTTATGGCACTGGTAGAATCGGCAGAACGCCTGCCGGAGACGAAGGAGGACGCAGAATGAGAACCAATCTTGCAGAGCGGCTCGGGTATGAGCCGGAGGAATCGACCGAGGAGCGGCAGGCGCGGCTCCAGGAGGCATACCAGATGCGCAAGGCCATGCGGCGTCTGGCGCGGCTTGGGTGCTGCTGGCTGTCGGGCGTGGCGTTCGCGCTGTGCATCATTGCGGGGTGCGCCCACGCGGCGGAGATCGCCGCCGTCCTCGGCGGCGTGTCGCTGACGACGTTTTTGACGGGGATCTGGCTGTGACGGAGCAAAAGATCCCGGTCAGCTTCCGCCCCGACCAGCTGGCGGACGTGATTGAGGCGGTGAACGCCTACGCGGACGATCTCAAGAATGATCGGGCGCTCCTGTGCGAAATGCCGCGCGTCGATCATGAGACAACCGACGAACTGCTCAAACAGGAGACGCGGCTGCAAAAGCTGGCGTACTGGCTCCTGTGCGTGCAGGACGAAGCGCTATGACGGCGCAGATCTACGCGCCGCGCATGCGGCAGATCCCGCCGCCGTGCGCGAAGGACTGCCCCGGCCGGGAGCCGGGATGCAGCGCACGCTGCTGCAGCTGGGCGCTCTATGAGAGCATCCGGAACCACATCTACGACATCAACCACCGGGCAAAACTCAGCCTGGAGCCGGACAGAGCCGCCATCCGGCAGATCGAGCGGGCGGCAAATAAGGACAGGAGGGGCAAAAGCTATGCGGCAAAATAGCATCAACTACCCCGGCGAGCGGCCCGCGAGGCGCGCGGATATCGTCGAGCAGCCAGGCTACGCCGGGAAGCACTATTTCGTGGTGAACTATGCAGGCCGCCAGCTGACGGTACACGCGGCGGATGAAACGGCGGCCCTGTTCTGGGCGGCCAAGCGCTGGGGCTACAGCTTCAAGCGGCCGGAATACCACCAGACGGCAAGTGTAGCCAAGCTTGGATATCAGCCGGACAGGGTGTTCGGATAAAAAATGCCCTCGACCGGTTCCAGCCGGACGAGGGCAGAGAAGCCTACACTTCCCCGTGACAAGTTAAGTACAAGGAGAGTATACCATGAAAAATCCATATTTGCAAGAGGCAACGGAGATCATCCGCAAGCAGCAGGGTCCGCGCGGCCCGGTCTGGATGTGCGGCGAGCAGCTGCTGGAGATGATCGCGCCGGATGAGGCGGCGGCAAAGCTGGTGCTGAACGATCTGAAGCACGGCGGCATGAGCCTAAAGGATTGCGAGGCGAAAATCAGAGAATTCGCATACAAGAATCGAAGCTGCTGCACCGGGGCGGAGGCGGCGAAGATCATCAGGAAATACTTCGGCCTGCCGGAGAAGACGGCCGCGCCGAAGCCGGAACCCGCCGCGCCTCCCGCAGCGGCCAGAAACATCGTGAATCTGGAGGATTTCTTCGGATGAGCGAACAGATCGATTATGAGGAGCTGCTGCCTCGCCAGCCGTCCGAGGGCGCGCTGGACTGGTGCATCCAGACAAAATTCAAGTCCGAGTACGCGATCTACCAGGATACATATTACCGCGATCCGCTGACTGGCATACGGGAAAACGCAGTCTCCGTGGCCTGCACGGCCTGCGGCGACAGCTGGATCGCCGAAAAAGTCAAAGGCTCGGACTGCGGCAAAGGCTGGGCGCCGTTCGGCTTCGTGGAGGGCGTCATGCAGATCGGCCCGGAAGACAAATTCCGCTGTCCGCAGTGCGGCGCGGAGCTTCGGGCAAAGCACATCGGGCAGCTATCAAGGGCCGGGATCGACGACAACGTCTATTTCTGCGAACCGTGGCAGCTGGGGAGCAAATTCGTCCTGCTAGGCTGGCGCGCAGAGCGGAACATCGGCAAGGACGCGCGGAAAGTTTACCGGATGTGGCCGTATGAGGCGTATGTGTTTGAGCAGCGGAAGAGCATCCGGCTGACAGGTTATCAGAAATTCATGAACACGATTAGTTATTTTGATCGCTGGCGGCAGACCAAGCGATGCGACGACAGATGGGGAAAGACGCTGGTTGAAGACTGGTTCCGCAAGCCGGAAGATCTCTCCGGCACGACCATTGAGAACGCCGCCCTGCCGCAGTACCTGAAATCGGCCGGGGACGAGGCGCGGCCCGTCGCGTATCTGCGCCTCTGGCAGAAGCACCGAAACATCGAGAATCTGATCGTGCAGGGCTGCGGGGGCATGGTCGCAAAGGCGATCACGCGGGATACGCAGAGGTATGGCTTATATGGCGGGCCCAGCGCGAAGCTGGAATGGATCGACTGGAAGCAGAAGCGCCCGGCCCGGATGCTGGGCCTCGACAAGCAGGAATTTGCGTTCTGCGTACGGGAGAAATGGACGCAGGACGATCTTGCGAAATACAAGATGGTGCGGGCGTTTGAGCCGGTACGGCTGCCGGAGGACTGGAACCTGATGAAAAATCTGCAGATCTACAATCTGAACAAGTTGTGCAGCGAAAAAGCATTGCTGCCGGACGCCGTGGGCGGAAAAAGCATGCAGCTCTGGCGCGGCCGGCTGACCGTCATGCGCTGCCTGCGGTATCTGGAAAGGCAAAAGGCCGACCTCACAACGCTGCTGGACTATTGGAACATGGCTCTGCGTGCAGGGCTTGACCTGCGGGATGAGCACGACCAGATCCCGAAAAGCCTCAAGCGCGAGCACGACCGGCTGGTAGAAGCGGAACGCATCGCTCGAAACGAAGAAGAAAAGCGCAGGAAGCAGGCCGAGATCGAAAAGCGCCGCCCGGCATTTGAGAAGGCCGTCGCGCCGCTGGAGGCGTGGGCGTGGGAAGACGCTGGGATTTGCATCCGGCCTGTCCGCACCGAGGAAGAGCTGGCCGACGAGGGGAGTGCCCTTCAGCACTGCGTCGGCACCTACGGCGCGACCGTGGCGCGCGGCGACAGCTGCATTTTCTTTATCCGCCGCGCGGACGCGCCGGACAAGCCGTGGTTTACCCTGCAGGTGGAACTGAAAACAGTGAAAGAGCTTCAGAATCACGGCCTGCGGAACTGTGCGCCGACGAAAGAAGTGCAGGAATTTGTGAACAGGTGGCTCGAACACGTCCGGCAGCTGAAGGTTGCCGGAAAGAAACATAAAAAGGAGGCAGCAGCATGAGTGAACAGAATCTGATGGTATCCCCGGAAAAGCTGGGCGCGGAGATCCGCGAGCTGACCCGGCAGGCAAAGGCCATGACGCTTTACTATGGCGTCGAGATCGGCCGGCGACTGGAGGCCGCAAAGAGCATGGTCCCGTATGGCGGCTGGGGCGCGTGGCTGAAGGAAAACACGGAGTTTTCCCAGGCGACCGCTACCAGATTTATGCGGGTATTCAACGAGTACGGCGCGGCGCAGATCGGTATTTTCGGGGCCGTTCCAGAATCGTCAACGTTGCAAAATCTCAGTATTTCCAATGCTTTGCGGCTTCTGGCCGTGCCGGAAGACGAGCGCGAGGAATTTGCCGAAGCGGTCGATGCGGAGAATCTTTCCGCCCGGGAACTGGAAAAAGCGATCAAGGAGCGGGACGCCGCCAGGCAGGAGCGCGAAAGCGCCCTGCGGCAGGCAAACAGCGATTCCCTCCGCGCCGAGAACGCGAAAAAAGAGGCGCAGGAAGCCTATGAGAAGCTGCGCGGCATGGAGGATGAGCTGACCGCCGCGAAGGACGAGGCCTGCCGCATGGCGGACGAGCTGGAGGCGCTCAAGAACCGGCCCGTCGAGGTAGCTGTCCAGCGCGACGAGCAGGCGATCCGGGACGCGGAGGCCAAGGTCCGGGCGCAGGCGGAAACGGAGCTGCGCAAGAAAACCGACGAATGGCGGAAGCAGGCCACAAAGACCGAACAGGAGATCGAGCGCGTCCGCAAGGAGGCGGAGAGCCTGAAACAGCAGCTGGCGGCGGCAAAGGCAATGGCGGAAACCGCCTCTTCGGACGCGGAAAAGGAGCGCCTGACCGAAGAAGTCGAGGCGCTGCGCAAAAAGCTTGCCATGTCCGACAAGGACGTGACGGCCGCACAGCTGTATTTCTACCAGTGGCAGGCAGCCTTTAACCAGCTGACACAGGCCATTTCCCACATCAAGGACGAGGATAAGGCCGGAAAACTCTGCGCAGCCCTCCGCGCCCAACTGGCCGCATGGGGGAAGACGATGGAGGGCACAACATGACGGGGCAGGAGATCGTGCAGGCGCTGCGGTGCACGTCTACACCGGGCGACCATACAAGTAACTGCGAGCAGTGCCCATACTGGAAGAAAGAACAGCTGAACGGGCGGCTCAAAGAGAAGTTGGAAACGGATACATGGACAAGCTGCGACGTTGACAAGGTTGGAATGGACGCAGCCGACCTCATCGAGCGCCTGACCGCCGAGAACGCGGCGCTGCGGGAGAAGGTGCCGAAGTGGATCAGTGTGGAGGATAGGCTGCCAATAGACCGTCTCAGCAAATATCTCGTTGCTTTTCGGGACACGGGCGGCTCGATTGTAGATATGGCCAGATACTTTCCGAGCGACGGATGGACGTGCGATAACTGGGAGGTACCGCAGAACTTGATTACTCACTGGATGCCGCTGCCGGACTCGCCGGAGGAAGGAGAAATCTGAATGATTTGCGAATGTTGCCCACTTTCTGATCAGGAAGATGTATGCCCAGAAAATGAGGGTAAATACGGTTATGAAACAAGCGACGGTCGGCTCGGCTGCAAGCATCCTCGGAGTTGGGTGGAAAAACGAGACAGAGAATACACGGGCGCGATCGGCGATATGGGGTTGGATATGGGCGTCGAGATGAACTTTACGGTGGAAGAATACGCAAGATTGCTCGAAATCTGCAAGCACATGATCGGGCTTGACCATAAGCGACCGTATCACCGGCATGGAAAGGCGTTTTACCGTCCATACAGGAATTACTATGAAGACACACTTTCCGGAAATCGAATTTTAGACAAAGTGCCGCGTGACGTTGTCCGAAAAGAAATAGGAAGAGTCAGCACATGGTACGCACTCACGAACTATGGATTGCGCTGGCTTGGACGGCAACTCCACGTTACGATTCTGAACGAAAAGAAAGGATAAAAGGGATGAAAGCTGTACTTATTAGCATCCGCCCGGAGTGGTGTCAGAAGATTGTGAACGGGCAGAAGGCGATCGAGGTGCGCAAGACGCGCCCGAAGATGGATACGCCGTTTAAGTGCTATATCTACTGCACGCAGAGCGCTGATATGCTTTGGATTTTGAAGGAAAGGGAACGGTATCTCCATCCTGATAAAATAGCGGATGTTTTCAAGGCTGCTAAATGCGGCGGAGCATATCGGGGGAATGGCAAGATCATCGGCGAGTTTGTATGCGACGACATTTTTGAAAGGATCGTCAGAGTAGGAGCAATCTGTGAACCGCCGAAATATTGCATCTGCGATTGGAACATGGACTGCACACCACTTGATACGCTTCTTGCGGATGCCTGCCTGACAAAAGACGAGCTGGAGAAGTATCTGGACGGCGGCGTCGGCTACGGATGGCACATTTCCAATCTCAGGATTTACGATACCCCGCGCGAACTGCGGGAATTTTACGCTGTGCCAAATGAGGTAGAGGTAGCGCTCAAGGCAAAACCAAAGCCAATCACCCGCCCGCCGCAGAGCTGGCGGTATGTGGAGGAAGAGATATGGAACGACTGACTGAATGGAATGGCGGACAAACCCGTCATGCCTATTACCCGCGCTGCTTTAAAGAACCATGCTACGGCGGAGGGTGCAAAATCAAGGATTGTCCGTTTGAAACAGCGGTGTGTGAGCGACTTGCGGCCTACGAGGACACGGGACTGTACCCGGAAAGCGTAGAGGCACTCAAACTGTCCATGATGGGCAAGGCAATTTCGGAGATCACGGAATTCGACGGGTTGCCGATTGCACGCCTCCGCGAGCTTGCCGAGGCCGACAAGGACGGGCGCGTGGTGGTGCTGGCACCTGAGGAAAGAACGTTAGATTTTCCAGTAAAATACAAATACACTGAAATATGCGCGTTGTATCATTTTTGCGTCGATCTTGGAATCAAATGCACGATAGAGCGCCTGTACGACGGCTATGCAGTGCGTTTCCCGGACGGAAGTGACTTTGCACAGCATCATGGCACATATGGCGGGACGGAAGGATGCGTTGAACCGGCTATCGGGGACTCCGAATTTGACTATACTGCAGTCGGATTGAACTTAGCGAAGGAGCTCGTGAAGAAACACAAAGGCAAATTGGAGGCCGAGAAGGCGCTGCAGGAAATGGAGGGCAGGTCATGACCAGAAAACGCGCAAGAAAGATCCTTATGTCCATCGGCACGAGCCGGAACCATGCAAACTGGGGGCTGACGGCAAAGCCGCGCTGGAAGACAAACGCCGGTGTGGTAGAGGACGCGCTGGCGATCAAACTGTACGCGAAGCTGCACGGGCAAGAATGGAGGGCAAGAAGGATGGCTAAGCACATAACAAGCGCACAACTGCAGGAGATAATGGACGCGGCGGAAAGAGGACTCGATGAATACAACGAGGTACTGCGGCGGATCGCCAGAATCGAGGCAAGAGAATATACCTCATACCAGTATTTTGATGAACGCGGCGAATACGTAGGCGACGACAACGAGATGCTGCTTGAAGATATACTGGATAACGCAGGTGTGGAGGTGCGCGATGACTGAAGAATTTATCAGCAGAACCGAGGCGCTGAAAGATTTTGAATCCTGCAACGCGGAAAATCAAAACTGGACACCTCAGCGGGTGAAAACGCTCCTGCTTCGTCAGCGCACTGCCGATGCTGCGCCGATTGTGTATGGCGTATGGATGGAAGAAGACGGCATGCAGATCTGCTCAAATTGCGGTGAAGAACACGAATGGGATGACTACCGTGCATCTTACTGTGAGGATTGCGGAGCAAAAATGAGGAGATTGCATGATGACTGAAGAATTTATCAGCCGCGAGGCGGCGATGAAAGCAGCGAATGAATGGGTAAGCGAGGCGTGCAGGACACCCGTGATGAGGGTAAGCCGATTGCTCGATAAACTTGCAAAAGTGCCCGCCGCCGACGTTGCGGAGGTGGTGCGGTGCAAGGACTGCAAACACAAGGTGCGAACCGACGCAAACGGTATTGTCATCTGCTCTGAGGAGCACGGCATGTATTGCCCAACCGAGAGTGATTCTTGCAGCTACGGAGAATATCAGACAAATACGGGAGGCGTGACCGAATGAGCGGACTGCGGTTTGAATCGATGGCGGACATGCCGCCGAGGATGCGGGAGGCTTACGCGCGGCAGGTGCTCCCGGAGGCGCGGGCGCAGCAGAGCGCGGCCAAGTACCACAACGCGCCTGCCGAGCGGGCCGGGATCCGGTTCGACAGCCAGAAGGAGGCGCGGCGGTATGACGAGCTGATGATGATGCTCCGGGCTGGCATTATCTCCGACCTGCGGCTCCAACCGCAGTTCACCTTGCAGGAGAGCTACATCACCGAGACTGGCGAGCGCATCCGCGCAGTGCGGTACACGGCGGACTTCTCGTACCGATTCGGTGGCAAGCTCGTCGTCGAAGATGTGAAGTCAAAGCCGACGCGGACAAAGGAGTATCTGCGCAACCGGAAATTTATGCGGTCGAAATTTGGGACCGACATACAGGAGATTTAAACATGCCGGAAGAAAAAAACGAGAGCAGCCCGCACGCAGGGTGCGGCCTGCCGAAAGGCGGAAACGCCTGCCAGTACGCAAAACTCGCACCGGATTTCTGCGAACGGTGCGGCTGGAATCCGGAGGAGCAGGCGCGGCGCAAGGCGCTGCCGCTCGTCAAGGGCGCGGACGGACTCTATCACAAGGACGTCCGAGCGGAAGCATAGGCAATCAGCCGGGGAATCTTATTTTTGGGACATATGCCGCAGCCGCTTTGCCTTGAGACGGCTGCGGGAGGATCACCCCGGCTTTGCACCCGGCGCACGGCAAGCTCCCTCAAGCTCTGTGCGCCGGGGATAAAAAAGCGCGTGTGGAACGTGCGCGCGAACGGAACCCGTCAACGTTACCCCACACGGGGGTCTCGCATAGCCTCCGTGCATCGCTTGCCTCCTTCTTTATAAGCCGCCTGACGGCAGTCAAGGGCGGCTCGCCCGGAAATGCGCAGCGTTTGACAAGCGAGCGCGGCGCGCCGGTGCGCAGACGGTGAAAGCCCGTCCTGCCTACGGGGGCCGGAATACCGGCCCCCAGACGAAAGGATGAACATCATGAAGCAGGAATTAGTCAAGCTGATCTGCCCGCAGTGCGGGAAGGAATTTTACCGGACGCCGAGCTATCTGCGGCAGTACAGAACATACAAGCCGTGCTGCTCACCGAAATGCAGGAACGCAAACATCAAAGCAGTGCGGGCCGAAGGACACATACAATGCGGAGAGCGCATGCGCGCCGAAAACGGCGAGCTCCGCCTGCCGCACAGCCGGGTAAACATTCGTATTACAAGGCCAATCGAGATCTATCCAGAGCTGAGCCCGGTCGTCGGGCAGATCTACCCGGCGGAAAGATACAGCCCGCCAACAAGCACAAAGCGGTACGGCTATGTGATCCAGTCCGGCGGAAAACGCATCAATATCCGCGCCGATGAGTGCGTGGAAGTGTGAAAGGAGTATCAAAAATGGGGAAAATCATGGAGCTTTTTTACGGAGAGCTCGGGGCGTTTCAGGCGAAAATGGAAGACGCCAAGTGGGAGGTTGAATTTCGGGATGAAAAATACCCGCCGAGAATCACGATGGATCAGCTTGCACCGCCGCTTTTTGAGATGACACCAGACGGCCAGAAGACCGAAGACCCGGCGTGCATACAGGTGATCGGCACACCGGACATGCGGATCATCACGACCGGAAGGCTGCTGATCAGCAAAAAAGAGCTGACCAAGTACGTAAATACTGCACAGGGCTTGCTGCAGCTTTACCTGCACGCATTTATGCAGGAGCAAAAGGAAATGGAGGCGGCGCAGGGATGAGTAAGAAAGACAAGCGCCGGGAAGCGCTGCTGCTCGGCAAAAAAGATATGAGTTTTACGGAGATCATGCAGGCGATAGAGGCGTGCAGGGAGGACGACTGCGACAAGTGCCTGCTGAACGGCGGCCCCATCGCAGGATGGTTCCCGGAGGATGTGCCGGACTGCTATGCCGTGCTGCTCAAAAATGCAGGGGAGAAGCTGCTGGAATACTACCAGAAGATCCGGGAAAACGACGCGGCGGAAGAAAATCAGAGAAGAACAGAAGAAAATATCAAAAAACGAGGAAGCAAGAGCGAGGGAGTCTTGGACTCGTGCCCCGTTTGCCCGGTATGCGACTATGTCTTCGACGAATTCAGCGTGAGCGACGATGCAAGACGGCACATCTTTCCATTTGGCGCAGAAGACACCCTTGACTTTGGACTCGAAGAACGAATCGTCAGACCACAAAAATGCCCGCAATGCGGCATGAAAATCGCTGGGATTAGGTGGACGGAGCCCAAGTTTGTTGGGAACCGCAAGGAATTCTCGTTCAGCCGTCCGCCGGAAGACGTGGAGGAAAAAAGAAAATGATTTTGCTGGAATGCACAGTCGCGCTGCGTGACGGCGATCGGAAAAAGCTTCAGGAGCAGATTGCGGCGGAGATCGGGCAGCCAGTCGTTCTTCTGCCGAACGGCGTATCGCGGGCGAAAGAGCGGAATATCCTGTTCCTCTGCGACAGAAAGGCTTGTGAGAAATGCAGCTATCCAACGTGCAGGCATACGCCGGAGCTGGAACACGCCAGAAATTTTGCACCAGCAGGATTTACGAAGCGCACGGACGGCGTGTGGGTAGAGCAGGAGGGCGTAACGATGGAAGTGAAGATCGACCAGGACAAACTTGAAAAGAGGCTGGTTGAAGCAATGAGGGAGGTGATGGGACTTGAAGGAGAAAAACGCAGTCCGCATGGTCTGGCGCTGGGATGATATCTTCCACGTCTACCGCTGCCCATACTGCGGCAGACCGGAGAAACCGTGCTTCGAACTCTGGAAAAAAGGCGGTTTGAAAAAGAGCCTGCCGAGCCGCTGCACATACTGCAAAGGAGAATTGGAAGGAGTGGAAGGAGAAGAAAATGATCATTGAGATTTTGGAGCTTGCCGCTGCACTGGAGTGGATCACGCTGGGCGTGCTGGTTTTTTTAAAACTGCGCAGTCTGAAACGGCGAGCGATGGATCTGATGGATTCGCTTGAGGCGATAGAGACGATAGAGGTGCTCGGACTGGAAGAGGTTATGCCAGAAAGCGAGAAACCGAAAAGGAAACCGACAATGAATGAGGTGCGTGCATTGTATGGGCTTGGGGCGATATCTGAAAACGAACGTGCATACATGCAGAAAGAAACAACGAACGATGCTGATCGCTGAACGCATGGCCGGAATCTCCGGCCATGCTTTGAGCGGGCAGATGGCCCTGTAGGGGCGGACGGCTCTGTCCGCCCGGGAGAAAGAGGTGTGGATGATGGCAAAGAGGCACAAGCGCCGCCTGTTTACCGGGGCGGTATGTACGCAGATCGTTTATACCGTGTCCGACGGTGCGGACAAGAAGACCAGCAAGCCGCGAAAGCCGCGCTTCCAGACGCAGGCGGAGCGCGATGAATTCAACAGCAAGCAATCGCTGGATCGGCTCGTTGCGCTGATGAACGCCAATTTCTCGCCCACAAGCCTGTATTCCACCCTGACATTGGATACAGAAAACGAGGTACATACCGCAGAGGAAATGCGCAGAGTGCGCGACAACCTTGTGCGCCGCATGCAGTATCACTATCCGGAGGCCAAAATCGTTGCTTTCTACGGAAGAGGGAAAACAACCAACCGCTTCCATTTGCACCTAGTAACAGAGGGGATCCCGGAAGAAGCCATCGGCGGGCTTTGGGGGCTCGGCAGCGTGATCGAGGTTCGGCACCTGCGAAAGCACAACTATTATATAGATGAGCAGGGAAACAAGGTTGACCACGGGCAGGACTACACAGCGCTGGCAAGCTACCTGCATGCGCACTGGAGAAAAGAATTCGGCGGCCACCGGTACAAGGCGACGCGAAATTGTATCCGCCCAGAGCCGGAGCCGGCGACCGAGGCCGTGCGCGAGTACAGTCCCAAGCAGCCGCCCGTCGCCCCGCGCGGCTATATCCTCGTCGAGGCACGGACGACAAAGTACGGGTATCAATATTATAAGTATGTAGTCGATCCAAGATCAGAGCACAAGCGGAACGGGAGCCGCTTGAATTAAGCCTTGTATATGCGTAAGGTTTTAGCACGAAGCAGGAAGGAAGTGGGAAAGTGTCAAAGACGAGATACTGGTGGTACTGGAACGTCTGCCGCACTATCGGCGAATTCCCGAAACTGGACAGACAGGTTCGGGACATGAGCCGTCAGAAGATCACGCCGGGGTATTCTGCACAGCCGGGTGGGAAGTCCTCCGGGCGCGCCGTCGAGGATATCGCTGTGCGCGTTTTATCTTCGCGGGAGTACGAGGACTATGCTGCCGTGCAAGCCGCGATCAATACCGCACAGACATGGCGGGACGGAGCCGACGTGCTGGAGGTCGTGCGCCTGCACGCATGGATCTGGCCGAGGGAAAGCCTGGAATCCGCCGCGCGCCGGGTGCATGTCAGCCAGTCGACAGCCAAGCGCATGTACAGCCGTTTTGTATACGAAGCGGCGCGGGAGCTTGGCTATCGCAAAAATTGAGCCAACAGGGCCAAAAAAATGTGCTACAGTGATAGCGTGAAGAATTGGAGGGAACAGGATGCAGCCATGGGCCGCACGCTTTTACGCGTCCGGGCGCTGGAAGAAATGCCGCGCCGGGTATATCAAGTTCCGCCGGACCATCGACGGCGGGCTCTGCGAAGAGTGCCGGGACAAACCGGGCTACATCGTCCACCACAAGCGGGCGCTGACACCGGACAACATCACCGACCCGGACGTCAGCCTGTCCTACTCCAACCTCGAGTTCGTCTGCAAGGACTGCCACGATCAGTTTGACGGGCACGGCGTCGCAAAATCTCTGACGCAAAAAATTTTCTTCGACGCCGCCGGCGACCCGATCCCCCCCGTCGCGCGAGGCCGGGGCGCCGGCTAGATCACCGCACGCCCTACCTCGGAAGAATACGCAGGCCGTTCGCGAGGCCCCCCCTACAAAAGCGCGGCGATAAGTAATCTACGCGCACGCGCGGACAGACGGCAAAAATCACGCGAAAAGGAGGCGTTTTCTGTGGCGAATCAGCGGGAAAAAACCAAAGAACAGCGGATCCGCGCGGAGAAAGCGCGCCTGAAAAAGCTTTACCGGAATCTGCCGAAGGAAGCGGCCGGGACCGTCGCGGGCCTCATCGATCAGGCAGCCTTTATGCGCATCGAGTGCGAGGATATGGCGGACGACCTGCGGGAAAACGGCTGGACGGAAAAATTCCAGCAGTCGGAGCGACTGGAGCCGTATGACCGCGCCCGGCCCATCGGGCAGGCGTACAACTCCACGAATGCAAACTACCAGAAGATCATCAAGCAGCTCACGGCGCTCCTGCCGAAGCCGGACACCGCACAGAAGCAGGAGGACGACGGCTTTGCAAGCTTTGTCCGGGAGCGTGACGAGGAATGAAGCTCACGCGCTATCCGGAGACCTACAACCCGATCCTCGAGTATTGGGACGCGATCCAGTCGGGCCGCGAGACCGTCAGCCTGAAAGTGCAGAAAACCTACCGGCACGTTGTAGAGCAGCTGGGAGCGGAAAACTCCGAGTTTTATTATTCCCCGCGCCGGGCAAATCACGTCCTCGAATTTTTTGAAAACTACTGCCACCACTCCAAGGGCAAGGCGGGCGGCCAGCTCGTCAAGCTGGAATTGTGGGAAAAGGCGCTGCTGGCGACAATCTTTGGCTTTATCGACATCGAGGGAAACCGCCAGTACCGCGAAGCGATCCTCATTGTCGGCAAGAAAAACGGCAAATCGCTGCTGGCATCCGGCGTCGGCCTGTATTTGCAGCTGGCGGACGGCGAAGCAGGCCCGGAAGTCTACGCCGTCGCGACCAAGCGAGACCAGGCGAAGATCATATGGCAGGAAGCAAAGCGGATGGTCAAGAAGTCCCCGGCGCTCTGCCGCCGGATGCGCAGCCTGGTCGCTGAGCTGGACAGCGATTTTAACGACGGCGTTTTCAAGCCGCTGGCCTCTGACAGCGACACCCTCGACGGACTCAACATCCACGGGGCCATGATGGATGAGATCCACCAGTGGAAGAGCGGGCGCGCCCTGTACGACATCATCGCCGACGGCGTGACGGCCCGTGAGCAGCCGCTGATCTTTATCACTTCCACCGCGGGCACAATCCGCGAAGACATCTACGACGAAAAATACGAAGAGGCCGAGCGCATCATAAACGGCTATGAGGATCCGGACGGGTACCACGACCCGCGCCGGATCGCGTTTATTTACGAGCTCGACAAGCGAAGCGAATGGACCGACCCGGACTGCTGGAAAAAGGCAAATCCGGGGCTCGGGACGATCAAGTCCTACACGGCCCTCAAAGAGCGGGTCGAGCGGGCGGAGAAAAACCCGGCCCTCGTCCGAAACCTCGTCTGCAAGGATTTCAACATCCGCGAAACGTCTTCCGAAGCCTGGCTCAATTTTGAGCAGCTGGATAACCGCGACACCTTCCAACTCGACAAGGAAAACCGCCGCCTGATCTGGCAGCACCACATGGCGGACGGCAAGATGCAGGAGCGCGTGCTTTCCTACCCGCGATACGGCATCGGCGGCGCGGACCTCTCCAAGACCACCGACCTGACGGCGGCGAAGGTGCTGTTTCAGGTGCCGGAGCTGCCGGATATCCTGTTTGTGCTGCAGATGTACTGGCTGCCGCAGGAGCTTTTGGAAAAGCGCGTGACCGAGGACAAAATACCATACGACAAGTGGCACGAGCGCGGGCTGCTCAGATTGTCAGAGGGAAACAAGATCCGCTATGAGGACGTCAAAGCCTGGTTCGTCGAGGTACAGGAAGACCTCGATATTTTCCTGCCGTTCTTCGGCTACGACGCATGGTCTGCGACCTACTGGGTCGACAGCATGGCGGACTATTTCGGGGCCGAGGCCATGATCGCCGTGCATCAGGGTGTCAAGACTCTGTCCGAGCCCATGAAGCGCTGCGGGAACGACCTCAAATCCAAGCGCATTATTTACAACAACCACCCGATCGACAAGTGGAACCTCGCAAACACCGCCTACGACGAGGACAAAAACGGCAATATCCAGCCGCACAAAACGAGCAAGTCCACGCGCCGCATTGACGGAACGGCGGCCCTGCTCGATGCCTACACGATCTACGATCAGAAGCAGGCAGAATACACCAGTATGCTCTAGGAGTGAGACAATGGGATTTCTTAAAAACCTCCTGACGAATATCACGACAACCAAGCGCGTTTCAACCGTGCAGATGGTGCAGGAGCGCGGGAATGGCTTTTACAGCTACAACGGCAAAATGTATCAGTCCGATATCGTCCGCGCCTGCATCCGGCCGAAGATCAAGGCCATCGGCAAGCTGACGGCAAAGCACATCCGGGAAACGGTCACGGCATCGGCGCGGAAGCTCGCCGTAAATCCGGAGCCGTATATCCGGTTCCTGCTCGAGGAACCGAACCAGTATATGACGGGCCAGCTGCTGCAGGAGAAGCTGGCCGCGCAGCTGGTACTCAACAACAACGCGTTTGCCGTGATCCTCCGGGATGAAAACGGTCTGCCAAACGCCATTTTCCCGGTCGCGGCCATGCAGGCCGACGCCGTCTACGACGCGGGCGGAAACCTGTACCTGAAATTTTATATGCAGAACGGCAATGTGCTCACGTTTGCCTATGACGACGTGATCCACCTGCGCGGGGATTTTTACGAAAACGACATCTTCGGCGATCCCATCGCGCCCGCCATCGTGCCGCTCATGGAGATCGTCACCACGACGGATCAGGGCATTGTCAAGGCCATCCGCAACAGCGCCGTCATCCGCTGGCTGCTGATGTTTGCATCGTCCATGCGCCCGGAGGACGTGACGCAGCGCGCGAAGGACTTCGCCGCGAGTTTCCTCGACGTTTCCAACGGCACGGGCGTTGCGGCAGTCGACGCAAAGGCCGAGGCCAAGCAGATCGACCCCAAGGATTACGTGCCGAACGCCGCCCAGATGGACAAAACCACGCAGCGCATTTACGCCCTGTTTAACACGAACCCGCATATCGTCACGTCCATCGCGACGGAGGACGAACAGAGCGCGTATTTTGATGCCGAGATCGAGCCGGTGCTGAAGCAGCTCAGCGGCGAGTACACCCGCAAGCTATTCTCCCGGCGCGAGCGCGGCTGCGGCAACCGCATCGTCTTCGAGGCCTCCGCGTGGGACTTCGCGTCGACATCGACAAAGCTGAACCTTTTGCAGCTGGTAGACCGAGGCGCGCTGACGCCGAATGAATGGCGGCGTGCGTTCAATCTTGCACCGGTAGACGGCGGAGACAAGCCAATCCGCAGGCTGGACACGCAGCCGGTCGACCGGAACACCACGCAGAAAGGAGATGAAACCACATGAAAATCAGCATTCGCGGGCCCATCGTATCCAGCAATCGGCACCGCCTCTATCAGTTTTACGGAATGGAGGCGACGAGCCCAAAATCCGTAGCGGACGCGCTTGCCAAGGGAAACGGCGAGCAGGCCGAAGTCGAGATCAATTCCGGCGGCGGCGAGATCTTTGCCGCAAGCGAGATCTACACCGCCCTGCGCAGCTACGCCGGCGGCGTCCACATCCGCATTGTAGGCCTCGCAGCCTCGGCCGCGTCCATCATCGCTATGGCGGGCGAGTCGGAGATGACGCCGACCGGCATGATGATGATCCACAACGTCCAGACCGAGGCCAGCGGCGATTACCGCCAGATGGAGCACACCGCAGGGACGCTGCGCGACGCCAACCACGCCATTATCTCGGCCTACGTCGCCAAGACAGGCAGGCCGGAGGCGGAGATCGCCGCCATGATGGACGCCGAAACATGGATCACAGCGGAGCGGGCCGTAGAACTCGGCCTCGTTGACCGCGTGATGCAGCCGGACACCGGCCAGAAGCCGCTGGCGGCGGATTTTTATTCCGGCATGCTCAGCGAAGACGCGCTCCGGCGCGCGGAAAACTTTTTAAAAGGTCAGGCCGCAGAGCCTGATTTTTTTATGCCCGAACGGGCGCAGGCAGAAGCAAAACTGAAATTTTTAAAACTCAAAGGAGAATTGAAATGACGAAGGAAATTTACAACATCCAGCGCCAGAAGCTCATGGACGACGCCCAGAAGCTGCTGGACGAAGGCAAGACCGCAGAGGCGCAGGCCAAGATGAAGGAAGTCGAGGCCCTCGACGCCAAGTTTGAGGAGGAAGCCAAAATCCAGGCGAACCTCAACGCGCTTGCGGGCCAGAAGGTCGCGGCACCGGCTGCGGCGGCACAGTCCATCGACCTGTCCGGCACGGCGAAGACTCCGGACGTGCTCGACCGGTACGACACCGACGAGTACAAGCGGGCCTTCATGAACTACGTCCTGACCGGCAAGAAGATCCCGGCAGAGCTGACCAACGTGGACGCCAACACCAAGACCTCCGACGTCGGCAGCGTCATCCCGACCACGACCATCCAGAAGATCTACGAGAAGATGGAAGCTATCGGCATGATCCTGCCGCGCGTAACACACACGTCCTACGCGGGCGGCGTCCAGGTCCCAACCAGCTCGGCCAAGCCGACGGCCTCCTGGGTCGCCGAGGGCGAGGGCTCTGACAAGCAGAAGACTTCGACCGGCAAGATCGTCTTTGCGTACCACAAGCTGCGCTGCGCGATCTCCATGTCGCTGGAAGTTTCCATCATGGCATACCCGATGTTCGAGGCACAGTTTGTCCGGAACGTCGCAAATGCGATGGTAAAGGCGAAGGAGAAGGCCATCATAAACGGCACCGGTTCCGGCCAGCCGAAGGGAATCCTTGCGGAGACCGCCCCGACCGGCCAGAACATCGACATTGCCGCCGCGACAACTGCTCTGACCTACAAGGATCTGTGCAAGGCCGAAGCTGCGCTGCCGCAGGCATATGACGGCGCGGTCTGGTTCATGTCCAAGAAGACCTTCGAGACGCAGATCGTCGGCATGGTAGACAACAACGGCCAGCCCGTTGCGCGCGTCAACTACGGCATCAACGGCAAGCCCGTCAACTACATCCTCGGCCGCGAGGTCATCCTGACCGGCGACTACCTGCCGGCCTTTGCGGAGTCGGTCACGGCCGACACCGTCTTCGCCTTTATGTTCGATCCGGCGTACTACCTCTGGAACGAGAACATGGGCATGACGGTAAAGCGCTACACCGACGAGGACACCGACGACGAGGTCACAAAGGCCATCGAGATCGCCGACGGCGCGTGCGCCGACGTCAACAGCCTCGTCACGCTGACCAAGAAGAAGGCCTGACGGCGCGCGGCCAACAGGGAGGGATAACCAATGGCTTTGATCAACGTTGCAAAAACCGCCCTGCGGCTGACCACAAACGCCCTTGATGACGAGCTAAAAGACGAGATCGACGCCTGTCTCATGCGCCTGCACCTTGCGGGCGCAGAGGGAGCGGACGAAGATCCGCTGGTAAAGGACGCCGTCCGCGCATACGTCCGCTGGCAGCATGATTTCTGCGGCCGGGGCGAGGAATGGAAGACCTGCTTTGCAGATATCCGCGACGCTATGGGGCTGTCCGACGATTACCGGGCAGTCCAAGCCAGCGGCGGAGCAGGAGGTGCTTGCTGTGATCTTTGACACGCAGATCACGCTGCGCCTGTTCTCCTACCCCATCGTAAACGGCCAGACGACGGAAAAGCTCGAGCGGGAGACCAGCGTCTGGGCTGCCCGCAAGTCCGTAAACCGCGCCGAGTATTATCAGGCCGCGCAAGCCGGCAAGCGCACGGACGCAATTTTCCGCATGCACAGCGCGGAATACGGCGGCGAGCAGCAGCTCGTCTGCGGCTCCGACGTCTTTGACGTCGTCCGCAGCTACGGGCAGGAAACAGAGGAAATCGAGCTGACCTGCAAACGGAGGGACGGCGCATGATGATCTATGAGGCGCTATCAAGCCTGGGCGTTCCGGTCTGCCATCCGCCATACAAGGGCGGGGAAGAAACCTACGTCACCTATCAGCTGCTCGGCCAGTCCGGGCAGTTCTACGCCGAGGGCGGCGAGGCCGAGACCGGCGTGCAGTACGCCGTTTCCATCTTCGCCGAGGGCTTTGCATCCGGCCTTTTGAAGCGCACGAAAGCAGCGCTCGAACGCGCGGGCTACATCGCCACCGTCGATATGGAAACCTACGACAAGGAAACAGGACGCACGCAGATCGCGCTCATCGCCGAAACGGAGGGCGCGGAATATGGCTAAGATCTCGTTTTCGGGCACTGATGAGCTCATAGCGACGCTCCAAAAGGCCAACGCATTTGACGACGAAACGCAGCAGGAGCTTTTATACGCCGCCGGGGATATCATCGTCGAGGAGCTGCAAAATGCCGTCCGGGCGAGCGGGTTCCGCACGGAAGCCTACGCCTCCAGCGTGAAATACAGAAAAACCATCAAGCAGGACAAAAACGGAGATCCGTATATCACCATCACGGCAGTCGGAAAAAACGAGCACGGAACGCGCAGAGCGACCGTGCTTTTTGTTTTGAATTACGGCCGTGCAAAGCAGTACGGGCAAATCACAGGAACTTATTTTTGGACAAAGGGCGTCAGGAACGCGCAGAAGCGCGTAAACACGGAGCTCGAAAAAATCCTTACACAAAAGCTGAAAGAAAGGGGCCTATTGTAAATGCCTAGTTTTGACTTACGCGGCATCCGGGCGGGGAAGTATAAAAACACGTCCGGCACCGTGACCTACACTGAGCCGACCGACGTCGGCGACGCCATGAGCGCGCAGCTGGAACTCAAGTTCGCCGAGGGCCGCCTGTACGCAGAATCCAAGCTTGCCGAGTATATCAAGCTCGCCACCGGCGGCACGATCTCGCTGGCTGTCAAGTACATCAAAAGGGCCGCACAGGCCATGCTCTACGGCTGCACATCCGATACGAGCAAGGAAAATCTGAAATTCTCGGCAAAAGACATCGCAAACTATGTCGGCGTCGGCTTTTACGCGCCGGATAAGATCGACGGCGTGACCAAGTACACCTGCGTGTGGGTGCCGAAAGCGCTGTTCGGCCCGCCCTCGCTGTCCTACCAGACCAAGGGCGAGAACATCCAGTTCAACACGCCGACGACGACCGGCGAATTCCTCGCAGACGACTCCGCCGACGAGCTGCTGCTCGAAACTGAAACCGTCGACACCGCAGAGGCAGCCGTCGCATGGATCAAGGGAAAGCTGGGTGAAACCTGATGGAAACGACCAAGTTCGACTTTGTAGACTACGAATTCGAGGGCAGGACCTACCGGCTCGTCTGCAACATGAATGCCGCAGCGTATGTGCAGGACGAATACGACGGCAATCTTCTGCAGGCGCTTGACCGGATCCATGGCATCAAAAGCACGCTGGCATTTCTGGCCGGCATGCTGACCGACGCTGCCGACACGCAGGGGATCAAGGACGAAAACGGGCTGCCGCTGGTATTCACCAGGAAGCAGCTGGGCCGGAAGCTCACGCTTTCGCAGACGATCGAAGCCGGAAAACTGATCTATCCGCTGGTCTGGGCGGAGGTAGTCGAGAAAAATCAGGCCGGAAAAGAGCAGAAGGAAGACGAAAAAAACTGACACCGCCGGGGAAACCGAAGCAGCTGGGCTTTGATTTCCCCGGCTTCCTCGCAATCTGGCTCTTCCGGCTGCATCTGCCGGAGCGGGATTTCTGGAAAACCATGTCCCCGCGCCGCATAACGCTCCTCCTGGACGCGCTCGAACCGCCGAAAAAGCCGGAGCCGCCGCAGGAGACGCAAAGCCTGTCGGCCTATCTGAACGGAGGCACTTAACATGCCGAACATCAATACAAAATTTACGCTTTCGGGCGAAAAAGAATACAAGCAGGCAATTTCCGAGATCGGCAGCGGCATGAAGGTGCTGGACGCCGAGATGCGGAAAGTAACGTCCGCGTATGGAAAAAATGCAGACAGCGCAAAGCTGCTAGGGCAACAGAATAATGTCCTGCAACGGCAGATCAATTTGCAAACAGAAAAGATCCGCTATATGCAGGAGGCTCTGAAAAATTCCGTAAAAAAAACGGGAGAATCCAGCAAAGCTACAATGGCGTGGCAGGCCAGCCTACAAAACGCAACAGCGAAACTGAACGATCTAAATAACCAGATGCGCGAAAATGAACAGCGCATGAATGGGGAGCAGGAACGCAAATACCGGGAGAATATCGAACGGCTCAGCGCAAGCATGGACGTGCTGGACGCCGAGATGCGGAAGGTATCGGCAAAATATGCGGATAACGCAGAATCAGCAGAACTTTCGGCGGCGAAAACGGACCTGCTAACCCAAAAAATAAGCCTGCAGTATGACAAAATCGATAACCTGAAAGCTGGGCTCGAAGAAGCCGCAGAAAATTACGGATCAAACGCAGTGGAAACGCTGCGCTGGGAAAAAGAACTCAATAACGCGGAAGCCGAGCTTTACAAGCTGAACGGGCAGCTGAAAAACAACACAGAGCAAATAGAGGACACGACCACTGCAACCGAGGATGCCGGGCAGAGCATGGGCAACCTCGGCGACGTGGTGAACGGCCTGACGTCCAAGCTCGGCATTCAGCTGCCGGACGGCATGAAGTCCTCCATGAACGCCATGGGGAGCCTCGATGCGCAGTCACTGGCGCTGGCTGGCGGCTTCGCTGCCGTCGCAGCGTCGATCGTCAAGGCAGAAAAAGCCATGATCTCCATGACGAAGGAGTCCGCCGCCTTTGCCGACAACATCATCACGCTTTCCATGCAGACCGGGCAATCGACACAGCAACTGCAGGAGTTTGCCTATGCGTCAGAGCTGATCGACGTATCCGTAGACACCCTGCAGGGAAGCCTGACAAAGCTGACCAACAACATGCAGGACACGATGAACGGCACGGGCAATGCGAAGGCGTCCTTTGAGGCGCTGGGTGTCTCCGTAACCAACGCAGACGGCAGTATGCGCAGCGCAAACGACGTTTTCTACGAAACGATTGACGCGCTCGGGCAGGTAAAAAACGAGACCGAGCGGGACGCAATGTCCATGGACATTTTTGGCCGCTCGGCACAGGATTTAAATCCGCTGATCATTCAGGGCTCGCAGACCCTCAAGGCCTACGCAGACGAGGCGCACAACGTCGGGTATGTGCTCGACGACGAGGCGCTTTCTGCCCTCGGCGCGGTAGACGACGCATACCAGCGCCTGCAGAACACGCAGGAGGGCGTGAAAAACCAGCTGTCAGCCGAATTCGCCCCATACCTCGAAGAATTCTACGGCGACGTGACCACAATGGTAAAGGACGGCGGCAAGGCGCTCAAGGACTCCGGCATTGTCGACTCGTTCGGCATGTTGCTGGATACCGTCGGAGATATCCTGAACCCCATGTCCGACTTATCCAACAACCGCGTCCCGGCGCTGACCAAAGCGCTGCAGCCCCTCGCAAAAGTCATGGCGCTCATGGCCGACGCGGCAGAGCTTTTAAAAGGCGTCATCAACTTCAGCACCGGCCACATCAGCGAGGGCTGGGGACAGATGACGCACGCGCTTGGTTTCGGCTACTCCAGCGGAAACGGAAACAATTATCAAAATCTGCTCGACAGCTACACAGAGCAGCAGTGGGGGCAGAGCGCGGCAGACCTCGCCAAAGCCTACGAGGACGCAGTTGCCCGCGGCGACCCGTCCACCATCGGCATCACAGAGGACGAATGGGTTCGCCGCTATCTGGGCGGCAACGCCGCCGGAACGGACAACTGGCGAGGCGGATGGACGCGGGTGAACGAAAACGGTCTCGAGCGGATCTTCCTGCCGTCCGGATCGCGCATCCAGACAGCCAGCGAAACGCGCTACACCTCCGGCGATACCTACAACACAACCGTCTACGTTGATCATGTGGACGACCTCGACACCATCCTCCGCATCGCCAAAAACGCACGCATCACAGCCAGAATGGGGGCGAAGTAAATGGCAACCTTTACAGTACCGGCGAGTGGGTCAACGGCAGTTGCAAAGAACCACCCGAATACAAACTACTCAAATCTTGCACAGTACAAGTTGTTTGTGGACCCGTTTACGGGGGAAGCAGGAAACGTCAAGCAAGGGGATAACATATATATCAAATTCCCTGTGCCGGGAGATGCGTATAAATTTAAACGCGTAACAAAGGTGACGCTTACAATATACGCACAGCCGACAAAAGAAAGCGAGACTGGGTATAAACAAATTTGGGCATATGTGAACGGGCTGGCAAGCCCACTCGATGTGAGCACAGTAACATATGTGACTAGGCCGAGCGTTTACAGACAGAGCATTTCGCAGCACGCCGATGGATATTGGTCTACGCTGAACGAGATTATACAGCTAAGTGCAGATTATACGCCATACAGTGAAGAACGCAAAACAGAATTAAAAAGCGGCATAAAGAATGGATTTGTTTTTGCGTTCAGAGGAGCGCCGTCTGGAACAAGCGAAGCAATTTTTTATGGGGAAAAATCAACGCGAAAGCCGTTCCTGACATGCGAGTACTCAAACGACAATGTCGGAATAAAAGCAGACAATTTTTCCCCATCGTCAGGAGCGTTCGTAAACAGGTTTCAAAAAAACACATTTACATGGGACGCCGAGGATGACACAGATCTCACGCAGGTTTGCTTCGCAGAGGTGAAACAAACCTCCGCTGTTTTTGAGTGGCGCGTAAAAAACGCAAGCACATCAAAAACGATAAGCGTGTCTGGCGCGACGACCGCTTGCACGGTCCCGGCAAACACATTCCCGTCCGGGACGCTCGAATGGCGCGTAAAGGTGACGGCAAACAGCGGCACGACAACGACGTCCGCATGGCAGGAGATCACGACAACAGACGTTACCCCGACGGCCAAGCCCGTCTCCCCTTCCGGCATCGTCATCGACGCGACAATCGTCAACCGCTTTTCGTGGAAGCACATCATTTCCACCGGCACGCCGCAGAGTAAAGCGGATCTGCAGTGGTCAGCCGACGGTACGACGTGGAACACCCTTGCGACCGTCACGGGAGAAAACCAGTATTACGACGTTCCGGCGAACAAATTCACAAGCGGAACAAAATACTGGCGCGTCCGCACCTACAACACAGACGGCACGCCGTCAAACTGGAGCGACAAGGCAGAGTTTATCGCCATCAACGCCCCATCGGCCCCGTCCATCGTCATCCAGTCCACCGGCCCGCGCCCGCGCATCACCTGGCAGACCTCTGAGCAAGAGGCCTATCAGCTGACGCTCTCGAGCGGCTACGCCTCCGGCACGGTCTACGGCACGGAGAAGGCATGGCGCTCGCCGGTCTACCTCGCCGACGGCAGATACACCATTCGCGTGCGCGTGCAGAACAAGTACGGCATGTGGTCCGAGTGGAGCGCAGCCGCGCTCCCCGTTTCGCACACCGAGGGCGAGGCAATCACACTGACCGTCACCGCAAGCCATGAGGCCGCGCTCACATGGCGGACCGCAGGCAGCTATGATTTTTATCTGATTGAGCGGGACGGCATCGCCATCGCCCGCACCACGCAAAAGCAGTACGTCGACCACACCAGCATCGGCAGCGCGACATACCGCGTGCGCGGATGCTATGCCGACAGCGATAATTACGGTCTGTCCAACGCAGTAACGGCAGAGATCCTGCCGGATACCGCCATGATCTGCGATCTGGAGTCAGGGACATGGCAGCGCCTGCCTCTATCAGAAACGATCCTTCGCACCAACCGCATCAGCCGCACCGCCGCGATCTCGACAGTACACCTGTCCGGCCTCGCCTACCCCGTCGCGGAGAGAACGGAATTCCGCGACATGGCTATGCAGATCTCCTGCGCGTTTACGGCCAAAAACCGCGCCGCCGCGCTGGCGCTGGAAGCCCTCGTCGGGCGGCTCGTCTGCGCGAAGACCACGCAGGGCGATATGGTCACGGGCTATCTGACCGCGCTGGAGAAAAACGCCGACGCAATCATGAGCCGGTACTCGTTCGAGATCCAGAACATCCACCGCGAGGAGGCGATCAGCCTTGACCCGTGACGTCCGCTTCCGCGTCGACGTGCTCCGCAACGGCGCACCCGTCACACAGCTGCAGTGGGCCGCAGAGGATCCGCCGCAGATCATGTGCGACCGTGCAGCCACGCTGCACGGCACGCTCAAAGGCAGCTTTCTGCCGAACGATCTTGCGGAACTGGAGTCCGACGAGCTGCGCCCGTGGATCATTCTCAACGGGGCGGCGCATTCCCTCGGCATTTATCAGGCTGCGACCGTCAGCCAAAAAGGCAGCGCGGGCAGCACGCGCGTAGAAATCGAAGCCTACGACCGCTGCTGGCGCGTGTATACGCAAAAAACCGAGACGATCCTGCATCTTGCCGCTGGCTCGTCGTACATCACTGAGATCCGCAAGCTGCTGACAGACTGCGGCATCTCGCTCGTGATCGCAACGCCGAACGCCGCTGTGCTGGCGACAGACCGCGAAGACTGGCCAATCGGCACAAGCTACCTGACGATCATCAACACGCTGCTCTCGGAGATCAACTATGAAAGCCTCTGGTTTGACGCGGACGGCGTGTGCAGGCTCGAACCGTATCAGGAGCCGTCCGCAGCAATCATCGACTGGCGCTACGGCGTGACGGACCTGTTTCTCCCGGAGAAACATCCGGGGCCTGACTGGTCGGACGAAACGGACATTTTTGACGCGCCGAACGTCTTCGTCGTGACCTGCAACAACCCGGACATGGACGCGGCCATGGTAGCGACGGCCGTCAACGACAATCCGGCCTCCAAGAAGTCCACCTTTAAGCGCGGCATGCGCATTACCTCCGTCGAGCGGGTAGACAATATCGCCTCGCAGGAGGAGCTGCAGGCCTACGCCGACAAGCGCCGCAACGAGTCGCTGCTTGCTACGCGCGCCATTACATTTTACACGCTCAATGAGCCGGGGCACGGCGTCGGAGATATCCTGGCCCTGACGCACGACGAGATCGGCGGAATTTACCTCGAAACCGGCTGGTCGGTCACGATGCAGGCCGGAAGCCTCATGACACACTCTGCAAAAAGGACGGTGATCGCATAATGGAGGGCATCAACAGCCTGTTTGTGACGAATATCGAGATCCCGGACGAAAACCTGCCGGAGAACTTTCTGGCGACCGTCGGAGCGGTCTATGACGACGGTCTGTCCCTCATCCTCGAGGGGCAGACCGAGGCCACGACGAAGCATTACAAGTGCAACACGTCGGCCACCTTCGCCGCAGGCGACCGCGTCAAGGTCGCGCGGATCTCCGGCAGCTATATCGTCGAGTACGTTGTCGGGCCGCCGGGAAGCGGCGGGAGCGGAGGAGAGAGCGCTCCGCCAGACAGAATCAAAAAAGATAGTTACGGCATGTACGTCCAAAGCAATTTCTTGCTGCCACTTTACGGGAATGAAAGCATCGGCGCAACAAATGTGCCGTTTTACGGGGTGGCTGCAAATAGGGTTTGGCTGTGCTATAACGCAAGCAAATACGCAGCATTAAGGTGCAACAGCGACGGGAAACTGCTTGTGAACGGCACTGTGATTGCATAGGAGGCGAAATAACATGATCCAGATCCACATAACCAAAGCCTCCGCGCATCTGTGCTCGCCGCCGGAGCTTTTGACGGCGGGCATGGCGAAGGCCGTCAGCGTCGAATTCGCGTTTTCATCCGACTGGGACGGGCTGACGAAGACCGCCGTCTTTACAAACGGCAGGGCCACCATCGACGTACTCCCGGCGAAATGGGATGGCGATACCGTGACCGTCCCGCCCGAGATTCTCGCCGTGGCGGGGCGCTATGCCCGCGTCGGCGTGTACGGCACGAACGCCTCCGGCGTCGTGCTGCCGACCGTCTGGGTATCGCTCGGCAAGGTGCAGCCTGCGGTGGAGCCGTCCGGCGATCCTTCGGCGGATCCAACACTCCCCGTCTGGGCGCAGCTGCAGGAGCAGATCGGCAACCTCGCCGATCTCAAGACCTACAGCAAGGATAACCTCGTCGCCGCCATCAACGAAGCCAGCCAGTCGGGCGGCGGAGGCGGCGGAGGGGGGATATCATCCGCGCAGATCGATGAGATCCGCGTGCTGACAAAATCGGACTATGACGCGCTGGCCGTAAAGGACGCGCGGACGCTGTATCTGGTGGAGGGCTGACATGCTGGCACTTGGAATCAAACGCATTCTGGCGCTGTTCATCGCCCAGATGGGCATTAAGTCCGCCCATCTGGGCGAGAAAACCATTTATGAAAGGCCGGGCGGCTTTTTGTACATTGAACTCAAAAGTGAAGAAAGGGGTTAAATCCGAATGGCAAGCTTTTTTAATTTAACACTCGATACGCTGGCACCTGCCGGTCTATCGATCGTCCTGAATGACGGCGCACAGTACGCGACCAGCGCCAACGTCACCGCGAAGATCTCCGTCTCCGATGAAGTGACGATGGGCTACCAGATGAAGATCTGGGGCACGAAGACGGCGGCGACGGAAGAGGCTGCGTCGTGGGAAACGTTCGCGGCAGAAAAGGCGATCACGCTTCCCGACGGCGACGGCCTCAAGACGATCTATTGCAAGGTGCGCGACGACGTCGGCAACGAGTCGGCGGCAGTCAGCGACTCCATCACGCTCAACTCCGCGATTCCCGCCGTGACCATCACCGGCCCCGACAAGAGCCGCATTTCCAAGGTCACGGGCTACGACGCAGCGGCGTTCTCCTTCGTCTGCGATGTGGACTTTGAGGAATACACCGTCCGCGTCGTCCCGGCGACGAGCAGCCTGCACACGGCGGGCACGCAGATCCCGGCGACGGGCGGCTCCACCAACGTCAGCGGCACAGAGGGCGGCTACAAGAAGAACACCGCCATCAACGTCACCATCAAGGGCGCAGACCTCGAAACAGCGTCTTCCGGCGACGGCGTGAAGATCGTGAAGGTATTCGTGAAGAACGCCGCCGGGACGTGGAGCGCAGCCTAATGGCCGCGCCGGAGTTGACCTTCTCCATTACCGGAAACAAGATATCGGCAGTCTCGGGATTCGACTCGATCACCGTCACATTCTCGTCGGACATCGCCTATACGGCTTTTGAGTGCCGCGCGACGAAGTCCGGCGAGGATTGGGGCCGCGGGAAGGGCGCTTTGATCGCGTCCTTCTCACAGACCCCGGCGGGTACGCAGCGCACCTTTGAGGTCTACGACGATTTTCTGATGTCCGGAGACGGAGAATACCGCATTTCGTTGTTCGCGCAGAGCGCGGACGGCAGCTGGAACGACAATTATGGATTTATCCCGTCCGGACAGTCGCAGACCATGAAAACGGCTGACGGAGAGGATTTCCTGTGCATGAAGGAGTGATCGCATGGCGTACAACAGCCAGTATACCGGCGCGCAGATCGACGAGGCCATCGGCGACGTGCGCGACAATAAAGAGGCGTGGGGCAAAAAGGAACTTCCGGCCGTCACCGCTTCCGATAACGGCAAGTTTTTGCGCGTCGTCAGCGGCGCGTGGGCAGCTGTCTCGATTTCTGACGCAAACGGGGTGAGCTTTTAATGGACTACTTAACAAACGACACCGACCTCAAAAAGGTCGCCGACGCGATCCGCGCCAAGGGCGGCACATCTGCCCCACTGGCCTACCCGTCCGGTTTCGTCTCGGCGATTCAGGCGATCCCCACCGGCGGCGGTTCTTCAGTCCCCGTCTTGCCAAGCGATATCACGTTTTACGATTACGACGGCACCGTCGTTGCCGCCTGGCCGCTGGCGGAGCTGGCGGGGAAGACGGCCCTGCCGGAGCTTCCGTCGCACGAGGGCCTGATCTGTCAGGGCTGGAACTGGTCGCTTGCTGACATAAAGACCACAAACCGCAAAATGAATGTCGGCGCGATGTACATCACAGATGACGGCAAGACCCGTATCTATATCCGTCTGGAAGAAGGGCGCACATCTCCAATGCTTGGCGTTTGCCCGAATGGCACTGTAACAGTAGATTGGGGAGATGGAACCACACCGGATACACTGACAGGGACAAGCACAACGACTGTAAAATGGACGTCGAATCATGCTTATGCAGCACCGGGCGAGTATGTCATAAAGCTGACGGTTGATGGAACGATGGGGTTTTACGGCGAATTTTCATTGACTAGTGCTAGCGCAATCCTTCGGTATTCGTCTAGTGGTGACAATCGAAATTATGTTTATCGAAGCAGTGTTCAGAAAATTGAGATTGGAAATGGTATAACAAGTATTGGAAATTCAGCATTCTATAGTTGTTATTCTCTAGCATCAATTACAATACCTAATGGTGTAACGAATATTG
>ERZ1027176.181-NODE-181-length-32600-cov-9.282440_pt1 | contig 32600 bp, 37 predicted proteins | sample MGYA00519248_ERZ1027176 | MGnify/ENA primary metagenome ERZ1027176 (study PRJEB26926, sample SAMN06164413) | human gut metagenome | biome: ENVO:00009003; feature: ENVO:2100002; material: ENVO:00002003 | host: Homo sapiens | place: USA | collected 2012 ...
TGCTGATCCGCAAGCTGGTCGAATGCGTCAGCAAGGGCGGCAACATGATCCTGAATGTTGGTCCGGATGCGAACGGCCGGTTCAATGCTGAAAGCTGCCGCTTGCTGGACGAGATCGGCGCGTGGATGTCGGTCAACAGCGAGAGCATCTATGGCTGCGGCAGCGCCGATGTGCCGAAACCGGACTGGGGCTGGTACACGAAAAAATCAGGGCGCATCTACGCGCATATCCTGGAAAATCCAATCGGCCCGCTGGCGCTGACAGGACTTGACGCAAAGCGCGTCGGCGCGGTGCGTCGGCTGGCGGACGGCAGCGAGGTGCTGCGCGGCGAAAGCTGGATCACGAATGCCTATGAAAATCTCGCGTTTGTGACCCTCGGTACGATCCCGCATTTTACCTATCTGCTGCCGGACACGACCGATACCGTGCTTGCAATCGAATACAAGGAGGATCCGCAATGAAACCCATAACCGCGATCATTCTGGGCGCCGGTCAGCGCGGCGCGAATGTCTACGGCGGCTACGCGCTGAATTTCCCGAATGAATTGAAAATCGTCGGCGTGGCAGAGCCGCGGGAAGATCGGCGTGCAGCGTTTGCGAAAGCGCATCACATCGCAGCCGACAAATGCTTTGCAAGCTGGGAAGCTGCGCTGGCACAAGATCAGTTTGCCGACTGCGTCTTTGTCTGCACGCAGGATCGGATGCACTTTGCACCGGTCACACAGGCATTGGAAAAGGGCTACGATGTGCTCTGCGAAAAGCCGATGAGCTATGACCGCGCGGAGCTGATCGCAATGGGCGAAAAAGCCCGGCAGACCGGGCACGTGCTTTCCATCTGCCATGTGCTGCGCTATTCTCCGTTCTTTGTGAAGCTCAAGGAGCTGATCGACAGCGGCACGATCGGGCAGCTTGTCTCGATTCAGCATATTGAGAGCGTCGGCTACTGGCATATGGCGCACAGCTTTGTGCGCGGAAACTGGAGTCGCAGCGAGGATAGCTGCCCAATGATCCTGGCAAAATGCTGCCACGATACGGACATTCTGACATGGCTGGTCGGAAGCCCGTGCAGGGAAGTCAGCAGCTTCGGATCGCTTGCGCACTTTAATTCCGCGCACAAGCCGGACGGCGCACCGCAATACTGTCTGGATGGCTGTATGCACAGGGACACCTGTCCCTATTACGCGCCGCGTTTCTATCTGGAGCATCCGAAAGCCATTTCCGATGGATTTGTTTCCGTAGTGAGTCTCGATCCTTCCCATGAAGCGGTTTTGCATGCGCTGCAGCGCGGCCCGTATGGTCGGTGTGTTTATCAGTGCGATAATGATGTCGTGGACAATCAGGTCGTGAACCTGCTCTATGAGAACGGCGTCAGCGTCAGCATGACGATGTGCGCCTTTACAGAGCATTGCGAGCGGATCATCAATGTGATGGGCAGCCGCGGACAAATTCGTGGGAATATGGAATCGTCCACGCTGGAAATCAGTGATTTTGCGACCGGAAACCATACAACGCTGCATGTCCACACGCCATCCGGCGGACACAGTGGCAGCGACGCGGCCATGATGCGCGAATTTTTGCAGACGCTGCGTTCCGGACGCGGCAGCAAAACAAGCGCGGATGCGTCCGTAGAAAGCCACCTGATCGCGCTGGCCGCAGAGGAAAGCCGCCTGCGCGGCGGAGAAGCCATTGACATGAATGAATGGAGGACAAACGAGTGAGTATTCTGAAAAACGCGGTATGCCCGCAGCACATCCCGACCTATGACGGCTCTGATCAGTCCACGCACCCTTCGGTGCTGCGCTTTGACGCTCCTTGGCACGGATACCTGTACTGGATGGCAATGACGCCGTATCCCTATAACAATGATGGATTGGAGGATCCGTCCATTCTGGTTTCCAATGACGCGCAGACATGGATCGTTCCTGAGGGACTGACAAATCCGCTGACCCCTGCGCCGAAGCCCGGTCATAACTGCGACGTGGAGCTTGTTTACAACAAAGAGCGTGATGAGCTGTGGCTGTATTATGTGGAGGCGGACGATATTGTGCAGTCGTGGGTCAAGCTGATGCGCTCAGCCGACGGCGTTCACTGGACGAAGCCGGAGATCGTGCTCCATGACCCGGTGCAGAAATACAGCATTCTGTCGCCCTGCATCCAGCGTATGCAGGATGGAAGCTGGCGGATGTGGTATGTTGATACCGGAAATACGGGGTATCAGAACCAGGACAATAAGGTTCGCACCCGCACCTCGGAGGACGGTCTGCATTGGAGCGCGGAAGAGACCTGCGAGGATCTCGTGCAGCCCGGTTATCAGCTCTGGCATCTGACGATCTGGCGCGATCCTGCGGATGATACGCTGCACGCGATCTATCCTGCGTATCCGAACGGCACAAACTGCGATTACTGCAAGCTGTTTTACGCGGTCAAGGAAACGAGTCAGCCGTGGAAAGTTTTTCCGAATCCGCTGATGGAGCAGGGCAAGGACGGCAGCTGGGATGATTTCTGCCTGTACCGCACAGCATTCCTGCTGGATCGTGAGGCAGACGTGCTGCGTGTCTGGTATGGCGGAAAGAAAAAATCCGACGCTTCCTGGGGGATTGGTTATACGGAAGGCCAGTACAGCCAGATCTGCGCTGCATTGGAGCGGTAAGGTCAGACATACACGCGCCGGTTCACAGAAATCGGCGCGTGATTTTTTTAAAGGAGACGAGTATGGAGAAAATAACGCTTGTCATATTGGCCGCGGGCATGGGCAGCCGCTTCGGGGGGCTCAAACAGATCGAGCCGATTGATCCGGAAGGACATATCATCATCGACTTTTCCCTGTTTGACGCATGGCGCGCAGGCTTCCGCGATGTGGTATTCATCATCAAGCGCGAGATGGAAGAAGAATTCCGCGAGTGCATCGGCGACCGCATGGAGCAGTATTTCCATGTGTCCTATGTCTATCAGGATCTTGACCGCCTGCCGGAGGGCATAGAGGCTCCGGAGGGACGCACAAAGCCGTGGGGCACCGGCCATGCGCTGGCCTGCTGCAAGGGCGTGGTAAACGGTCCGTTTGCCGTCATCAATGCGGATGACTTCTACGGGCACACGGCATTCTCGGAAATCTATGATTTTCTGGCGGCACAGACCGATGAGAGCAAGTATGCCATGGTCGGCTATCGCCTGAAAAATACAGTAACGGAGTTCGGCTCCGTGGCGCGCGGCGTCTGCGAGATCGAAGACGGGATGCTGACCGGTGTGACGGAACGCACGAAGATCTTCAAAAAGGGCACGGACGCCGAATACACCGAGGACGGCGAGCATTTCTTCCCGCTGGCGGGCGACACCATCGTGTCGATGAATCTCTGGGGCTTCTCGGCGCGTGTGCTGGATGAGCTCTGGGCGCGCATGGGCGCGTTCCTGACAGAAGCAATGAAGACAAATCCGCTCAAGTGTGAATACTTCCTGCCGTTTGTGGTAAATGAGCAGCTTGCAGACAAGTCCGCAAGCGTGCAGGTGCTGCCGTGCGAGGAAACATGGTACGGCGTGACCTACCGCGAAGATCTGGCATCTGTCAAGGAAGCCGTGGCCAGGATGAAGGCGGAGGGCATTTATACGGAGGAGCTTTGGAAATGAACGAAAACCTGTTTGAAGTACTGCGCGCCTTCCGGCTGGACGCAAAGCCTGTTTCCTGTGAGCCGTATGGCTGTGGGCACATCAATGTGACCTATCTTGCCGTGACGGAAAGCGGCCGGCGCTATATCCTGCAAAAAATCAACAACAACACGTTCCGCGACGTGGCGGGGCTGATGGAAAATATCACTGCCGTCACGGAGTTCCTGCGGACAAAAACAGACGACCCGCGCGGCGTCCTGACGCTTGTAAAAACGCATGACGGCGCAAGCTATCTGCATGCGCAGGATGCCTATTAGCGCGTGTATGACTTTGTGGAGGGCACCATCTGCCTCCAGCTTCCCGAGACGGACGAGGACTTTTATCAGAGCGCCGTGGGCTTCGGCACATTCCAGCAGCTTCTGACGGATTTCCCGGCGGCGAAGCTGCACGAGACCATTCCGAATTTCCACAATACACCGGACCGTTACCGCGCGCTTCTGGAGACATTGGAGCGCGACCCCATGCACCGGGCAGCGCAGGTTCAGCCTGAAATTGAATTTGCGCTGGCCCGGCAGGCAGAAATGTCGGCCATTCAGAACGCGCTGACTGCGGGCGAGCTGCCGCTGCGCGTGACACACAATGATACCAAGCTCAATAATGTCCTGCTGGACGCAAAAACACGCAAAGCGCTTTGCGTGATCGATCTGGATACGGTCATGCCCGGCTCCAGCCTGTATGACTTCGGCGATTCCATCCGGTTCGGTGCGGCTACGGCGGCAGAGGATGAAAAAGATCTGTCCAAAATGGAGATGAGTCTCGAACGATTCCGCGTTTTCACACGCGGCTATGTCCGCGCCTGCCCCGGCCTGACGGCAAAGGAGCTGGAACTGCTGCCAATGGGAGCTAAGACCATGACGATGGAGTGCGGCGTTCGGTTCCTGACAGACTATCTGGACGGCGACCATTATTTCGCCGTTCACCGCGACGGGCAGAACCTCGACCGCGCCCGCACCCAGTTCAAGCTCGTGGCGGACATGGAGAAAAAATGGGACGAAATGCGGAAGATCGTGGAGGAGGAAGCAAAATGAATGTTCTTGTGACCGGCGGCGCCGGATATATTGGCAGCCACACCTGTGTGGAGCTGATCGAGGCGGGCCATACGCCGATTGTAATTGACAATCTCAGCAATTCCAACCCTGAAAGCCTGCACCGCGTGGCCGAAATTACCAGCAAGACGGTGGAGTTTATCGAGGGCGACGTGCGTGACGAGGCGCTGCTGGAAAAAATCTTTGCAGAGCATGAGATTTCCTGCGCCATCCACTTCGCGGGGCTCAAGGCCGTCGGCGAGTCCGTCGCCAAGCCGATGGACTATTATCAGAACAATCTCGATGCGACGCTGACGCTCTGCAAGGTCATGGCAAAGCACAATGTCAAGCGCATCATCTTTTCCTCGTCCGCGACGGTCTATTCCGGAGACAACGAGATGCCGCTGCACGAGACCTCCAAAACCGGAAACTGCACCAATCCCTATGGCTGGACAAAGTACATGGGGGAACAGATTCTGCGCGACATCGCAAAAGCGGATCCCGAATGGTCAGTCGTGAACCTGCGCTATTTTAACCCTGTGGGGGCGCACGAAAGCGGAAAGATCGGCGAGCATCCGAACGGCATTCCCAATAATCTTATGCCGTATATTTCGCAGACCGCCATCGGCAAGCGCGACCATCTGAACGTGTTCGGCAACGACTATCCCACACCCGATGGAACAGGCGTGCGCGACTACATTCATGTTGTTGATCTGGCAAAGGGTCATGTTGCAGCGATCCAGTATTTGATGACCCACACCGGCGAGGGCGTGTTCAACCTCGGCACCGGTCACGGCTACAGCGTGCTTGACATGGTTCACGCCTTTGAGGAGGCAAACGGCGTCAAGGTACCGTATGAGATCACCGCGCGCCGCCCCGGGGACCTTGCGACCTGCTATGCAGATCCCGCAAAAAGTCTGGAAGTGCTCGGCTGGAAGGCGGAAAAAAATCTCGTCGATATGTGCCGCGACACGTGGAACTGGCAGAAACAAAATCCAAACGGATATGAGCAATAAGGAGCGATCAAAATGCTGCACCTGAATATCATCAAAGTCAAAACACCCGAAGAAATGGGAAAGGCGGCTGCCGACGAATTTGAGGCTGTCATCCACGCCAAGCCCGCCTGCGTCATGGGCCTTGCCACCGGCTCGACCCCGCTGCCACTGTACCGCGAGCTGATCGCCCGCGAACAGGCAGGGATCATCGATTTCAGCCGCGTCCGCTCGGCCAACCTCGACGAATATAAGGGCCTTGCCCCCGATCATCCGCAGAGCTACCGCCGCTTCATGCAGGAAAACCTGTTTGACCATATTTCCATCAAGCGGGAAAACACCATCGTGCCCGACGGCTTGGCCGCGGATATCCCCGCGATGTGCCTGGCCTATGAGCGGCAGATCGAGGATTGGGGCGGCGTGGATATCCAGCTGCTCGGCATCGGCCATGACGGGCACATCGGCTTCAACGAGCCGTGTGACCATTTCCCGGTCATGACGCATGAAGTGAAATTGACGGAAATGACCCGCGAGGCCAACAAGCGGTTCTTCTCCTCCATCGACGAGGTCCCGACTGCCGCGATCACGATGGGCATCGGCACGGTCATGGCGGCGCGGAAGATCGTCATGGTCATCACGGGCGCGGACAAGGCCGACATTCTCCACAAGGTCTTCTTCGGACCGGTCATGCCGGAGGTTCCGGGCTCCATTCTGCAGTTCCATTCCGACGTCACCCTCATCTGCGACGAGGCGGCGGCAGCCAGAATGCCGCAGTAAGGACAGCTATGCAGTATTTAGGCATTGAATATCAGATCAAAAACCTGCCTGCGCTAGATCCGGATTTCATCCCCTTCGGCGTCTGGGCCAGCGCGTATGAGGCAGGCGCGGAACGCCCGTTCAAAATCGCAGTCGAACGCGAAAACGGTCTGACCTCCGTGTTTGAAACAAAGCTCCGCGGTTCGGAATTTGCCGAAGCCAACTACCGTTACGCAGAGCGCTTTGTCAAGATGCTTCTCTGGAGCGTCGGCGGCTGGAAAGTTTCCCTCTGCGGCGACGACGCGATCGCAAAGCGTATGCAGAACGAAATCCGCGCGGGTGGGAAGCGGGAATTTGACGTCGGCTTTATGCAGGATGTCTATGAGCGTCCCTTTGAGATCGTAATTTCCGACGAGGCTCATTTCCCGGCTGCCCACGAGCAGACCAGAAAGGTCGGCGGCCATACGAACGGCTGCCGCATCGGCTTTGACGCGGGCGGCTCCGACCGCAAGGTGTCTGCCGTCATAGACGGCGAGACGGTCTACTCTGAAGAAGTCGTCTGGCATCCCAAGACGAGCGAGGATCCACAGTACCAGTACGACGGCATTGTCGCCGCATTCAAAACGGCGGCATCCAAGATGCCCCGTGTGGACGGTATCGGCGTGTCATCCGCAGGCGTGTTCATCGGCAACGCGCCGATGGTTTCCTCCATCTTCCTCAAGGTGCCGCGTAGCCGCCGCGAAGAGGTCAAGACCATCTTCGACCGCGCCGCGAAGGAGATCGGTGATGTTCCTATTGTTGTCGCCAACGACGGCGACGTGTCCGCGCTTGCAGGCGCGATGAGTCTGCATGAAGGCGCGGTCATGGGTCTTGCTATGGGCACGAGCGAAGCGGTTGGCTATGTGAACGCTGACAGCAATCTGCTCGGCTGGTTCAGCGAGCTGGCGTTTGCGCCCGTTGACCTGAATGAACACGCCATGCGCGACGAATGGTCCGGCGATATCGGCGTGGGCTGCAAATACTTCTCGCAGGACGCTGTCATAAAGCTGGCTCCGGCGGCTGGCATTGCGCTGGCAGAACGCCTGACGCCGGCGGAAAAGCTCAAGGAAGTGCAGAAGCTGGCAGCGCAGGGCGTTTCGTATGCGCAGGACATTTTCAAATCTATCGGTGTCTATCTTGGCCATACGCTCTGCCTCTATGAAATGTTCTATGATATTCACAATCTCATCGTTCTGGGGCGTGTTGCGTCGGGCGTGGGCGGCGATCTGATCGTCGCGGAATGCCAGCGCGTTCTGAACGAAGAATATCCCGAGCTTTCTCAGAAGCTCCGCGTCATGCTGCCGGATGAGGAATTTCGCCGCGTCGGTCAGTCAATGGCTGCCGCGAGTCTGCCGGAGGTGTAAGCATGTTGTTTAAAAACGCAAATATTTTCGTGGACGGACGTTTTCAGCACGGCGCTTTCCGCGTGGAAAACGGCAGATTCACGGAGGTTTTGAACACCCTCCCTGCGGAGGACGGCATCGATCTGGAAAACCAGTATGTCATTCCGGGTCTTGTGGACGTCCATAACCACGGCAACTCCGGCGCGGATTTCTCGGACGGCGACTATGACGGGCTTGTGAAAATGGCGCGTTACCTCGCGCAAAACGGCGTGACCAGCTTCGCGCCCGCGTCCATGACGCTGCCGTATGACGTGCTGGAGGCGGCGTACAAGACTGCCGTGCAGCTCAAAAACGCCCAGCCGTCCGGCTGCGCACGCATCGTGGGCATCCAGATGGAGGGGCCGTTCTTCTCCGAAAAGAAAAAGGGCGCGCAGAACGGCGCGTACCTGAAAGAGCCGGATTTTGCCGCGTTCAAACACCTTTATGACGCTTCCGAGGGGCTTCTCCGCATCGCGGATGTGGCAGCGGAGCTGTCCGGCGCGGTCGAGTTTACTGAGCAGGTGTCTAAGCTCTGCACTGTCTCTATCGCGCATACGGACTGCACCTATGAAGAGGCAACGGCAGTGTTTGACGCGGGCGCGTCGCACCTGACGCATCTCTACAACGCCATGCCGGGCATTCATCATCGCAAGCCCGGCCCCATTGGCGCGGGCAGCGAGCGTGAAAACGTGGTCGCGGAGCTGATCTGTGACGGTCAGCACATCCACCCGAGTGCCGTGCGGATGGCGTTTAGGCTGTTTCCGGGGCGTATCTGCCTCGTTTCCGACGCGCTGCGCTGCTGCGGGATGCCAAACGGGCAGTACACCCTCGGCGGGCAGGACGTGTTCCTGTATGGCGGCGTAGCAAAGCTGGCAGACGGCACGCTGGCCGGTTCGGCCACGAATCTTTACGACTGTATGCGCAAGGCGGTCGAATTTGGCATTCCGAAGGAGCAGGCGATTTTGTCTGCGACGCTCATTCCCGCGAGAGAAATCGGACGCGAGAATGAGATCGGCTCCATCGCGGCCGGAAAACGCGCAGACTTTGCCGTATGCGATAGCCTCTTGTGCCGGGAAGCTGTCTATGTCGGGGGGTGCAAAATTGTGAAAGAATCCTCCATTCTGAAAATGAACGGCGATCCAAATGGGGGAAGCCATTTCTGCTGTAAATGTTGATTTGGTTCGCTGGAATCCGGTAAACACCCTTCCCCCGACTTCAACCGCTCCGTTATTTTCGAAGAGAGGACTCTAAATTAGTTTTGAAACACGCGACGCAGTATGCCTTCTCACAGAACGGAAAGGAGTGTCAATGAAACCAAAGACAGTATATGCAGCGCTGGACTCGCTGCTCGATTACGCGAAGGACTGTGAACTGTTGCACCCGCTGGATGAGACGTTTGCGCGGAACAGTCTGCTTGCGGAGCTGGGACTTGACAGCTACGAAAAGCAGGTGGAACGCCATAGTTTTCCAGAATGCCTGAACCTTCTCTGCGATCATGCGGTTGAAAATGGGCAGATCAATGACACGATCGCCGAGCGCGATCTGTTTGACACGCGGCTCATGGGCTGCGTGACGCCGCGCCCGTCAGAGGTGGTGCGAAGGTTCTGGTTGCTCTATGCAGAATCTCCGAAAGCGGCGACAGACTATTTCTACAAGCTGAGTCAGGACTGTAATTACATCCGCCGCGACCGCATCGCGAAGGACGAGCACTGGACGGCGCAGACAAAGTACGGCGAGCTGGAAATTTCCATCAACCTCTCAAAGCCGGAAAAAGACCCGCGCGACATCGCGGCGGCGAAGCTGAAAAAGGCGTCCGGGTATCCGAAGTGCCTGCTCTGCGTCGAAAATGTCGGCTACGCGGGGACGGTCTCGCACCCGGCGCGGCAGAACCTGCGCGTCATGCCGGTGACCGTGAACGGTCAGCCGTGGGGCTTTCAGTATTCGCCGTATGTCTATTACAATGAGCACGCGATCGTCATGAGCACTGAGCACACGCCGATGGTCATTGACCGCGCCGCGTTCGACAAGCTGTTTTCGTTCGTCGAGCAGTTCCCGCACTATTTTCTCGGCTCAAATGCCGACCTTCCTATCGTCGGCGGCAGCATTCTGGCGCATGAGCATTTTCAGGGCGGACATCATAGCTTCCCGATGGAGAAGGCAGAGAAGGAGTTTGGCTTTGAAGTCCCGGGCTTTGAAGATGTGGACTGCTGCGTCGTAAAGTACCCGATGACGGTGCTGCGCCTGAGCTCTGCGAACAAGCAACAGCTTTGCGACCTTGCGGGCAAAATCCTGGCGAAGTGGCGCGGCTATTCTGACCCCGACGCGATGATCTTCGCGGAGACCGACGGCGAGCCGCACAACACGATCACGCCCATCGCACGTATGAGAGACGGCAGATATGAGCTTGACCTTGTGCTGCGCAATAACTTGACGACAAAAGAGCACCCCATGGGCCTCTACCATCCACACGAGGAGCTGCACCACATCAAAAAAGAAAACATTGGTCTCATTGAGGTCATGGGTCTGGCGATCCTCCCCGGCAGGCTGAAAAAGGAAATGACCGACCTCAAAGCGGCGCTGCTGCATGGAGAAGACCTCCGGGCAAACGAAGAGCTTGCCAAGCACGCGGACTGGGCAGAGGAATTCATGGGCAGACATCCGGAGTTCAACGCCGAAAACGCGGAAGACATCATCAAGGATGAGATCGGGCAGGTGTTTGCCAAAGTTCTCGAATGTGCAGGCGTCTACAAATGCACAGAGGAAGGAAGAAATCACCTCAAAAAGTTCCTGACGGAGGTTCAGAATGGATAAAGTATATCATTTTTCCGCGCCGGGGCGCACAGAGATCGGCGGCAACCACACCGACCACCAGCACGGCTGCGTGCTGGCTGCGGCGGTCGATATGACCACGACGGCGGAGGTGACACTGAACGGCACGAAGCGCATCCGCGTCAATTCCGAGGGCTACAAGCCGGTCGAGATCGACCTGAGCGACCTCGCCGTCAAAGGATCCGAGAAGAACACTACAGCGGCACTCATCCGCGGCGTGGCGGCGGCGTTTGCCCAGCGCGGCTATAAGCTCGCGGGCTTTGACGCGAAGGTCAGCTCGACCGTGCTGCCCGGCTCGGGTCTGTCCAGCTCGGCGGCGTTTGAAGTCCTGATCGGCAGAATCCTCAACGGCTTGTTCGCAGATAATGCAGTCTCTGCGATCGAAATCGCGCAGATCGGTCAGTATGCCGAAAACGTGTATTTCGGCAAGCCATCCGGCTTGATGGATCAAATGGCTTCCAGCGTCGGCGGACTGGTCTTCATTGATTTTGCAGACCCGAAGCGTCCAATCGTCGAGAAGATCGATCATGATTTTGCCCACTGCGGCTATACGCTCTGCATCATTGACTCCGGCGCGGATCACGCCGACCTGACGGCTGAATACGCGGCGATCCCGGCAGAGATGAAGAATGTTGCAGCGTATTTTGAAAAAGATGTCCTGCGCGATGTGGACGAGCAGGAATTTTATGCAAGACTTGCCGACGTGCGCAAAGCGGTCGGTGACCGCGCCGTCTTGCGCGCGATGCACTTCTTTGATGAGAACCGGCGCGTACAAATGCAGGTGCGTGCGCTGAAGAATGACAATTTTGCAGTGTTCTTGAACTACGTCAACGAATCCGGCAACGCATCATGGGAGCTCTTGCAGAACATCACGCCGCTTGGCGCAACAGCCCATCAGGAGATGGCCTTCACGCTGGCGCTGTGCCGGAAGCTGCTTGGCGGCGAAGGAGCCGTTCGCGTCCACGGCGGCGGCTTTGCCGGGACGGTCCTCGCGTTCGTGCCGAATGAGCAGTTTGAGCAGTTCAAAAATGCGATGGACTCTGCAATCGGCAGCGGCAGTACACAGAAGCTGCATATTCAATAATATCTGTATAAATTATTCTTCTGCAACGTTGACATTCAATGTAAAGCACTGGAAAATACTTCTGTTTGCGCATCAGGCGCATAATGCCGAGCAGAAATTCCCGCTGCGCCGTATATAAAAAAACGGCAGTGCCGGAGGGCAATCCGTGCGACTAAGGCTCTCCATCCCTGCCTTGCATTATCATATCAAGTGCAACACATAACAAAAGAATAGTGACTCACTGGAACATCCTGTACAATGGTAAGCGACCAAACCAACACATTGGGGATGCGACCATGAGCCACTACCATCATATTAGCACAGAAGAGCGGAAAAGTATATCGGAACTTTTCTACGCCGGGCACGCGATCCGGCAAATCGCAGCGCGGCTGGGACGCAGTCCCTCTTCCACCAGCCGGGAGCTGCGGCGCAACCGCAGCGACGTCGCCTCAGCCGTCCTTTACCACCCGGAAGCCGCGACGCTCGCGTAGCAGACCCGGCGCAAACGCTACGTCCGCCCGCACCTGCTGAGCGCGGATGCCGACCTGCGCCACACGGTCCATTTCCTGCTGGGATACCTCTACTGGTCGCCGGCACAGATCAGCGCCCGGCTGAAAAAAGAGGGCACGTTCCAGATCGGCACCTCCACGATCTACCGTGCGCTGGAGCACGGGCACCCACCGGCGCTTGTAGCGTTTTCCGTTGTCCGAAAGCGCCCAAACCTTGACCTGATCCCATCTGTACGACACATATGCAGAGACGTAAAATTTGCGGCCTATGCGGTTCCAGGCAGCCAGAAGCTCGGCATGGAAATTGGAAAGGTGTTTGAAGCGGGGTGCAATATCGCGTTCTTGGAGAACCACGGCGTTTGCGTTGGTGCACCGGATATGTTTACTGCCTTTCAGCAGTTTGAAACACTCAATTATACGGCGGAGCTTGAGGTGCTGGCAGGTCAGCTTGGAAATATACGCGCACTCCCGGAAAACGCTTACCGCCTGAGCGAAACCGACAGCCACACCAGATTGGAGGATCTCATCCCTCAATGCCGCAGCTCTGAGGAGCTGGCAGCCAGACGCGACATGATCACGCTGATCCGGCGCTCCTACAAAATGGATCTGTTTACAGCGACACATGGCACCTATTCCGTCCGCCTGCCTGACGGGAGCTTCCTTATTACGCCGTTCGGCTTTGACCGTGCTTATCTGGAGGAGGACGATTTGGTTCGCATCAAAGGCGATGCCAAAGAGATAGGAAAACTGCCGTCCCGTGCTGTTTTGGCGCACCGGAAAATCTATCAGGAAAATCCGCAGATCGGAGCGGTGCTTTTAGCTCATCCAGTCCATGCAATGGCGTTTGCCGTCACGGACATGGAATTTGATGCAAGAACGATCCCGGAAAGCTATATTCTCCTGCGCGATGTCAAACGGGTGCCGTATGAAGAACTTTACTTGGATCCAGACAAGCTGGCAAAGGAATTTGATGCCGCGCATCCGGCAGCGATCGTGGAAAATGACTGTGTGATCGTGACCGGAGAATCGCTGCTGCAAGCGTTTGACCGGCTTGAGGTCATGGAACTGACAGCAGCATCCATTCTGAAATCACAGCGGCTTGGCAGGATGGTGCATATCAGCGATGAAGAAGTTGCCGCGTTGAAGGAAACATATCATCTGGAAGGATGAGACCTTGAGGCTAGCATCAGACATAATGGAAAAAATAGCATCACTCTGCGCTGCGGTGACCATGAAGATGCAGGGAGTCAGAGCTGAAAAAAGCTGAGGTCGTTTTGGCAAGTATTTTAATCGTGATAAAGCGGTGGTATGTTGTTGCGCTGACGCCCGAGTAAGCAAAAAATACATTGGCGCAGATAACAGCTTAAACTGTATAGAGAATGTGTCTTGAATTGGGCAAGATTTTAAGCATCGTGGAGGCAAAAGGCTGAGGCATTCTGCTTGTTTTGATGCTTGAAAGATAGCTTCACACGGATTTCCCACTGTGTATACACAATTTTCACGGCTTATTCCTGAAAATTTCCATGTGCATGTACTTGTCATTGCACCATTCTCTATGGTACTCTTAATGTGGAAAAAAACAGATGTCCTGTACGGTTGTGACACAGGAACATCTGTTTTTTTATGCTTTCGCGGCCCGCAGACTTCTCAATAGGACACGGAGGAATACTGCCAATGGAAAATGAAATGACTGGTTATATTTTAACGCTTCTGGAGAATTATGCGAAAACGACCAAAGAGATCGAACTGCTGCGCTATGAACTGCAGCATTGTAATATTGTTTCGCCTGAGGAAATGATCGAGACACTGGCGTTGTCTCGCCGCGAGAATAATCCGGACAGCAGGTATCCCCATGACGTTGCAGGTATCGCGATGTGCTTCCGGGAGGTAACGGACCGGCTGAACAAAGATGCTTCTAACGAGGTTGCAGCACAATATGTAGCATTGGTTCGCGAACGGGAACGTCTACAATACTATATCAGCCTGTTGGAGCATCGGGAAAGCACGGCTCTGAAGGAGCATTACTTTTTCCAAAAAAGCTGGACGGAGATCGCCAAAAATCTTGGCGTTACCAGAAGAACTGTCTATAAAATACGCGCTGAGGCCATCGACAATCTGGCAAGCTTCTACAGATTTACAAAGCAAGTGTTTCGTTTATCGTGAGAAAGCTTTTCAAGAAAATAAATGTGAACAGGAGACAAACAGGGGAATACCTATGATTTGATCCAGAAAAAATACTTCCGCAATAACTTACGGAGAATAGCACATACTTAATCTCACCCTTTCAAGAAATCTTAAAAAGGCAACAGTTTTAATAGGAGGGAATATGAGCAGACAGGAAATGTTTCGAGAATATCCGGACGTTGTCAACATTGAACAGCTTTGTGAGATGCTTGGAGGGGTCAGTGTTAAGGCCGCCTATCAACGTTTGCACAGTGGAGAAATCGCGTTTTTTAGAATTGGAAGGGGATTTCGCATCCCCAAAGAGGATGTAATCAGGTTTGTACGAGAGACGTCTACACGAATAAAAGATGTTTGACGTTCAAATAAGTCTTTTGGATTGAATTGCACTGATTATGCGGCGATGATATAATAAAGCTAGTCATTGGCAGGAATATCGCCGCTACCGAAAGGAGGAGCATATTCAATTATGGTAGCCGGACATCTGCAAATTAAAAAAGGAAAATACTACATGGTTCTCGAGCTGAAAAGTGAGAGCGGCGAGAGAAAAACAAAATGGATCAGCACAGGACTAAGTGCAAAAGGAAATAAGCGGAAAGCAGAAGCGATGCTGGAGGAAGCGCGTGCAAATTACCAAAGCACAGACGCATCAAACGGTGCAGATATACTTTTTGCGGACTATATGCTTTCTTGGGTCGAAATTGTGAGACCAAACCTAGAGGAAAATACATACGCAGGGTATCGAGGTATCATTGAGAAACGCATCGCGCCCTATTTTCGCTCGAAAAAAACTACGCTTGGGGAATTGAAGCCCATCCATATTCAAGAGTTCTACACATTCTGCCAGAATACACTGCATGTAAGTAACAATACTGTGATTCATTATCACGCAAATCTGATGAGCGCATTGAAGTACGCGACGGAAATGGAGCTGATCAGCGTAAATCCAATGGGCAAGGTCAAGCGGCCAAAGCTGATTCAGAATACTGCTAATTTTTATACGCTGGAGGAAGCAGAGCATCTGATTTCCGCGGTGCATGGGGACCCTATCGAATTTCCTGTTATCATGGCGGCCTATTATGGACTGCGAAGAAGTGAGATCGTTGGACTTCGTTGGAAAGCCATTGATTTTGAAAGTGATCGTATAACAATTGACCACACGGTTATTCAGGTAAAAGTTGATGGGGAACTCAAAATCATAGCGAAAGACCGCGCTAAGAACAAAGCAAGCTGCAGAAGCTTGCCGCTGATGCCGCAGATCAAAGAGATGCTGCTCCAGATGAAAAACGAGCAGGAAGAGAATCGAAGGCTTTGTGGGAACTGCTATCATGACAGCGAATATGTATATGTGAACAAGCTTGGAACTCCCTACACGCCCAATTACATTACAGACCATTTTCGCAATTTTTTGAAAAAGAATGAGTTCCGGAAGCTGACCTTTCATGGGTTACGACATAGCTGCGCCAGCATGCTTCTAAAGCAAAGCGTCGGCATGAAAGATATCCAAGCCTGGCTGGGACACAGCACCTACAACACTACAGCAAACTTCTATGCACATTTGGACACAGCATCCAAGACCTTAGTAGGCGAGGCAATGGAAAGCATGTTAACCGTACCACTTAGCACGCCGATGGATGGCTTGCCGGGACAATCGTCAATCCACCGTTGGCAGGCGGCATTATAAAAAAGAATCAGGGCAAGCAATGCTTGCCCTGACGGTGGTGCCGCTGACGGGACTCGAACCCGTACAGTATTTCTACCGGTGAATTTTAAGTCCACTATGTCTACCGATTCCATCACAGCGGCATATGAAAACTGTAAATTCCAGACAGGAGAGAACTCAGGAGAGAACTGAGCTATTGATTCGGGAAATGAAAACTGAAAAACGCTTGATTTTACTGGGGACTTAAGGTTCGGCGGGCAAATAGACCCACCGGATTTTAAGTCCCTTGTGTCTGCCATTCCACCACACCGGCAGATGGGAATATTTTAGCACTGAAAAGCGGGTGCGTCAAGAACAGAAACGGGCGGGGGAAGGAGAAAACGATAAATGTCCTGTTTTTGGGACAAGACCGGACAGGCGACAGTAGAAAATTTTATCGATTCTTTGGGCGTTCTGCCATCTTGAAAAACTAGAACAAATGTTTTAATATAAAAACACTGCCTCAAACATCAGCAGCTGGAAGAACGGAACGGAATTTAGGAGTGGATGCAGGATGACGAAACACCGAGCAGACAGACCAGACAAACAGGAAACGGCGGACGAGCAGATCGTCCGGATGTTTGCGGCGCTGAGCCGGGAAGAAAAACAGCAGTTTCTTACTTTTTTTGAAAGCGCTCTAAAAACGCGATCATGGCCTGCTTCAGATCATCGTCAGCATGAGAAAGAAGTTCCCTGAGTCTCGTGTCGAGCGGATCCTCCTCGTCGGACGGCGCGCCGGCGGGGAGTTTTTTTTCATCCGTTGCACCGGTGAGGTAGGCGGGCGTCGTGCCAAGCGCGGCGGCGACGATCTGAAGCTGGTCGGCGCTGGGCTCGGATTTGCCGGCCTTCCAGTCCTGGCATACGGTTGGCGTGCGGCCAATGCGGCGGGCGATGGATGCTTTGGTCACGCCTGTCTCATGGATCAGCGATTCAAATCTGCTATAAATAAACAAAACAGCCACCTCGCAGTTGTGCAAAATAGAGAATCAAACAAAAGTGCGACACACTCCCCTTGACAATCGTATATTAATGCGATATATTCAGAGGGCAGATGCGGAGAACGCGGCGGGCCGGGAGAAACTGGGTCTGCCAGACATGAAAAAGAGCGGCGCCGCAGCCGGAGATTCAAACAACTTTATTGTATCCGGCGCGGCGCGTTTTGTCAACTGCGTATCGCATAAAAATATGATTTTGGTGACCAATGATTCAATCGACAAGAGTCATCTGCGGTTGCTTGGGGAGGTGCAGGAGGATGATGCGCAGCTGCGTCTGCCGGTGGTGCGGCGAGGCCGTTACGGAGGCGGACGAGCGGTATGAGGCGATGGACGGCACGGCGGTACATGCGGCGTGCATGGAGGAGTTCCTGCTGGAAACGGTGGGGGTGGAGGCGCTGGCGGCGCGAGCGGGGTATGAACACAGACGGGAGGTGGAGATGGATGCAGAACGGGGAGAAGGGCTTTGAGCCGGTATGGTGCCCGTTTTACCGGGAGGACAGCGGCAGGAGCATTTACTGCGAAGGAATCACGGACGAAAGCTTTCTGCGGCTGACGTTCGCTTCAGGCCGGGCGAAGCGGCAGCAGATGGAGATTTTCTGCAGGACGAAAAACTGCGGAAAATGCGAACTCTATACCGCCATCAATGCGAGGTATGCGGATGACTGAGGAAAAGGCCGGAAAGGCACGCCGGGATCCCATTGAAAAGGCGTCTGGAAATCTGGAAAAGGCGCTGGAAACGATCTCGAAGCGGCTGCTGGATCAGATCAAGGACGGCGAAACGCCGAGCAAGGAGTTGGGGGAATTGGCGAAGGTGATGAAGCAGGCGGTCGAGATCCGGCAGGAGCTGCAGGAGGAACGCGGCGGACAGGAAACGGGCGTCCGTGTGGTATTTGAGCGGGAAGCGGAGGAATTTTCAGGATGACGGAACTGCGCATCGGCGTGCCGAACGAGAAGCAGAGGCGCTTTTTGCTGGACCGGCACCGGCACATCGCTTACGGCGGGGCAAGAGGCGGCGGGAAAAGCTGGGCGGTGCGTACGAAGGCGAAGCTGCTGGCGCTGCGGTACGCGGGAATCAAGCTGCTGATCGTGCGCAGGACACTGCGGGAATTGCAGAACAATCACATTGACCCGCTGCGGCAGGATTTGGCGGGGATTGCGAAGTATAAGGCGTCTGACAAGCGGTTTGAATTTCCAAATGGATCGACGATCACGTTCGGCTACTGCGCGTGCAACGGCGATATGGGACAGTACCAGGGCGCAGAATACGACGTGGTGTTTCTCGACGAGGCCGGGCAGCTGCAAAAGGCGTGGATCGACGCAATCAACGCCTGCGTGCGCGGGACGAACGGGCTGCCGAAGCGGACGTATTACACGCTGAACCCCGGCGGGCCGGGGCATGGGTATTTTAAGCGGCTGTTCATTGACCGCCGGTTCGAGACGGGCGAGGAGCCGGAAAATTACAGCTTTGTGCAGGCGCTGGTGACGGACAACCGGGCTTTAATGCGGCAGCAGCCGGAGTATCTGAAGCAGCTGGAGACACTGCCGCCGAAACTGCGCGAGGCGTGGCTGTACGGGTCATGGGATGTGTACGAGGGACAGTTCTTTGAGGACTTCCGCGATGCGCCGGAGCATTATCAAGACCGGCAGTGGACGCATGTGATCGAGCCATTTACGCCGGATAAGGGATGGACAGTCTGCCGGAGTTATGACTTCGGGTATGGAAAGCCGTTTTCCTGTGCATGGTGGGCAGTTGACTACGATGGAGTTATTTACCGCATTCTGGAACTTTACGGGTGTACGAAGACGCCGAACGAGGGCGTCAAGTGGACGCCGGACCGGCAGTTTGCCGAGATCCGGCGGATCGAGACGGAGCATCCGTGGCTCAAGGGCCGGGAGATTACAGGCGTGGCGGACCCGGCGATCTGGGACGCTTCACGCGGGGAAAGCGTGGCGCAAACGGCGGCGCGGTACGGCGTGTATTTTACACCGGGCGATAACGAGCGCATCGCGGGCTGGATGCAGTGCCATTACCGGCTGCAATTCGACGAAAACGGGTACCCGCGCATGTATGTGTTCAAAAATTGCAGGGCGTTTATCCGGACGGTGCCGCTGATGCTGTATTCGCAGACGCGGCCGGAGGATCTGGACACGGCGATGGAGGATCATGTGTGCGACGAATGGCGGTATTTCTGTATGTCGCGTCCGGTGAAGCCAATGATGCAGGCGCAGACGGCGGCGGTCTGGTCAGACCCGCTGAACCAACTGAAATAAGGAGGAAGCAATGGAGGTACGGACAACAGGTGTCCCCGTGATCGGGGAGCGGGAACTGCGGAGGGCGGCGGATATTCTGCGCCGCTACAAGCAGGGCAAGCAGAATCTGGAACGGCGCATCATCGCCGACGAGGACTGGTGGAAGCTGCGGCAGTGGCGGCAGTTTTCGGACAAGGGCAATCCGAACGATGACCGGCCCGCGTCCGGGTGGCTGTTCAACGTCATCATGGGCAAGCATGCCGATGCGGTTGCGGCCTATCCGGGGCCGGTCATCCGCCCGCGGGAACCGGACGACCGGCAGGAGGCGCAGATGCTCTCGTCAATCATTCCGTGCATTTTGGAGCAGAACGATTTTGAAGAGGTCTACTCCGATACCTGCTGGCAGAAGATGAAGCAGGGTACAGGCGTGTGGGGCGTGTACTGGGACCAGGAGAAGCTTGGCGGACTGGGAGATATTTCGATTCGGCCCGTGAATGTGCTGAACCTGTTTTGGGAGCCGGGCGTAACGGATATCCAGAAGTCGCAGAATGTGTTTTATCTGGAACTGGAGGACAATGAGACGCTGCTGGCGGCGTATCCGCAGCTGGCGGGAAAACTCGGCGGGAGCAGCGTGGTGCTTTCCCGTTACCGGACGGACGATGCGGTAGATCTTTCGGAAAAGACGCTGGTGGTAGATTGGTATTACAAGAAGCGCGTGGGCGGAAGGAGCGTGCTGCACTACTGCAAGTATGTGGGCGAGACAGTCTTGTACGCGACGGAGAACGACACGTTTGTCCCGTCGGTCACGCGCGAGGCACGCGACCCGGAGACGGGCGAGGCGGTTTTGGTGCAGACGCCGGTGCGTGCGCCGACGTGTGAGCGGGGACTGTATGACGACGGGGATTATCCGTTCATCTTTGACCGGCTGTTTCCCATTGAGGGCTCGATCTGCGGGTACGGATACATTGATATCGGCAAGGGCGCGCAGGAGCAGATTGACCGAATGGATCAGGCTATTGTGAAGAACACGATCATGGCGGCGACGCCAAGATGGTTCCGCCGCTCGGACGGGTCAGTTAATGAGCAGGAATACGCGGATTGGACGAAGCCGTTTGTGCATGTGGACGGGAATCTGGGACAGGACTCCTTACAGCAGGTGCAGGTCAATATGCTGCCGGGGATCTGCGTGCAGGTTTTGAACAACAAGATCGAGGAACTCAAATGGACGACGGGCAATACGGATGTGACGAACGGACAGGTTTCGTCCGGTGTGACGGCGGCCTCGGCCATCGCGGCTTTGCAGGAGGCATCCGGGCGCAGCTCACGCGCATCGACGCAGTCGGCATACCGGGCTTATGCGCGGCTGATCCGCATGGTGATCGAACGCATCCGGCAGTTTTACGATCTGCCGCGCAGGTTCCGCATTGTGGGCGCAGGCGGGGCAGAGGAGTTTGTGTCCTACTGCAACGCGCGGCTGAAGGCGCAGAGCATGGGGCCGGAGGCGCTCATGCGGATGCCGGTGTTCGACGTCAGTGTTGCGGCGCAGAAGCACACGGCCTATACGAAGCTGGCGCAGAACGAACTGGCGCTGCAGTTTTTCCAGCTGGGCTTTTTCCGGCCGGAGATGGAGACGCAGGCGCTGGCGTGCCTCGATATGATGGACTTTGACGGCAAGCAGCAGATCTTGCAGAAGATTCGCTCCGGCGCGGATGCGGCGGCGTGGCAGCGCATGGCGCTGACGCTGGCGGGGCGGTACGAGCCGGAACTGTATGCGCGGCTGGCGAGCTCGCCCTCACCGGAGGCTCCGGGCGGGATGCAGACGGCAAAGAAGCAGGACGCGGAGCCGGCCAGAGTGCAGCAAGCGCGCAGGCGCGCCGGAGAGGCGGCGCAGCCGGGATGATTGAGGTATGGCTGGGAAAAACGGCGCTGACGGTGCGCGGGCACGCAGGGTTTTCGCGGTATGGCAGCGATATCGTCTGCGCGGCGGCGTCAATGCTGGCGTTCGCGCTGGCGGAGGCGGTGCAGGCGGCGGGGCTGAAAACACCGCCGGTGATCGAATCGGGCTGCGGAGGCTTCCGGCTGGAAGTGTCTGCGGACAAACGGGAGCAGGCGCGGCTGGACGGCATGTTTGAGACGGTTCGCGCAGGATACCGGCTGCTCTCAGCGCGGTATCCGGACTATGTGCGGGTTTTGGGTGAACGTGACCCTGAAAATAAGTTGGAAAGACCCGAGTGTCGCCCGCTTGAAGGGCAGAAGGAGGAACGGAATGGAGAAGTTTGATTGGCTGCAGGCGTTTGCAGCAGAGCAGCAGGAGCAGCCGGAGCCGGGCGTATCGGCGGACGCCGCGCCGCAGGATGAGCAGGAGCGCGCAGAGGCGTTCCGGGCGCTCATCCAGGGACCGTATAAGAAGGACTATGACAGGCAGGTGCAGATGATCGTGCGCGAACGGCTGAAAAACTGCGCGAGAAGCGAGCAGGTGCTTAAATCGCTGAGCCCGGCGCTGCAGAAGACCTTCGGCGTGGACGCGGCGCAGCTCACGCCGGAACAGGCGGAGCGGCTGGCCGCGTGCGCACCGGAGGGGAAAGTCCCCGTGACAAAAGAGCAGCGCGAAGAGGCGATGCGGCAGGGGTATGAGGCGCTTCGGGAGCAGTTTGCGGCGGTGCGCGAGGCGTATCCGGGCGCGCAGCTGCACGAGGAGCTGGAAAGCCCCGTGTTCATGCGCCTGGTTATGCGCGGTGTGGATGCCAGAAGCGCCTACGAGTTGACACACTTGCAGGAACTTCGTGCAGGTGCGATGGCATACGGCGCAAGACGCGCACGCGAGGAATTGACGGCGGCCATGCAGGCGGGTTACCTCCGCCCGCGCGAGAGCGGCATGGCCCCGGCGGCTTTCGGCGCATTTGCCGAGAGTCCGGAGCATTGGTCCAGACAGACGAGAGAGGAACTGAAGGCGCGTGCCAGACGGGGCGAGACCGTCCGGCTCTAAGTAACCGCTGATAGCGCTTGCTGATTGCATCATCGGTTACATGAGGAAAGGAGAAGTTTTTATGAATCTGAAACAGGAACTGAATTTGCAGCTGTTTGCTGACGCGGGTACGCTGGTGAATGCCAGCGGCAATTATGTGAACGCGTATTCCGGCGAGACAAATGCCTTCCCGGAAGGAGGCGGCATGACGGCGTCCATGAAGACGTTTTACGACACGGAACTGCTGGAAAACGCACGGCCAGAACTCATTCATACGCAGTTTGCCCGCAAGCAGGCGCTGCCTGCCGGCCGCGGCAAGACCGTGGAATGGCGCAAGTGGAACACGCTTGAGGACGCGGGCGCGCTGACCGAGGGTGTGATCCCGACGGGTCAGAAGTTCGGCCAGAGCGCTGTGACGCAGGCGATCACCCAGTACGGCACCTATGTGTCCGTGTCCGATCAGCTGGAACTGCACGCCATTGACGATGTGATTTTGGGCGCGGCGGAGGAATTGGGCGCGTCTGCCGGTACGACGCAGGATAAGCTGGTGCGCAATGTCGCCGCAGCAGGCACGAACGTGCAGTACTGCGACAAGGTCGGCACGAACGGCGCGCATACCGCCGTCACCAGCCGCGCGGGGCTGGACACCACCGCAAAGCTGACGCCGGACGAGGTCAACAAGGCGGTGACGCTGCTGAAAAAACTCAAGGCCCCGAAAATTGACGGCAAGTACATTGCCATCATTCACCCGTCCGTTGCATACGATCTGCGTTCGTCCGAGGCGTGGATCGAGGCGCACAAGTACGCGGGTCTGACGGAACTGTTTACCGGTGAGATCGGCGAACTGCACGGCGTGCGCTTCATCGAGACGACCGAGGCCAAAATCTTCAACGGCGAGGGCTGCCCGGTCAAGACGGCGGCGGACGAGTCCAAGGGCACGCCTGCGGAGTATTACAGCGTCTATGCAACGCTCTTCCTCGGCAAGGATGCCTACGGCATGATCGACCCCGAGGGCGGCAATCTGGAGATGATCATCAAGGACAAGGGGCAGGTCGGCGGACCGCTCAACCAGTTCTCGACGCTGGGCTACAAGTTCTCCAGCGCGGCGAAGATCCTGTATGAGGACCGCATGGTGCGTGTGGAGAGCTGCGGCGCGTACTCTGCCGAGGACGAAGCAAACTGAGGAAGCAAGGTGGAGACCGGCGCAAGCCGGTCTCCGGAGAAGACAGGACAGGAAGGGAGAATTGTCATGGAAAACGCATTTGCAGGTATGAAGACCATCACACTGCCGCGCGCGGGCGGCACGGAGCAGCAGTCGGTGTTTGTCTGCGTCAACGGACGCACGTTTCAGGTGCCGCGCGGCAAGGCCGTCGAGGTGCCGGAGCCGGTGTATGAGGTGCTGGAGAATGCCAGGCGGCAGCTGGAGGCGGCACGGAAGATCGAAGATGAACTGGCCGCAGGCTAAAGGCGGCAGGACGAAAGGAGGCGGGGCACATGACCATCCGCGAGGCGCTTGAGACGGTTGATCGGCTGAAACCCAATCAATATGGCAGCGCAGACAAGCTGCGCTGGTTGTCGGAACTGGACGGAGCGGTATACCGCGAGATCCTGACGCAGCATGAAATGGACGTCCCGGCGTTCGCGGGCTACACGCCGGAAGCGGATCTGGACGGAACGGTACTGCTGATCGCGTGGCCGTATGACGAAATTTACCGGTGGTATCTGGAGATGAAGATCGATGATGCCAACGGGGAGATGACGAAGTACAACAATTCCGCCGCCAAGTACAACATGTACTATCAGGCATACCAGAATGCATGCAACCGGGCGCATCTGCCGAAGAGCGAAGCGGCGTATTTCAGACTGTAGGGGGGATGCGGGGTGTTTTATCCGAAGCTGACGGAGCAGCGGCAGCAGACGCTGACCACCGAAGCGTTCCTCGGCTATGATCACAATCTGAAGCTTTCGGACGGGGAATTTTATGACATGGAGAATCTGACGTCGGACAGCTATCCGCTGCTTGCGCCGCGGGCGCGGCGGGGGACGGCGCAGGCGCTTTCCGGAGTGCAGGCAATCTGCGCGCGGGATGCGCTGTGCTGGGTGCAGAATCAGGTCTTGTACATCAATGGCGCTTCCATGGAGGCCTACATGCCGTCGGTGAACATCAAGGCGGGAGAAAAGCAGCTTGTTTCCATGGGCGCATATTTGTGCATCTTTCCGGACGGGATCTATTTCAATACCGAGAAGTATTCCGACAACGGCTATATGGGGCAGGAGAATGTGATCGACGCGGAGAGCGAGAACGTGGAAATCTCCCTTTGCCTTGCTGACGGGTCGGCACTGACGGTGAGTTATGCACAGGCCGCGCAGCCGGAGAGCCCGTCAAACGGACAGTACTGGCTGGACACATCCGGCAAACTCCACACACTTAAGCAGTGGGCGGAGGCGTCGGGGCAGTGGGTATCCGTGCCGACGGTATATCTGAAGCTGTCGGCAAACGGCATCGGCAGGGGATTCAAGCAGTATGACGGTATCCAGCTGTCGGGTCTTGCTGGAAACGGACAGATCGAGAAGCTGAACGGCAGTCAGATCCTTTACGCTGTGGACGAAAGTTATATCGTGATCGTGGGGCTTGTTGATGAGACGGCGAAGGTCACGAGCGGGACGGTGAAGACGGCCCGGCGCGTGCCGAGCATGGACTTCATCACAGAATGCGGCAGCCGGCTCTGGGGCTGCAAGTACGGCGTGGCGGACGGCGAGACGGTGAATGAGATCTACTGCTGCAAGCTGGGCGATTTTAAAAACTGGGCGTGCTATCAGGGCGTGGCGACGGATTCGTGGCGGGCAAGCTGCGGTACGGACGGGAAATGGACGGGCGCGGCGACGCTGGCCGACAGTCCGGTGTTTTTTAAGGAGGACTGCTTCTACCGGGTGTATCCGTCGGCGACAGGGGCGCATCAGGTGGTCGTGCAGAAATGCGCGGGTGTGCAGAACGGGTCAAGCAAGAGCCTCGTTGTAGTGGACGACCGGCTGTATTACAAGTCGCGCATGGGCGTGTGCGTGTATGACGGAAGTCTGCCGCAGGAGATCGGAAGCTGCTTCGGCACGGGGCTTTACTACAACGCCGTCGCGGGCGGCGTGCGTGGGAAGTACTTCATCAGCATGGAGGATGAGGCACATCACTGGACATTGTTCGTCTACGACACGCGAAAGGGGCTGTGGCACAAGGAAGACAGCGTCCACGCGGAGGACTTCGCGCGGGTGGATGATGAACTTTATTTCCTCGAAAACGGAACGCTCAAAACCGTGTACGGCAGCGTCGGAACGCTGGAAGGAGCGGTCGAGTGGATGGCGGAGACGGGGATCATGACGTATGGGCTCGTCGGGAAAAAGTATGTCTCGCGCATCAATCTGCGGATGCAGCTGCTGAGGGGCTCCTCTGCGGATTTCTGGGTGCAGTATGATTCGGACGGCGTGTGGCGGCACTGCGGACATATCGAGGGCCGGGGGCTGCGTACCTTCCTGCTGCCGGTCCGGCCCGCAAGGTGTGACCATCTGAAATTCCGGCTGACGGGAAAGGGCGAGATGAAGCTGTTCAGCCTGGCGCGGGTGCTGGAAGGCGGAAGCGATGTATAACGCGTTCTGTAGGGGCCGATGCCCACATCGGCCCGGCAGAATGCACGTCCGAAACGAAAAACGCTGCGGCGAAATTGAAGGTTCCCAGTGGGCCGGTGTGGGCATCGGCCCCTACAACGTACGGAAGGAGGTGCAGAGAATATGGGAAGTTTAACGCTTGCATATCCGTCCATTGCGGGGAAGACGACGCAGGAGCAGCTGGAGAGCATGCGGCGGTATCTGTGTTCCGTGACAGAGCAGCTGAATCTGGCGGACTGGTCGGCGAAGGCAGCGCTGACGGAGATCGCACAGGTCATTGACGCGGACGGGCTTCCGGAGGAGGAAAAGAAGACCACGCTTTCCGGCTATGCGGCTTTAAAGTCCCTCATCATCAAGACGGCGGATTTCGCGGCGGCGAATTCGGAAACGTGGTCAGCAAAGCTGTCCGGCAGCTATGTGGCAATCTCGGATTTTGGAAAGTATCTTGAGAAGACGCAGCTGACGATCGAGGGAAACTCCGTCGGAATTAAACAGCTGTATGATTACACGGCAGGCGTGAACAATGCGTTTTCCGTGAATGCGCAGCAGTACATCAAGACGGGGCTGCTCTACTACAACGACGTGACGCCGGTGTATGGCGTGGGCGTGGGCAATATTGAAACGACCGTGACGGACAGCGGCGGAAAGATTGTGGACCGAACGAAAAACGAACTGCTGACCGTGACGCCGAAACGCATTTCCTTCTGGCAGGAGGGGCTGGAGGTCGCGTACCTGTCGGGCAAGAAGCTGCATTTTCCGTCCGGAACGCTGGAAGCCTACAACGCGAAGCTGACCGGGACGATCACGGCGGCGGCAGGCTCGGCCTTCGGGCCGTGGACGATTGCGGACGGGAGCATCTACCGCGTGGAAAACGCGTTCGGCAGCAGCGCGGGTATGTATTTCGGGACGGGCGGCCTCTCCATATCAGACCGGTTTCAGGTGGACGCGAACGGATATCTGACGTGCTCGGGCGCGAGTATCTCCGGCGCGATCAGAGCCACGAGCCTGAATGTGACGGGCGCAACCATCACGGGGCTTACAGTCGATGCGGCAAACGTCACTGGCAATTTGTCTGCTTCGCGTATCAACGGCGGCATTCTGGATTTCAACAACTTTTCGGTCAATCACCTGTCGGCAAACGACATTACAACGGGGCTTTTATCGGCGGACTATATCAAGCTGGGCGGCGATATGGCGGTATACGATGCGCTGAACAGCGGTACTGTCGGCGGATGGCTTGGCTATACGACGGGCACCTACGGCGGCGCGGGGATCCATATGCAGAGCGGACTCGGCGAGGTCGTGGCGACGACGAGCGGCGCAAAGCTTTGCTATGGTGGCAATACGCTGTCCGTCACGGAGGGCGGCGCGCAGACGAACTGCCGAACGGCGGTGGGCGGCGATCTGGTCGTAAGCGGCAGCGCGGCTCCGGCGTATGACGGCGCGGGATCACTCGGGTTTTCTGATTACCGGTGGTCGGTCGTGTATGCGCAGACGGGCACGATCACCACATCTGATCGGGAGAAGAAAACGGAAATTTCGTATGAGTTGGAACGCTATGATGCGCTGTTTGAGAAGCTGCGTCCGGCAAGCTACCGGCTGAAAAACGGTGCGTCCGGCAGGACGCACACAGGTCTTGTTGCGCAGGATGTGGAGCAGGCGCTCCGGGACAGCGGTCTGACGGGGCAGGACTTTGCGGCCTTTGTGAAAACGCCGCGAAAGGACGGCAGTGCAGATTACGGCCTGCGCTATGAGGAGTTGATCACCCTGTGCATCCGGCAGATCCAGAGGCTGCAGACAAGGGTGAGGAAATTGGAGGAAACGGCATGAGTAAGCTCTCAAATGCGATTGGCGCGCTGCGTGCTGGGCTTGTGGAGGCGGTCAACGCCTCCGGGCTTCCGCCGTGCGTCGTCGGGATGGTGCTCGATCAGGTGCGCACGCAGGTGCGGCTGCTCGAAGCGCAGGAGGACGCGGAAGCAGAGGAGAAAAAGGAGGAAGACAATGGCGCTTTACAGAGTGCAGGGTAACGGAAAGGCTCCGGTGGGCTTGCAGGTGGGCGACGAGGTTGTGACGGGCGGCGGCACATACCGCATTCTTGGTGTAAATGCCGACGGCAGCTACCGCAGTTCGCTCAGCAACAAGTATCAGACAATCTATAACTATCGCGGCAGCTACGGGACGCCTTCTGCCGGTCAGACAGACGCGGCGCAGGTCAGAACGCCCGGCTATACGCCGTCCGGCGCGGCAAGCGAGGCAAAGGCGGCGCTGGATCGGGTGCTGGCGGAAAAGCCCGGAAGCTATACGTCCCGGTGGGACAAGGAACTTGACACGCTTTATGACCAGATTGCGAACCGGAAGGCATTTTCCTACGATCTGGGTTCGGATCCGCTGTACCGGCAGTACCGTGAGCAATATCAGAGCGCGGGACGGCTGGCAATGGAGAACACAATGGGGGCGGCGGCAGCGCTCACGGGCGGCTATGGCTCAAGCTACAGCCAGCAGGCGGGGCAGCAGTCGTATAACGCGTATCTGCAGAAACTCAACGAGGTCGTGCCGGATCTCTATGCGCAGGCGCGCAGCCAGTATGACCGCGAGGGGGCGGCGCTTTCTGAGCGCTATGCGCTGATCAGCAGCCGCGAGAAGAGCGACTATGACCGCTATCGTGATCAGGTGACGGATTATTACGCTGCGCTGTCCGACGCGCGCAGTGCGTACCAGAGCGAGGCGCAGCGCAGCGAAACTCTGGCGCTGCAGTACGCGAAGCTGGCGAACGACAATTACTGGAACGAGCTGAACTATCGCTCCGACCGGGAGGACGCGGCAAACGCGCAGTACTGGAAGCAGCTTGCCTATGCGGACAAGCAGGCTGCGGCGGCGGAAAAGGCGGCGCAGGCCCGGCAGAAGGCGGCGCAGACGGGCAAGACGAAGGACAAGCAGACAAAACGTTCATCCTCCCTTGCCAGAGGCAGAGGCGAAAAGCGCAGCAGAACAGCGCCCGGCACGGCGCGCCGCGACGAGATCAACTGAAAAAGCCAGGGGGAGGAGAGCAGATGACAAAGCTTCCGGGTGCAAAGCCAAGCCCACGCATTGCGGGCGGTGTGCTGCGCTGGTACGCGGGCGACACGTTTTCCGTGACGCTGGCGCTGGAACTGCGCGATCAGGACGGCGAGACGGTTTCTGTCGGCGCGTCCGACAGTCTCACGGTCAGCTTCTTTGATGCGTCGCACACGCCGGTGCATACGTTTCAGTTTGACCGCGTGACGGGAGGGCAGGCAACGCTGACGTTCGACGATACGGTCAGTGCAAAATTTCCAAGGGGTGCGTATTTTTATGACATTTTATATACGCACGGCGACAAAACAACGCTTGCGCGGGACAACCGCGCGGCGGCAGAGTGAGGTGCGGATATGCGGGTAGAGATTCCGAATGCGATCACAGTGACCATTGGCGGCCTGATCTCCAGAGGCGTGAGAGCGGTTGCAGTCACGGAAGGGGGGAGGCTCGTCTTCACGCTGACGGATGGCAGCACTGTTGACCTTGGCAGCGTCGTGGGGCCGCAGGGTCCGAGAGGCGAGACAGGCGCAGAGGGGCCGAAGGGCGAGACAGGTGCACAGGGCCCAAAGGGTGATACCGGTGCGCAGGGCCCGAAGGGCGAAGCCGGCGAACGCGGCCCGAAGGGCGAAACTGGTGCACAGGGACCCAAAGGCGATACGGGTGAGCAGGGGCCAAAGGGCGAGACAGGTGCACAGGGCCCGAAGGGCGAAACCGGCGAACGCGGCCCGAAAGGTGAGACGGGCGCACAAGGCCCAAAGGGCGATACGGGCGCGGGCTTTCTGGTGAAGGGATATTACGCGACGGCCTCCGTGCTGGAGGCGTCCGTGCAGAATCCAATGGCAGGCGATGCCTACGGCGTCGGGGCATCGGAGCCGTATGACATTTATATTTTTGACGGCGTAACAGAAAGCTGGATCAACAACGGGCCGCTGCAGGGCGCGCGAGGTGAAAAAGGCGACAAGGGAGAGCCCGGCGAGGCCGGGACTCCGGGACGGGACGGTGCGGATGGTACAGACGGTCAGAATGGCGAACCGGGGCAGAACGGCGCGACCTTTACGCCCTCCGTATCCACAGACGGCGTTCTCAGCTGGACGAACGACGGTGGAAAGGAAAATCCGGCAAGCGTGAATGTCAAAGGCCCGGCAGGAGCACCTGGGAAAGACGGCTCCGCCGGTGCGCCCGGCGCAGACGGCGAACCGGGGCAGGACGGCACGACCTTTACACCATCTATATCCGCAGACGGCATTCTCAGCTGGACGAATGACGGCGGGAAGGAAAATCCGGCCAGCGTCAACATCAAAGGGCCCACAGGGGAAGCGGGACCGGGTTCGGAGTTGTTCTATGTCGGCTGCGGTATTCATGCCGAGGATACTTATGATCAAAGTGTCACGCACACCAAGACATATGACGAAATCCTTGCAGCTTATAAGGCTGGGAAAGCGTGTTATGCAAGAGTGAAACTCTTTGGGGCATACAATACGAACCTCCTGCTTCTTCCGCTTGCGGAAGTGGATGAAGCGTTTGGGTATGTCAATTTTGCATTGACAAAGATGACGCAGGGCGATACGTCGGAAGAACTGATGATTTATTACGTCCATATTGACTCGGATGGCAATGCAGAAGGCTACTGGGGTACACGGTATACGCTATCCGGCAGCGAGAAATTCCTGCCGAGCGTCACAGCGGCCGATAATGGGAAGTTTATGTGCGTTGCGAACGGGGCGTGGAGCGCCGTCACGGTGCCGGATGCGGAAGGAGGGTCTTACTGATGTCACGATGTATGACGGACACGGATAATCTGACTGCAGTTGCCGACGCGATCCGCACCAAAGGCGGCACGTCCGCGCAGCTGGTCTATCCGGCAGGGTTCGTTTCCGCGATTCAGGCAATTCAGACCGGCGTCACGCCGAAGTTGGTCGTGACCACCTCTGCGGGGGCGGCTGTCACAGCGATAAAAGGCTCAAAAACAGTCAGCGGAACTGCCGGAACAGACGGAACATGCACGCTGGAAATCCCGGAGGCGGGAGAATGGAGCGTAACGTCAACAGCAAACGGACTGAGCGACACGCAGAGCATCGTGATCGGAACGCAGAGCATGTCGCTGTTTTCGGTCGATCCGGTTTTTGCAAACAACTCCTGGGCGGGCGTTGTAACGGCCTGCCGCAGAGGAACCGTGCCCTCCACATGGGTCGTAGGCGACAGCATGCCCATGACGATCGGTGGTACAGACTATCAAGTTGATATCATCGGAAAGAGTCATGACGACTATTACGACGGCTCAGGCAAGGCTCCGCTGACGTTCCAGTTACATGACTGCTACGGTACGGGGTACGGCATGAATGACACAGAAACGGTCATAGGTGGCTGGAAGAGCAGTAAAATGCGCACAGAGTATCTGCCGTCCATTCTGGCGCTTATGCCGGAAAGCGTTAAAAACGGCATCCGAGAGGTCAGCAAGAAGAACGCAGCAACAGCATCTTCTATTGTAACCTCGGCGGACAAACTGTTTCTGCTCTCGGAAATTGAGATTTTCGGCAGCCGGGTCGTATCCGCTGCAGGCGAGGGAACGCAGTACAGCTATTATACGTCCGGCGGAAGCACCAAGAAGGCGATGAACAGCGCTCCCGCGCTGTGGTGGCAGCGGTCGCAGAACTTTGCAGGCGCAGGCGGCTTCGGCTTTGTCGGACAGCAGGGCGGCACAAACGGCGGCGATATTACAAATCTGTACGGCGTGAGTTTCGCATTCTGCTTTTAAGGAGGAGACGCATGGAATATCTGAAAGCAAACGGAACAGAGATTCCCGCACAGGTCTGCGGAAAGCAGATCGACCGCGACTGGGACGGCCGCGCGTCCAGAACGGTGACGCTCACCATGGCGTATGCGCAGGCTGCGCAGCTGTTTGTGGACGGACTGAACTGGGCCATTGTGCGGCGCGGGGATGACGCGGATGGAACAGCACAGGAGCAGGACTGCTCCGACTACTGTGTTGCAGGGCCGATTACAGACAACCGGGATGGGACGCTCACGGTTAAAATGGGCCAATATACACAGCTGGAGAAAGCGCTGCAGGAACTGGAGGAAGCACTGACATGACGAGACTGGAGCGGGAAATGCTCGCGCGGATCAAAGAGCGGCTGGCTGGGCTGGATCCCGCTGCGGCTGAAAAACTCGCGGCGCTTATGCCGGTGCTTGCGCGCTTCGCGCAAAGTTATGAAGCGCTCGGTGCGGCGGCAAAAAGAACCATCGGGACGCTTCTGCCGGAGTTAGCTGCGCTGCTTGCGGCAGCGGAAGGAGCGATGCGATGAATGCAGAGCAGGCAGGTGCGTTTTTCGTGCTTGTGAGTGTGTGCAGCGGACTCGGCTCCATTTTGAGTCTGCTGCTGCTTCTGGCAAAGCCGATGCGGGAACGGCTGTTTGGCCTCAGCGCAATCCGCGATGGACAGAAATGTATGCTGCGCGCGGACATGCTGGCGGCATATTATAAACACAGAGAAGAAAAAACCATCCGGCAGTATGAATATGAGAATTTCCTCTATGAATATAAGG
>ERZ1027176.184-NODE-184-length-32534-cov-5.551680_pt1 | contig 32534 bp, 31 predicted proteins | sample MGYA00519248_ERZ1027176 | MGnify/ENA primary metagenome ERZ1027176 (study PRJEB26926, sample SAMN06164413) | human gut metagenome | biome: ENVO:00009003; feature: ENVO:2100002; material: ENVO:00002003 | host: Homo sapiens | place: USA | collected 2012 ...
CTACACGCGTAAGATCGTCGGCAGCGTCAGATGTGTATAAGAGACAGCCGCCAGACCGCCTATATCTTCGGCGGCAACGACATGGCAAAGTCCATCTCCCGCACCGTAACGATCACGGCGGACTGAGCCGCAGCAAACTGCAAAAAAGCTCCCGGAGCACTGCTCCGGGAGCTTTTTGTTCTGGATAGGGACTCAGTGGCTGTCGGCCATGCGGTAGCCGACGCCGACCTCGGTGAAAATGTACTGCGGCTCGACCGGGTTCGGCTCGATCTTGCGGCGGATGTTCGCCATGTGCACACGCAGAAGCTTGTTGTCCCCGCCGACGCCGGGGCCCCAGAGTTCCTTCATCATGGACTTGTAGGTGAGCACCTGTCCGGCGTGCCGGCCGAGCAGCGCCACGATCTTGTACTCGTTCGGCGTCAGGTGCGTGTCCTCGCCGGCGAGAAAGACGCGGTGCTTGTTGTAGTCGATGCACAGGTCGCCGACACGGTACTCGCCCGTCATGGCCAGACCGTCGCTCGTGCCGTCGGTGCGCGTGTGGCGCAGCGCCGTGCGGATGCGCGCGAGCAGCTCCACCGTGCCGAAAGGCTTGGTCAGGTAATCGTCTGCGCCCATGTCAAGCGCGGCCGCCTTGTCGATCTCCGCGCTGCGGGCCGAGATGATGATGATCGGCATCCGGCTCCAGGTGCGCACGGAGCGGATGATCTCGCTGCCGTCCATATCCGGCAGGCCGAGATCCAGCAGCAGCACATCCGGGCAGTGCGAGGCGATCATCTCCAGCGCGGTCTTACCGTCAGGCGCCAGCAGGATATCATATCCGTGCGAGCGCAGCGCCGCCTGCAGGTACTTGCTGATGCCGGGATCATCCTCGACGATGATGATTTTATCACGGATCATGTGTTCGATTCCTCCTCCGCCGGCAGCCAGAAGCGGAACTCTGCGCCGCCGTCGATCTTGTTTCTTGCATAAATCTCGCCGCCGTGCGCGCGCACGATCGCGCGGCAGACGCTCAGTCCGATGCCCATATGGCGGCTGCGGTCGGACGCCTCCACCGCGCCGAGCGGCAGATAGCCGTCAAAGAGCACACCGAGCAGCTGCGGCGGGATGCCGTCGCCGTTATCGGCCACGGTCAGCCAGATGCGGCGGGCATCTTTGCGGATCTCAATGAAGATCTCCGTCGCCGACGGGCTGTGCTTGGCGACGTTCTCCAGCAGATTGAGCAGCACCTGCTCAATGAGTGTGGCGTCCATCGGTGCGAGCACGATCTCCTCCGGCTTAGTCACGTCGATGGGGATGTCCGTGCCGCAGTTTTTGCGAAAGCGCCGGATGGCGCTGCCGACGATCTCCTCGACGACCTCGTCCGATTTCTCGATCACGACGCCTTCATCGCAAAAGCGCGTAACGGACAGAATGTTCTCCGACAGGTGCAGCAGCCACTGCGCGTTCTGGTGGATCTCCTCGACCATGCCGTGCCCCTCGTCCGTGAGCGCTTCGTTTTCCTCCACGGTCGCGCTCAGGCCCATGATGGCCGTCAGCGGCGTGCGGATATCGTGCGACACGCTGCGCAGGAGATTGACGCGCATGCGGTCCCGTTCCGCCTCATAGCGCAGCTGCTCCTGCCGCTTGATCTGCGTCGTGAGCGTGCTCACGAGAACGCTCACGACCAGCATGACCGCAAACGTCAGCGGGTAGCCATCGATCGACATGTTGAATTCGTGAAACGGGTAGGTAAACAGATAGTTCACGCTCACCACGCCGACGGCCGATGCCAGAATGCCGGGCCAGTACCCGGTTGTAAAGCGCGAAACGAGCACCACCGCCAGAATGAACACGGAGGTGGCAAACGGGTTGTTGTCGTCATAGCAGGCAGACAGCAGCTCGCACACGCCGACGGCGCAGCCCATGATGAAAATGAACATGATCGTATCGCGCAACCACTGCGGCATGCGCTTCCATGCTTTCTGCATAAGCACCCCTCTTTCCGAACAGCCGTCTCGGCTCCACTGTCAGCATAGCACATTGTCTGTCCAAACGCGACGGTCTTTGCAGCCTCAGGCGCATTCTTTTCCGCCTTCTTAACGGCTGCGCAGCGTTTTGGCCGCTGTTTTCCGGAAACTTAGCGCATAGATTCCTTATAATGAAGTATCTTCACAGATCCCGTCCGGACCCCGGCCGGGGCATCAGGGGAAAGGAGGCAGTCACATGATCTTTGCAGCAGTTGGCGGCGGCATGATCATTACCTGCGGCGCGTTTGTGTGGTACATCCTCAAGCGCTGATGCGCGCCACCGCGTCGAGGGAGAAAAAACGGAAAACATAAGTGATGTATCCAGATCTATCACGACAAAGGCCAGCCGGAAGCGGTTTCCGGCTGGCCTTTGTCCTATTTTTTCAGCGAACGATCGCCTTCGTGCACAGCCAGTCGCACCAGTCAAGGTCATACTTGGCGTAGACATGGGTGCTGTCGCCGCTGGCATCGGCACGCAGATTGCCGTTTTCGTCGTCGAAGAGCTCGTTGATGTCGATGTAGAAGATCGTCTTGCCGTCGGCGAGGGCGGCGAGCTTTTCGTTGAGCTTGTCAATGCGGGGGTTATTGAACGTTGCGTCCGTGCTCGAGCGCGAGGGGCCAACGTGCAGGTTCGCCTCGACGAAGATGATGGCGTCCGGCTGCGCGGCGCGCACGGCGTCGATGAGCGAGGAGAACTTGGCCGTGATGTCATCGAGGTCGTTGCCGAGCTCGTTGATGCCGAGCATGATGTAGACCTTGCCGAATGTCTTCTGGCTCAGCAGCTGCGGCAGCGTGACGGTGCCGACATTTTTCACGGCGATGGCCTTCGTCTGCGCAACGTAGACATTCAGGCCGACGTCGGCAAAATACGTCGCGTTTTTCAGGCTGCCGTATTCGGCGATGCCGACGGTGCGCGAGTCGCCGATGAAGAGCGCGTCGTCAAAATACGAGGCATCCACGGTCGTGAACTGCAGCGGCGTCGGCTCCGGCGTGGGCGTCGGCTCGGCGGTCTCCTCCGGCGCCGCCGTGACGGCCGCAGCCGGCTGCTTGCCGACACTGCTGCGGTCGATCAGGCCGCGGATGAGAAACGGCGCCGCCGCGATGGCGGCCACCAGCAGCAGAATGAGAAAATATTGCGGTTTGATGCGTTTCATGCGTCTATGCTCCTTAGAATCGGAAATACATAAAGGGGTCGTTCATGCCCTTACTCAGGCAAAACAGGCACAGCCAGAACAGCACGGCCAAAATGACCGCCCCGGCCCAAGTGCCTTTGAGCCGGCGGTACACATACGCCGGCAGCGACGTCGAGCACAGCAGACCGAGCACGAGGAACACCCCGTAGGTCTTGCCGTACTTGAGAAAATCGAGCGGGTAAGCCGCCGCGTGCGAAAACAGCGGCAGCAGGCAGCCGAAATATGCGCCGAGCTGCCCCAGATCCGACACGGAAAACACCGCCCACGACAGCGGGATGAGCACGAGCATATACAGATGCCCGAGCACCGGCCAGCGGTCGAGGTATTTCTTGAGCCAGAGCTTTTCCACGACCAGGATCACAAACAGGCCGAGCCCCCAGAGCAGGAAGTTCAGATGCGCGCCGTGCCAGAGCCCGGTCGCGAGCCAGACGACCAGCAGGTTAAAAATCATGCGCCCGCGGCTGCAGCGGCTGCCGCCGAGCGGGAAATACAGATAATCGCGAAACCACGATCCCAGCGTAATGTGCCACCGGCGCCAGAACTCCGTCATGCTCAGCGCGAGGTACGGGCAGCGGAAGTTCTCCGGCAGGTGGAAGCCGAGCATCCGGCCGATGCCGATGGCCATGAGCGAGTAGCCCCAGAAGTCAAAATAGAGCTGGAACGAATACGCGAACGCGGCCATCCACGCCAGCGGCGTCGAGAGACTCTCAAAGCCGATCGTGGTCACATCGCTCCAGAGGCCGCCGAGCTGGTTGGCAAGCAGGATCTTGAGCGCCATGCCAAACACAAACAGCTTCAATCCGTCGACCGCCTGCCGCAGCGACACATCGCGTGCGCCGAACTCCGGCTGCAGCTGCGCATAGCTCGCGATCGGGCCGGAAACAAGCTTCGGGAACATGGTCAGGTATGTGCCGAACGTAAGCAGTGAGCGCTCCGGCGCGACCGTGCCGCGGTAAACGTCGATGAGATAGCCGCCGGCGGAAAACGTATAAAAGCTGATGCCGACCGGCAGCGCCCAGCCCAGCAGCGGCACGGCCGCCTTGCCGCCGGACACCCAGCCGAGCACACCGTTGACGCCGGTGAGCAGGAAATTGAGATATTTAAATAGGAACAGCCACAGGAAATTGTAGCACAGGCCCACGATGAGCCACAGCTTTGCACGCGGCTTGTCGCGCGTGATGGCAAGCCCCAGCCCGTAGTTGACCAGCACAGATGCGGCCAGCAGCGCAAAGTACGCCCACTGACCGTCCAGCCCGATGACATAAAACACACAGCTCCCCACCAGCAGCACGGCATTGCGCGCGCCGGCCGGGCGCGACGGTGTCAGATAATACACCAGCAGAAACGCCGGGAAGAAGCAAAACAAAAACGACAGGCTGCTGAAAACCACGGACCCTATCCTCCTGAACCCTCGACAAACCTGCAAAAACAAAAAATTTCGCATGAAAAGGGTAGCATAAATTTCGGCATTTGTGTGCACTTTCCGACAAAAAAACTGCACAAACTTTCTGCCCGTTATTTGGTGGTTTTCGTGGGTGGTGCTGCACGGGCAAAAATGCACGGCAAAAAGTGCCGGAAAAAGCAAAGTCTCCGGCGCTGTGTGTTTCAGCGCCGGAGATGCTTCTCTTTTCTCAATATCCGATGGGCCGGGATGTCTGCGTGTCAGCTCAGGAGCACTTCATCGGACTCGACCTGCGTGCCCGCCACCTCGGCGAACTTTTCGAGCAGGTCCTGCTTCGTGAGCTTCTTTTTCTCCTCGCCGCCAATGTCGAGGATGATGTGGCCCTCGTTCATCATGATCAGGCGGTTGCCGTGAACGATGGCGTCTTTCATGTTGTGGGTGATCATCATGGCGGTGAGCTGGTTCTCGCGCACGATGCGGTCGGACAGCTCGAGCACCTTGGCCGCCGTCGCGGGATCAAGCGCCGCGGTGTGCTCGTCAAGCAGGAGCAGCTTCGGCTTTTGCAGGGAGGCCATGAGCAGCGTCAGCGCCTGGCGCTGGCCGCCGGAGAGCAGGCCGACCTTCGCCGTCATGCGGTCCTCCAGGCCGAGGCCGAAGCTCTTGAGCTTCTCGTGGTATTCCTCGCGCTCCGCCTTCGTGACGCCCCAGCGCAGGGTGCGCTTTTTTCCGCGGCGCGCGGCGAGGGCGAGGTTCTCCTCGATCTGCATATTCGCGGCCGTGCCCATCATGGGATCCTGGAACACGCGGCCGATGTACTGTGCGCGGCGGTACTCCGGCATCGCCGTCACGTCCACGCCGTCGAGGATGATGCGTCCGTCATCCACCGGCCAGACGCCCGCTACGGCGTTGAGCATGGTGGATTTTCCGGCGCCGTTGCCGCCGATGACCGTCACGAAATCGCCCGGATTCAGGTGCAGCGTCAGGCCGTCGAGCGCCCGTTTTTCATTGATGGTACCGGGGTTGAAGGTCTTGGAGATATGGTCTAGTGTCAGCATATCACTTGCCTCCCTTCTTCAGGCGGTGGAACGAGCTCTTGGCCTGCCCCTTGAGATACGGCACGGCCAGGAACGCAGCCACGATGACCGCGGTGAAGAGCTTGAGATCATTCGGGTCGAGCTTGAGCCACAGGATGAGCACCATGACGAGGTAGTACACGATGCCGCCGAGGATAACAAAGCTCAGGCGCACGGAGAAGTTGCAGCCCTTGCGGAAGATGGCGTCGCACAGCACCTCGCCGATGATGACGGCGGCGAGTCCGATGACGATCGCGCCGCGGCCCATGTTGATGTCGGCAAAGCCCTGGTACTGCGCCATCAGGCCGCCGGAGAGCGCGACCATGCCGTTCGAGAGCGACAGGCCGAGCACCTTCATGGCATTGATGTTGATGCCCTGCGCGCGGCTCATCGACGGGTTGGCGCCCGTGGCGCGGATGGCGCTGCCCTGCTCGGTGCCGAAGTACCAGTAGAGGAGCGCGATGAGCACGGCTGCGAGCAGCAGACCCTTCCAGATCGCGCCGGGCACGCTGCGCAGCGTCAGAAACAGGCTGTACTTATCCGGGTTGACCGGGGTGTTGGCCTTCATGCTCATGATGCGCAGGTTGATCGAGTAGAGCGCGAACTGCGTCAGGATGCCGGCGAGGATGGCCGGGATGCCGAGCTTCGTGTGCAGCAGGCCGGTCACGAGACCCGCGAGCAGGCCCGCGACCACGGCGGCCAGCAGCGCCGCCCACGCCGGCCAACCGGCGATGATGAGCATGACCGTCACGGCACCGCCGGTGGTGAACGACCCGTCGACCGTCAGATCGGCGACGTCGAGCAGGCGGAACGTGATGTACACGCCCAGGGCCATGATGCCCCAGATGATGCCCTGGGCGACGCCGCCGGGCAGACGCGAAACCAGATTCGGCAGGCTCAGGGACGCAAGAACCAGTGAATTCATAAAATTACCTCATCGTGTAGAGTATCCCTGCCGCAGAAACTGCGGCAGGGAGCCGGGAATTTGTTCGAATGATCAGCCGATGGCCGCGTAGTCGCTCGGGATGGTGAGGTTGTAGAGGCTGGCCATCTCGGGATTGTACTTCTTGACCGGGTTCGGGTAGTACTCGATGGCCATGGTGGAGATGTCGGCCTCGCCCTTGAGGATCTTCACGGCCATCTCGCCGGTGGTGCGGCCGAGCTCGTAGTAGTCGATGGACAGCGTCGCAACGCCGCAGCCCTTGCAGATGCCCTCCTCGCCGGCGACGATGGGCTTCGTGGCAGCGCCCTTGATGGCCTCGGCGCAGGAGGCGGCGGTGTTGTCGGTCGGGACGTAGAGGACGTCGTTGGCGTCGCTCGCCGTGCCGGTGACGGAGACGACGTCGTTCGTATCGGCGAAGGTGTAGATGGTGACGGTGCAGCCGGCCTTTTCAAGCGCGGCCTTGACGACGTCCGCCTGGTAGACGGAGTTCGGCTCGCCGGAGCAGTAGATGATGCCGACGTTCTTGGCGTCCGGGAACAGCTCCGTGATCATGGCCGCCTGCTGGTCGAGCGGGGCCAGGTCGGACGTGCCGGAGATGTTGCCGCCGACTGTGCCGGAGAAGTTGCCGATGCCGAGCGCGACGCCGTACTCCGTGACGGCCGTGCCGAGGATCGGAATGTCCTTCGTGGCGGCGGCCGCAGCCTGCAGCGCGCCGGTCGCGTTGGCAAGGATCAGATCCACGCCGCTGGACACAAAGCCGTTGCAGATGGTAGCGCAGGTGGCGCTGTCGCCGGCGGCGTTCTGCTCGTCGAAGGTGACGTTGTCGGCGCCGAGCGCGTCGGTGATCGCGTCGCGGAAGCCCTTGGTGGCCGCGTCGAGCGCCTCGTGCTGCACGAGCTGGCAGATGCCGACGGTGTAGTGCTTATTCTCGGCCTTGTCGCCGCTGCCGCTGCCGCAGGCAGCCAGAGAGAGGACCATGACCACGGCGCAGAGCAGCGCGGTGATTTTCTTGATGTTCATGTGTTTTCTCCTCCTAAATGTAAGTTCCGGCAAAGAAAAAAGCCACACAGTCGTCTGTGCAGCTTTGTCAAAACCGGATCGGGAAGTCTCAGATGGTTCTGGTATGATCGCAGCACAAACGACTATTACCCTCGATAAAGTAATAGTAGGAATATGCGCTTGCAAATCGGACCAGACGCATGTTTGCGGCCTCCTGTAGTGAAGATGTGCCTACTTTAGCGCTTTTAGCCGATGAAGTCAACCCCGTTTTCAGAATTTTTTTACTTTTGGCATTTGTGCACAATTCTTTTGGGGCGTGCCTGTGCATTTCCGTCATTTTGCGCCGCCGTGCCGCGGCATTGACGCTCCCGGGCAGGTGTGCTATATTAAACAATAGTATATTTGAGTATATTTGCTTTCGAAGGAGGCGCGCCATGAAGACACCGCAGCAGCTGCTGCAGCAGACGCTGGAAGTGGGCGCGTGCCTACTGCCGGACGCAGCATCCGGCGGCCGCACACCGTACCCGGCCGTGTTCGTGCACGGTCTGCTGGGCTGGGGCGCGCGCGACGCGCTCTACCGCGCGGTGCCCTACTGGGGGCTCGCGGCGGGCGACGTGCTAGGTTATCTCAACGCCTGCGGGTATGACTGCCGCGCCGCCTCGGTGGGCATCATCTCGAGCGCGTGGGACCGTGCGTGTGAGCTCTACGCCGAGCTCACCGGCGGCACCGCCGACTACGGCATCACGCACGCGCAGCGCTTTGGCCACGCGCGCTTCGGCGCGGCGTATCCGGCCCCGCTCGTGCCCGATTGGGGCGCGGACAAGCCCATTGACCTCGTGGGGCACAGCTTCGGCGGCGCGACGGCGCGGCTGCTCATGCAGCTGCTCGCGGACGGCTGCCCGGAGGAGGTGCAGGCGGCCGAGGCCGCGGGCGAGACGCCATCGCCGCTGTTCACCGGCGGCAAGGCGGGCTGGGTGCACGCACTGGTGGCCATTGCCGCGCCGCACGACGGGTCCACGTTTCTCGATGTGCAGCCGGACGCAGCAAACGCGCTCTCGACGCTGTTTCTGGGTGCGGCCCGCGCGCTCGGCATCTCGGCGTTCAAGGGCGTGTATGACTTCCGGCTCGACCAGTTCGGCATCCGGCGCGACCCGGACGAACCGCTCACGACGGCGGCGCTGCGTATGCTGGCGCAAAATCCGCTCCCGGCGGGCGACAACGCCTTTGACGATCTGCGCCCTGCGGGTGCGCGCGTGCTCAATGCGCGCATCCAGACGCTGCCGGACACGTGGTATTTCTCCATCCCCTGCTGCCGGACACTGCCGCGCCTGCTCACGCATGACCAGAAGCCCGACACGGCCATGACGCCGCTGCTCTGGCCGTTTTCGGCCGCGATGGGGCGCGACAGTGCGGGTGTGCCGCGCGATTGGCTGCCGAACGACGGGCTCGTCAACACGATCTCCGCCCGGTATCCCGCCGGTGCGCCGCACGCGGACTTTGCCCCCGGTCAGACGCCGGAGCGCGGCGTGTGGCAGGTGCTGCCGGTTGAACCGCTCGACCATCTGGCCGCGATTGGCGGCGTGATGAACAACGGCGTCGTGCGCACGCGCCTGTTTTACCGCCGGGTCATGGCGCTGCTCGACGCGGCCGCCGCGGCCGATTCGGCCCATTCTTGCGAGGTCTGCCCGAAACCGGGCATATTATCATAAATCAGCGAAACAACCACCACAGGATAAGGAGTGTATGGATTATGGATTCTATTGAAAGCTATCTGCGCAAGCTGATCGTCGCCTCCGTGGGCGCGGCCGACCTCGGCTGCGAAAAGCTCGGCAAGCTGCTCGACGAGTGCGTCGCGCGCGGCGAAGTGACCGTGGAGAAGGGGCGCGTGCTCAACGAGGAGCTCAAGCGCACCTGCAAGCAGGCCGCCGCCAAGGACGCGGACGAAAAGCCCGCCGTGGACGTGGACGCCATGAGCGCCGACGAGCGCGAGGCGCTGCTGCAGAAGCTGCTGGCCATGAAGGAAGAGGGCTGATGGCCGGCCCCGCCGCGCAGCTCGACGAGGCCAAGCGCTTCGCCGAGATCGTCGCCATACTGCAAAAGCATCACCTCGTTCAGGGGCTGACGCCGGAGAAGGTGCGCGATATTTTCGTGGACCTCGGGCCGACGTTTGTCAAATTCGGACAAATTCTGTCCATGCGTTCGGACATTCTGCCCAAAGAATACTGTGCCGCGCTCGAGACGCTGCGCACGGACGTGACGCCCATGCCGCTGACCGAGGTGGAGAACATCCTCACGCAGGCCTACGCCCGCCCGTGGCAGGAGGTCTTTTCGGACATCGGCATCCGGCCGCTCGGCTCGGCCTCCATCGCGCAGGTGCACGCCGCGACGCTCACGGACGGCCAGCGCGTGGTCGTGAAGGTGCAGCGCCCGGACCTGTACGACATCATGAGCCGCGACGTGCGTCTGCTCAAGCGCGCCGCCGCACTGCTCAAATACACGCCGCTCGCGAGCGCGCTGGATTTTCACGCCGTGCTCGACGAGATCTGGCACACCGTGCAGGAGGAGCTCGACTTCACGATCGAGGCGAACAACATCGCCGAGTTCAAGCGCCTCAACGACGGCGTGGCCTACGCCGACTGCCCGGCCACGTTCCCGAAGTGGTGCACGAAAAACGTGCTCGTCATGGAGTACATCGCCGGCCACCAGATCGACGATGCCAACGGCCTGCGCGCCGACGGGTATGATCTCAATGAGATCGCCGTCAAGCTCGTGCACAACTATATCCGCCAGATCACGGTCTACCGCTTCTTCCACGCAGACCCCCACCCCGGCAATATCCGCGTGCAGGGCGGGAAGATCATCTGGCTCGACCTCGGCATGATGGGCCGCATCAGCCCGCGCGAGGCGGAGCTGTACATGGGCATCATCCGCACGATCTATGACCAGGACGTGCCCGCCCTGACGCAGACGCTGCTCGCGCTCGGCCGGTATGACCGCGCACCCGACCAGCAGGCGCTCACGGAGCGCATCGGCATCTTCCTGCACAAGTACGAGTCCATGCCGATGGCCGATATGGACATGGGCGTGCTCGTCGATGAGTTCGTGCAGATCCTGAACGAATACGGCGTGTCCGTGCCCGGCTCGCTGACGATGCTCGGGCGCAGCCTGCTCGTCATCCAGGGTATGCTCACGAGCGTGTCCCCGGATGCGAACGTCATCGAGATCGTGGCGGAGTACGTCAAGAACACCGCGCTGAGCCGCGAGCACATTGAAAAGAAGGTCAAAACGCTCGCGCAGCAGCTCGCCCGTTCTGGCGAAAAGCTCACGGTGCTGCCGACGCAGCTGTCGGCTTTTCTGAGCAAGGCCAACGCCGGGCAGCTGACCGTCAACGTGAAAAAATCGTGGTCGGACGCGGCGCGCGCCGTGCAGTCGAAGCTGCTGAACCGGCTCATCTTTGCGTTGCTGGACTGCTCGCTGCTGTTCTGCGCAGCCATCACGTGCCTTGCCCCGCTGCCGCGGGTGCTGGGGCTGCCGTGGCCGGCGCTGGTGTTTTTCGCCGCCGCCGTCGCTGTGACGATCGCGCTGTTTGACCGCCGGCATTGGTCGGTGTGAATGCCGCAATATGCACGCAAAGCCGCCCGGAGGGCACAGCCTTCCGGGCGGTTTTTGATGAAAGCGCGATTCCCTCGGAGGGAGAACGAACATGAACGAAAAATCCAAAGCAGCCATATGCACCGACGAGATTGAGGCCGCCGTCTATGCGCAGCTCAAGCCGCTCGGCTTCCGGAAATACGGGCGGACACTGCACCGCTTTGTCTCCGGCGACCTGTCGCAGGTCATCCACTTCCAGTGTGGTTTGCCGTCTGCGGGCCCCGCACAGCAAATGTGGGTCAATCTCGGCATCCGCATACCGGAGTGCGACGAGCGCACCTTTTCCCCATCGCCACCAAAACGGTATTACCGCGAATACAACTGCACCCTGCGCTCCCGTCTCGGGAGCATTGACGGCAGGCAGGAGCTGTGCTTTGACCTGCGAAAGCAGCCGTCACAGCTCCTGAATCAGATTCTGCCCGATGTGCTGACAAAAGTACTGCCCGTCTACGACGTGCTGTCCTCCCGGGAGGCGATTCTCGCGCACCGGCGTGACTATCCGCACTTCGATGTGATGGGCCGGCAGCTGATCCTGCTCGACGAAGCAATGATCTGCGGCCATCTGGGCGACCTGGAAAAAGCACAAGCACTGTTTGCACAATACTATCTGAACGCTGTGCACGCATACCAACGCGAAAAAGCCCATGGCAAGCAGGCCTATTTGCAAAAAGAGGAACGGGTAATCTGCCACGGGCAGAACATCCCGGCTGACAAAACCGGATACTTCACCATCCGCAGTGCGGATGACGGCCACATCCGTTATCTGGCCGAGCTGGCCAAAAGACTCGGCCTTTCGCTCCCGGATATTGCGCCATAAACAGGAATGACCGCCCCGGCCGGGGCGGTCATTCTTTCTTTTCAATATCGCCGCGGCGGCGCAGCGCGTCCAGAAACGCCGTGCAGCCGAGCACGAGATCGTCATACGTCGTGCCGAAATCGTCCGTATACCACGGGTCGGCGATGCCGCGCTGCAGCCCCGCGAACGACAGCAGCGGGCGGATCTTCCCGTCCGGGTCGTGCGGGAGGATGCGGCGGAGGTTGCGCGCGTTGTTCTCGTCCATCGTCAGCAGCCAGTCATAGGCATCGTAGTCGCGCGGCGTGACCTGCACGGCGGCGCGGTGACCGACCGGGATGCCGTGGGCGCGCAGCTCAGCGCGCGCGGGCGGGTAGACGTCGTTGCCGATCTCCTCGCGGCTCGTCGCCGCCGAGGCGATCTGAAACTGCGCCGCGAGCCCCTGCTGACGCACCATTTCCTTGAGCAGATACTCCGCCATCGGGCTGCGGCAGATATTGCCGTGGCAGATAAATAGTATTTTGGTCAAGTGCGATCAGCCTCCTAAAAAGCCGTATTCTGCCGCGTTTTACCGCGATTTGCCGAGCTCAAAAACCTGTGAACAGAATGTGACTCTGTCACGGAAACGGCAAAATGCGGCAAGATGTGGCAAGTCAAAGCCGTCAATGGTAGTCAAATGGTAGTAAAAATCGGGGTGTTTTACTACCGTGGTTTTCTCCATTAATATACCATATCCGGAGAGTTGAGGCAACAGCACAAGGGGAGAGGCATGTATTCCACCTCCTTCGACATGAAATAGAAAAACCCGGATTGCTCCGGGCATGAAAAAGGCAACAGCCGTTAAGGCTGATGCCGTGTGATGATAAGGTTTTCGATTTTATACGATCCAAATTTCTGCATCTTTTGCAGAAGCATATTTCTCAAATGCCTGTTTCTCTTCCTCAAGCAGCGGTTCAAGCGCGATATCATTCTCGAAGCAATATACCACAACTAGATATGCGTTTTACAGCGTGTAGCTCTCTCCGTCTTCGGGGATGCAGACGCGATTGCGGATGCCCTTCTTCTCCAGTTTCTTGGACAGTGTCTTGCGGGTGAGCGTGGCGTGCGGCACGTTGTCCATGTGGCTTGCGATGACCACCGCTTCGGGCGCTGCTGCACAGACCTTGGCCAGATCGTTGTCGTCCATGATCAGACGGCCGTTTTTCACCAGCATGGCAGCACAGTTGTTCGTGATGATCACATCAGGATGATACTTCTCGATCGTCTCCGCCACGTCGTCACACCAGACGGTGTCGCCGCAGACGTAGAGCGTCTTTTCATTGGGGCTGCGGAAGATGAATCCGGCGGCGTCACAGCACGGAACCTTCGTGCCGTGAACAGCGTTGACCTTGATGATCTCCGCGTCGCCCCATGTGACGCGGTCTTCGATCACCCGGACGTCCTTCATGCCGGAGAACGCCAGATAGTCCGCGTCCTGCCGGTTGATGGCATAGATCGGACGATTCTTGTCCAGCCCCTGGCAGGCCTTGCCGTTGGGAGCGAGACCGATGTGGTCCAGATGCACGTGGGTGCAGATGTAGGCGTCCACGCCCTCGTTGACTTCCTTGACGGACATGGGCAGGGAGTGCAGCGGGCACGGAAGCCACTTGTGCTTCGGCTTCACGGCTTCCCAGGTGGAGCACTCGTCGAAGACGTACTTCTTGCGAGGGTCGCCGCCGCTGTTCATGGCGCACATCATCGGGATCATGGCGAGGCATCCGCTCGTGAAGCGCGGCGCCAGCCACGGATCGATCAGAAAGGTCTTTCCTGCGTAGGTGATTTTGATGGTCGCGCTGCGGATCTGCTGAAAATTCATGAGGGATGCCTCCTTATTTGTCTCTGTGTCTTTAATTTAACATGATTTCCTGCCGTGCAACAGAAACAAAGCCCACTCTTGCCGCAACAAAAATGTTGCAGTAGAATAGAGTCGGAGGGGATCATATGAACCAAAAACAGCTGTCTTATTTTCTGGAGGTCTATCGCTGTCGCAACATTCAGGCCGCAGCGGACAAGCTCTATCTGACGCATCAGGGACTGAGCCGCGTGATCCGCTCCCTGGAAGAAGAACTGGGCAGTCCCTTGTTCTCACGTATCAACCGAGGAGTGGAGCCCACGGATTTCGCTACGACGCTGGTGCCCCACGTACAGCGGCTGCTGGACGACTACGCCACGATCCAAGGCGTACACACCCTCACCAATCAGGCGCGGTCGGTGGTGACGATCTACGCGCTGGATCACCTGTTCGGGTATCTCGGCGCCGATCTCCTGCTGGACTTTCACCGGCAGCACCCGGAGATCACGCTGAGCATTCTAGACACCACGGACGAATACGCGCTGGAGAGTCTCTCGGCCGGCAGGTGTGATTTTGCGGTCGTGAACGGCCCGATCGACAACACGCGCTTCACGGCGACGCCGCTGTTCTATTCGCGCTTCGCCTTCCGGATGCGGCGGGATCATCCTCTGGCGCAGAAGGAGCATTTGAGTTTCGAGGATTTTGCAGGCGAGACCATTCTCGGCAAGGGACGCGCCTACCACTGCTTCCGCACGAACATCGACCAATTCATGCTCTCACAGGGGCTGCATGTGACCGTTCCGATCGAGACGCCGGACGAATCGCTTCTGCAGCAGCTCGTGGAAGCGGGCCTCGGCATTGCGACGACCTATGACTTCACTGCCGTGTCCCACTGCGGAGAAAACACTGTGGTGCGCTATCTGGACGACGACCGCGCTGGGCATCACATCTACCTAGTGGAAAAGGCCGGAACGCTCCCGACCAGAGCAGGCCGCGCCTTCAAGCAGTTCCTGTTGGATAAGGTCACGGAATGATGTTTTCAGTTATGTTCTGAGCTTACACACTGCTACTCTACAGCAATTCTATCAATACCGAATCTGGGGTACAACAGTCCAACTGGAAGTATTGGCAAAAGAGAAGAGCACAAGCAGTTTACATAATCTTCGCCCGCCTTACACCCACTACCCATTTGAAGGCAAGAATCGTTTAATTGTATGATTACTGGTATTCTGGCCAGTATACTCAGGAATTGTCGAAGTCTTTCTGTCCGGCTGTCCGCACGGCTTCCTTTTCGCCGTATTTATACTCGTCGTTTCCTTTTTCCGTCCAGATATCCAGAACCATGCCGATGGTCAGGAGATCGAGGTCAGACATGGACAGCCCGATCTCCAGGCATCGGAGCAGGAAAAGCGGCGTCGTTATCTCCCGGGCGCTGGGATTCCGTTTTTTTTAGATTCGATGTCGGTCACCAGATTGGCGCCCCACAGTTCCAGAATCTCGGGGAGCACCTGGTAGATGGAGAACATCTCGAATTCATCCAGCCATTCCTCGATGGTGCCGGGGATAGTAGGGTCGGCATGCCAGGCCATGATATAGGCCACATTCTCGAAGATCTCCAGATCCTCAATCTGCATCTCCTCGCCCTCATCGGTCTTGCCCTTGTAGGACTTTTCCAGTTTGGTGAGATCCTTGAAGATATCACGTTTGAATTTGATGCGGTAAAGCCGCGGGATGGCGGCGGAAGAGCGGAACCGCACTTCCTTGCCGCTGATCAGAACCGTTTTTTCCTGCATGGTTTATCCCTCCGTGCCCGCGGTCTCTACAGCGGGAACATGCACGGACTGGTACCAGCCGTCATAGGTAGCTTTTGCCGTAGTGTCGCCTATGTGGCTCTTGGCCAGGCCGTCCTCGCGGGGATCGGCGGTCAGGGACAGCGTCTCGGTACCCGGCTCGATGGTTTCCTCCTTGGTGGAGGACTCGATGCTGGGACGGGAGGCGGAGCAGTTGTACATACGTGCCGGATAGCGCGCTCATCTCCGTCAAACTCAAAGAGCAGGGCGAATTTCACGCTCTCGGCATTGTCCGCCTTCTCCACCAGAATGCCGTTGGTATCCAGGACTTCCTTGAGGATCTCCGTGCGGAACCATTCCGGGATCAGCGCGATCTCCAGATCGCCGCTGTAGCCGTTGTTGGCGTAGGAACGGAAATACACGATGCCGTCGGCGTAGAAGGGAGAACTGTCGCCCTCGGCATCCAGGGTGATGCTGACAGCGCCAGGGATCGCCTGGGGCGTCGCGTAGGAATAGCTCGTCACGCCTTCTGTGACTGTTTCGGTCAGCTTGGCGGCATGAACGTTTTTCAGATTGTATTTGACCTTATTTCATTGGGATACCTCCAGCTCAATAGAATATAGGACTTAGTAGAGCTTTTCGCTCTCGATCCAGACCTCGGTCCTGTCATAAAAAATGCCGTGCCCGTCGAGCACGGTTTCCACCCAGGATTCGGTTTCCGGGTTCTTTTCATCGGTGTACAGTTCGATATGGATCTGTCTCACCTTGAAATAAACCCGGCCGTCGGCGGCGAAGTTATCGCTGCCGGGGCTGAGGAAGCAGATGAAGGGCGGCTCCGGGGATTCTCCCTCCGCAAAATGGTCGTAGGCAAATGGAATGCCCATTTCTTCCATCATGGCGATCAGATTATCCATTCCGCAGCGTCCTCCCGATTTCTTCTTCCAGCTCCTCGATGCCGTCCTGCTCCGCCGGCGCGTGCGCGCCTACTGCGGCGCCGTGACGGACAGCCCCGCGCTGGCCGACACGCTGGCGACGTTCACCGCCGGCGGGCTCATCCAGAACCTCAAGCGCTACCTGACCGAGCCGAACCTCGACCCGGACGCGCTGACAGCGGAGATGACCACCGTCTTTGAGCACCTGTGGAATTCCTTCACGCCGAAAGCAAAGGGGGCCACGCCATGAAGATCCTGCTGGCAGAGGCCGACGGTGCGCTGGCCGGGCGGCTGTTTCACCTGCTGGTCAAAAACGGCTACCAGACCACGGCCGTGAAAACCGGTCAGGCCGCGCTCGACGAGATCGGCAGGAGCTATTTTGACATGGTCATCGCCGAGGCCTCCACCCCCGCCGTGGACGGCTGCGCGCGGCCGGCAGCCCGACGCTCGTGCTGCTGCTCACGGAGCGCGCGCACGGTGAGGCCATGCACCAGGCCTTTCTGTCGGGCGCGCACGACTGTCTCATCAAGCCGGTCGATGACAACGAGCTACTGCTGCGCATCACGGCGCTGCAGCGGCGCACGCAGACCGGCGGCGAGCGCTGCCGCAACCTGAGCTTTCTATCTTCCACCACTCTTGACCCAAAACGCGCGAGCGCGGCAGTCCATTCGGACTGCCGCGCTTGTGCCTGTGAAAAAACCTATGCGCAAGTGCAAAAAGAACAGAGCAGCAGGGGAGCCCGAGGGGGCAAGGCCCGCCTCGAATGAGATCTTGCGCTCAGCTTGTCCCCAAAGCCCGTCTCGGGCTTTGGGGACAAGCTGAGCGCGGCAGTCCATTCGGACTGCCGCGCTTGCCATGCATGCGCCGGGCATGGTACAATAAAAATAATCAACATGGAATGCTCCGGAAGGGAGGGCTCCGGTATGCCAAGGCCGAAGTGGACCCTGAACACGATCTATATTTCCGAGCGCCTGCAGGAGCGGCTGCGCCCCATCTCCCGCTGCGCGCTGACGACCGTGGTCGCCCCCATGGGCTACGGCAAGACGACGGCCGTGAACTGGTATCTCGCCGGGCGGGCGAAGGCCGAGGACGCGACTGTGGTGCGCATCAGCGTCTATTCCGACCATCCAGTCATCTTCTGGAAGAGCGTGCAGGACGCATTCGAACACGCAGGGCTGCCGCTGCTGCGCGGCTACGCCTTCCCGGACGATGCCGCCGGCGCAAGCCTGCTGGCGGACGATCTCTGCCACGGTCTGGCCGGGCGCGGAAGCGTGTACATCTTCATCGACGATTTCCATCTGCTGACGGACGAGCGCATCACGGAGTTTTTGTGCACGCTCGTCAACCGCCTGCCGGAGAACGTGCACCTGATCGTGGCGAGCCGCGACCGCTTCCTCCCCGGCGACGCCGTCGTGCGGCTGGGCAGCCGGGTCTATCCGATCGGTGCCGAGCATCTGCGGCTCAACCACACGGAGCTGGCCATCTATGCGCACCGCTGCGGCACGGACCTGACCGACGCGCAGGTCGAAACGCTGCTGCATGCGAGCGAGGGGTGGTTTTCGGCCGTATATCTGAACCTGCGCACGCTTTCCGAGCGCGGCGCGCTGCCGGACCGGCACTCGGACATTTACACCATGTTTTCCGCCGCCATGATCGAGCCGCTCTCGCCCCGGCAGCAGGAGTTTCTGGCCGTCATGGGACTGGCGGATGAGTTCACCGCGCCGATGGCACGCTTTGTCACCGGCGACCAGGACACTGACCGACTTCTGACCATGCTCACGGAGCAAAACGCCTTCGTCACCCGCCTGCCGGACGGTGTGAGCTACCGTTTCCACCACATGATGAAGGTCTGTGCCGAGCAGGCGTTCGCCGCGCTGCCGGAGCAAACGCGCCGTGCGTATCACGGCCGCTACGGCGCGTGGTACGCAGCGCACGGGCAGTATCTGCACGCGCTCGCCGCCTACCGGAAGGGGGAAGACTACGACGCTGTGCTGCAGGTGATCCAGGACGATGCGGGCATCCTGCTCGCGGCGCTCAGCCCGGAGGAGGTGCTGGCGTTTCTGGACGTGTGCCCGCGCGGTACGCTTCAGGCGCACCCGCTGACGCTGCTCGTGCTGATGCGGCGGATGTTCACCTGGCAGCAGATCCCGAAAATGCTGGAGCTGCGCGCGCTGCTGCTCGCCGGGATCGAGGCGCACCCCGAGCTGCCGGACGCCGAGCAGGGCAATCTGCTCGGCGAGTGCGACCTCATCATGAGCTTTCTGCAATACAACGACATCGCGGCCATGAGCCGTCTGCACCGCAGCGCGGCCGCGCGCATGACCCGTCCCGCCATCAGCATCCGCAACGAGGGGAGCTGGACGTTCGGCTCGCCATCGGTGCTGATGATGTTTCACCGTACGCCGGGGCAGCTGGACGCGGAGCTGGACGCCATGAACGCCTGCATGCCGCACTACTACCGGCTCACGAACGGGCACGGGCAGGGTGCGGAACGGATCATGGACGCCGAGGCAGCCTTCCTGCGCGGCCGCTTTGCCGACGCGGCCATCTTCCTCGAGCGGGCCCGCGCCGCCATCGCCGGAAACGGGCAGGAGAACATGGCCCTCTGCTGCGACTTTCTGGAGCGCCGGCTCGCGCTGTGCGTAGACACCGCTGCGCCCGAGCCCCCGGCGCAGAAGCGTGCCGCCCTGCTCGCGCAGCACGACACGATGTGGCTGCGCATCTTCGACAGCGCCTGCGCCTACTGCGCCGCGCTGACAGGGCAGACCGAGCAGATCCCCGCGCTGTTTCGCGACCACGCGCTGCACACGGTGCATTTGCTCGCGCCGTGCCGCCCCATGATGGAAATGATCGAAAATCAGGTCTATCTCGCCGAGGGTGCCTGCGCCCGGGTGATCGGGCGCAGCGAGGGACTGCTCGCGCAGTGCGCGCAGCAGCACTATGCGCTCGTCGCGCTGCAGGTGCGCATCCAGACGGCCGCGGCCTACGCCGCGCTCGGCAAGCGGCCGGAGGCGCGCATCCTCCTCGGTCAGGCGCTGCGCGCCGCGGCTCCCGACGGTCTGCTGCTGCCGTTTGCGGAAAACGGCCGCGGCCTGCGCCCCCTGCTGTCCAGCGGCGCGTGGGAGGCGGACCTGGGTGATTTCCCGCAGCGGGCAGCAGACTGCATCGCGGCCTACGAGGCGCGCTGCGCCGCGCTGTGCGCGCCCGGCGGCGGCCCGGCGGCGCTCGTCGGGCTGACCGGGCGCGAACGGGAGATCGCGGCACTCATCGCCGCGCGCCTGACCAACGGCGAGATCGCGCGCCGGCTCTTCCTCTCGGACGGCAGCGTAAAGCAGTACGTCCACCAGATCTACGCCAAGCTCGGCCTCACGGGCGACGCGAAGTCGAAGCGGCAGCAGCTGATCGCCCAATGGCACGCAAAACCCTAACCACCGGTGAATGGTTTTCTCACAGATCCACTGTACAATGGCCTTGTACAGTGGATCTTTTCATTCCGGGAAAGGGGGAAGCGCACATGTACCGGAAATACATTGCGGCCGTCCAACCGCTGAGCGACCACGTCCTGCAGGTGGATTTCGTGTCCGGCAGCCGTCTGCTTCTGGACATGAAGCCCTATCTGGACAAGCTCCGGTTCCAGCCGCTTTCCGATCCGGAGACCTGGCGCAGCGCCGTGACCAACGGCATCTTCGTCCGCTTCGGCAATGTGGAGCTGAGCCATGACGAGCTCCTGACCATGGCCGAACACAGCTGAGGCGAAACCACACCCGGGCGACCGCCCGCGAGAAAGAGAGGAAAAGCATGAAACATCTGAGCAAATGTCTGGCGCTGGTGCTCGCAGCCGCGCTCCTGCTGGGGCTGGCAGCCTGCGGCAAGGACACGACCGGCGACGACTGGCGCGCCTCCGGCGTCGTGACGGACTACGGCACCATCACCCGCGATGGCGAACGCATCCCCGTGTGCATCTGCCTGAGCACGGAAAACGCCGCCTTCTATTATGATGAGGACGAGCAGGTCTGGTTTGACGGCGTGGAGTTTCCCATGACGTTCGAGGACGCGGAGACTGCATACAGCAGCACATCGTTCGACGATCTGGACGGCGATGGCCAGAGCGACGTGACCATGATCTTCGACCACGGCGACGGCAGCACGACCGAGCTGGTCTGGCTCTGGTACGACGACACGGGCTTCGAATTTGAGCCCGTGCTCTCGAGCGTTACGAGCGGCACGCCGTATTTCGAGGCGAACAATCTGGACATCAACGCGCGCGTGGACGGCGGCACATACGTGCTGGCCAACGGCGTGTGCAGCTATCACGGCACCGGCGACGGCTATGCCGTGGGTGATGTCTACTGGGAAGTGACCAAGACCCGCGACGAGACGCACGACGGTATGCGCGAGATCGAGTTTGACGCCTACTGCTACGTCCCGGACGAATCCGTGCCGGCGTTCACGACCGAGTTCATCTCCGTGACCAGCAGCGAGCTGTACGACTACTACACCGGCATGTGGTTCACAGCCTCGACCGCCTACAACAACACCGAGCGCGGGGACAACCACTACATCCACACCGTCTCGTGGAACGGCGAGACCTACGAGATCGAATTTTTCTACTCCACGAGCTGGGAAAAGACCGGCGACTGGAACAACATGCTCACCAAGAGCTACGTCGTCTACCTGCCCGAGGGGTATGACGGTCTGGTCTTTGCCGCCGAGCCGCAGCCCGACAACTTCCGCGACTCAGGCAAGCGCGACCAGCTCGACAGCATCTGCCCCGAGGCGGACATTCTCAACTGCACCACAGTCGATGCGCACAACTGCCTGTTTTTCCGTATCGGCTGACCGGATAAGGAGGACGGCATGAAAACATCTCTCAAAAAAGGCACAGCGCTGCTGCTGACCCTGCTGCTGGCGCTGAGTCTGGCCGCCTGCGGCGGCGCGGACGACGATGACGACACCGACCTGACCGACTTCATCCCCATGACCGTGGAGGAGCTGACCGGCGGCTGGGTGGATGACGACGGCAACCAGCTCGTCATCGACCCCGACACGGGCACCTACGACTACCGGACGTGGTACGGCCGGGTAGGCTTCGGCCCGTTTGAGGTCGTGGACGACCGGCCCGTGATCGAATACGACGGATTTTACTACGACTTCGAGGCTGACAGCGGCGGCTTCATCCTGCGGCAGAACGGCGCGTCTGACCGCGCGGGGCTTGACGGCGCGCACTTCGGCCCCGGCGAAAGCGACGTGTACGCGCCCGAGCTGAGCACGCTCGACGGCGTCTGGCAGGACGCGCTGGGCGAGACGCTCGTCATCGACACCGGGCGCATGGAATATCTGGCCTACTCGCCAGACGGCATGACCGGCGGCACGATCCGCGACGACGGTGACGGGTTGGGCGTGTACCTCTTCCTCAACGGCCGCGGCTACTTCGCCGTGAGCCCCGACGGCAACAGCTTTACGCTGTTTTTCGAGGCCAGCGACACGAACGCGCCGGACGGCACGTACGAGGGCGTGTTCTATCGCAACGGCGACGCGGACCTCTATGCAGAGCTTGACGACGCGGAGTTTTACGCGTCCGACGGACACCTGCGCTATTACGACGGGGAGAACATCTTCTTCCTGCCGGATACGTATTCGGTCGCGGCCGACGGTCTCGCCTACGACGGCGCGGGCAATGTCTTCGCCGCCGGCTGGGACATGCCCTATTACGACCCCGCCGACGACTGGGGCGACAGCTGGGCCAGCAACTGGAACTGACCCGCACAAGAAAAAAGCAGCGGAATGCGTTTGCATTCCGCTGCTTTTCTATCGTTTTGTTTACGGCCAGGGCGCCCGCGCCGCCTTGGGTGGTTTGGGCGCTTTCGGGGCCTTGGGCGCCTTCGGCGGATACAGCCGCCGGCGCAGGTCACGTGGCAGCACCCAGCGGTCAAGCAGGGCGAGCATGCCGGGCAGGAACAGCAGGATGAGGATGATGGCCGAGAACGCACCGATGGAAATCGTGCGGCAGATCTGCTCGATGGTCGGGTTGCCGAAAAATTTCCCGACGACCGCCGTGACGAGCACCATGATCGAGCCGGACGTCAGCACCGTGTGGATGCTGCCGCGGTAGGCTGCGATGAGCGCGTCGCGCACGGAAATGGTCTCACGCATCTCGCGGTAATAGCTCGTGTAGAGGATGCCATAGTCGATCGTCGCGCCCATGAGGATACACTCGACGATCAGCAGCGCGAGATAATAGATCTCCAGCCCCTGCAGGCCGACGACCGTGACGGTGATGAACACGCCGCACTGCACGATCAGCACGAGCAGGGCCGGGATGACGAGCGAGCGGAATGTAAACACAACGACGAGGAAGATCGACGCCGCCGTCAGCAGTGTGATGAGCAGCAGCTCGCTGTCAAAGCTGTTTTCCATCTCGTAGACCATAGCGCTGTTGCCGATGATGTAGTAGTCCCCGGTCGTGACGGCGTCAAGATCCTGCGTGAGCTGTGCGATGAACGCGCTCGTCTCGTCCGACTCGCCCGGCAGCGTCGTCGTGAGCACGAGACGGGAGTAGTCGCTGCCGCGCAGCTGCGTGACGGCGTCGGTGAGCATGGTCTGCGCGTCTGTGATCTGCGCGCGCACGTCATCGGTCAGGAAGGAGGCAAAGCGCACGTCCGTGAGCAGGTCATTTTGCAGATAGTCAAACAGCTCCTGCATGGACATGGTCCACGAGGCATCGCTGCTGTACACGCTGGCATAGTAGAGAAACAGCAGCTCCATCGTGCCGCGGTTCAGCTGGCTGGACAGGCCCTGAAACAGGTTTGCCAGTTCCGCAGCCGTATAGCTCCGGCCGGAGGCGACCGCGTCGATGACCGTGCGCGCCGACTGGAGCTGGCTGGTGTCCACGCCGCTGAGCTGGGAGGCAAAGCGCGCGTCCGGCAGCACCTCCTGACACAGGAAGTCCACGAACTGCTGCACCGAGAGCGTCCATCCGCTCGTGTCGCCGTGGCGGCTGATATAGAGCAGGTAGAGCTGGCGCATCTGCCCGGCGTCCATGCCGAGGAGGGCGGCAAGCTCCGGTGCCGAGTAGCTCGTGCCGTAAACAGAGCCGTTGATGATCCAGCTGAGCGTCGTGATCTGCTGCGCCTGCGCGCTGTCGAGCAGGGCGCTGTGGTCGGAAAGGAAGTTTGCCAGATCCTGCATCGACACGTCCCAGCCGCCCGTGATCAGGTCAACATTGGCCGCATGATACGCCACAAACAGCAGCCGCACCGTCTCCTCGTCCATGCCGAGCATCTGCGCGATCTCGCCGCAGCCGCGCGGCGTGGTCATGGCGCTGACATTCGTGAACGTCTGCAGCATGGCCGCCTGCTCGCGCGCCGAGGCATCAATCATGCCCGCCATGGTGGGGTCGGTGAGCACTTCATTGACGAGGAAGTCCGAGAAAACGGGCAGCGTCATGCCGCCGGTGCTCGCGTCGCCGTGCTGCGTGTAGTAATAGAGCAGCAGCTGCTTGGCATCGGCTGCATCCATGCCGAGAAAGCCCGCCAGCGACTCCGCCGTCCGCTGCTGCGTGAGCGCGGCAGGGTCGGTGAATTTCTGCAGCTTCTGGAGGTTTGCCGTCATGCCCGCATCGAGATACGGCGCGAAGGCGGCGTTGCTCGCCACATGCTCCGTGAGAAAGCGCAGAAACTGCCCGGCCGGGATGGTCACGGCGCGGCCGCCGCTGTAGACATCATAATAGATCATGCCCAGCATATCGGCGCTGACCGGGATGCTGGCATCGAGCGCGCCGACGATGTCGGCCATCTGCGTGGCGGTGTACTGCCTGCCGAGCGTGGTGGAATACGACATGGCGCTCTTGACGTTCGGGTCGGCCTCGAGCCGGTCCGCCAGCGCGGCCACGGCGTCCTCGTCGGCGTTGTTGTACAGCACGACGATGGGGTTATCCGGCGGGAACACCTCCGCGACCGGGTCGGTATCCGTGAGCGTGTAGGCGATCTGGGTCGACAGCTGCAGGACGTACGTCCCCGCGAACAGCAGCACGAACGCCGCCGCGATCGCGCCGCGCCACCGGTAGCTGAAGCTGCCGAGCGCCGCGAGCACGCTCTTGCGCTCACGCTTGGGTGCGCGCGGTTTTTTCGTCGTCTTGCGCACGAGCTTGTCTGCCCACAGAATCAGGCCGGGCAGCACCGTGAACACGCACAGCAGGCTGCACAGCACGCCCTTGGCCAGCACGATGCCGAGATCCATGCCGATCTTGAAGCGCATGAACACCAGCATCAGCAGGCCCACGATCGTCGTGACCGAGCTGCCGGTGATTGAGCCGAACGCCGCCATGAGCGCGCGCGTCATGGCGGCCTCGCGGTCGGGATCAGCCTGCAGCTCCTGCCGGTAGCGGTTCATGAGGATAATGGAATAGTCCATCGAGAGCGCGAGCTGCAAAATGGCCGAGATGCTCGCCGTGACGTCCGACGTCTCGCCGAGGATGATATTCGTGCCCTGGTTGATGAGCACGGCAATGCCGATCGTGATGAGAAACAGCACCGGCTCGAAATAGGACGGGCAGGCGATGAGCAGGATCGTCGTCACAAGCACGATCGAGAGGATGAACACGATCGGCGGGATGTCCGGCGTCGAGGTGTCGTCGCTGCGCACGGCCACGTCATAGTCGGCGAAGCGGTCGGCCACGTCGCGCTCGATCTGCGCCTCCTCGTCGGACTTGTAGTCATACTGCGTCGTGAGCTTGTAGAGCGTGGCGTCGCCGCGGTTATAGTCGTCGCTGTCCGGCTCGTAGGCAACGCTGTCCACGTTCGGAATTTCCGCCAGCTGCTCGCGGATGGCGAGCTTGTCGCGCGCGTCCAGCCCGCGGAACATGACGCGGATGGTGTACGTCTCCGCCACGTCGGGGAAGGCCTCGTTCATGCGATCCATGCCGATCTTCATCTGCGAGCTGTCCGGTAGGTACTTGGTCATGTCGGTGTTGATGCCGACGAAGGGCATCAGCGCCGCACAGACCACCGCCAGAGCCAGCATGACAACAAGCAACAGCTTGCGTTTTTTGACGATGAAAGCTGCGATCTTCTGCATGGTTGGGGAAACTCCTTTCACGCGCGACAGCGAATAGAAATTTATTGAATATTATAGCACATCGCCGCCGGATGTGGTATACTATTTGTAACAATTTTCGAACGGAGGTCATCGCATGGCAAACGATTTTCTGACACTGATAAAAACCCGGCGGAGCATCCGCGCCTACAAGCCGGACGCCGTACCCGCAGACGTGCTCGCGCGCGTGCTCGAGGCCGGCACCTACGCCCCGTCCGCCATGGGCAAGCAGTCGGCGACGATCGTCGCCGTGGAGACGAAGGCTTACCGCGACCGGCTCACGAAGCTCAACGCCGCCGTGATCGGCAAGAACGTCGACCCCTACTACGGCGCGCCGGTGATCGTGGTCGTGCTCGGCGACGGCGAGAGCGCGAACTACCTAGCCGACGGCAGCTGCGTGCTCGAAAACCTCATGCTGGCCGCGCACGCCGAGGGGCTCGGCACCGTGTGGGTCAACCGCGAGCGCGAGATCTTTGACAGTCCGGACGGCAAGGCGCTGCTGCGCGACTGGGGCCTGCCGGAGACGCTGCGCGGCGTCGGCGCGATCGCGCTCGGCTACGCTGCCGGTCCCGCGCCGGAGGCCGCCCCGCGCAAGGAAAACTACATCGTCCACGTTTGAGCAGTGCTCAAGCAGGAAAACCGCCCGCCGGAGTTCCGGCGGGCGGGCTGCTATGTAGAAAGAAAAGACCTGTCTCAGTCGATATGGATCACCGATTCGGTCAGCTCCGCGGCGGTCACGTTGGGATTGTGGTAATGTGCGCGGCGGTCGGTGATCCTGCCGATCGAAATGGCGGACTGCGGGCAGTACTGCAGGCAGCTCAGGCACTGGATGCAGTTGCCGCCAATGACGGCGCGGCCGCCCTCGATGCGGATGTTGCCGCGCGGGCAGAGTCTGGCGCACTGGCCGCAGGCGACACACGCGTCACTGACGGCAAACTTCTGCGCCTTGCCGGCCGCGATCTTCGGCCAGACGGCGCTCTCCAGCTGGTTCAGCGGCTTTTTCGGCGGGGCCTTTTTCGTGCGCGCGCCGGTGCGCACGTCCTGTGCGATCTGCCGGGCCTTTTTGTCCGCGCGGCGCTGCGCCGCGGCGGCCGGCAGCGGCGGCAGCATCACGTTATGCGGCAGCAGCCAGATGCACGAGCACTGGTGCGAGACGGCCGTCCAGTAGTCCAAATGCCGGATGCTGTCGAGCTTGTGCAGGCCGGAGCCCATATAGCCCGCGTACTGGCAGACGCCGAACGTGTACGCCGTGAGGCCAACCTGAATCTTGCGCAGCGATGCCTCCACGCCGCCGGGCAGACCGCCGCCGTAGCACGGGAAGACAAAGCCGACGCGCTTGGCGTCGCGCACGTCCGTGACCGCAGGCTCCCCGCGCATGAGGATGATGTCCGTGTCGCCCAGCTCGCGGGCGATGGTTTTGGCCATGTCGAGGCAGTTGCCGGTGCCAGAGTAGCAGAAGATCACATTTTCGCTCATGTGAAACACTCCCTTAAATTTTGATTGCCCCTATTGTACACCGAATCCTTTTGTGATACAATAGTCCCGTAAAATATAGAGCGCTGGAGGCAAAAATGTACCACATCAAGCATGACAAGCGCGCGCAGGCGTCCACGGAGCTCATTTGCGCAGGCCTATTGGCGTGCATGAAGGAGAAACCGTTCGCGCGCATCACGATCACGGACGTACAGCGCGCCTCCTCCGTGAGCCGCTCGACGTTTTACCGCAATTTCGACTGCCTTGAGGATGTGCTGGCGCTGCTGTGCGACCGCGGATTTCAGGCCGTGTTTGCCGCGCGCAGCGCCCTGCCGCCCGAGCGGCGCGGCAGTCTGGCCAAGGCGGTGTTTCAATACTGGTTTTGCAACAGCGCAGTGCTCGAGGCACTCGTGGAGATCCACCGGACGGACATTTTGTTTGACAGCCTGCGCCGCAGCACCGGCCTGATCGAGGCGCTGCAGCCGCTGGCGGACGATCCCGCGCAGTTTGACTATTTCGTTGCCATCATCACATCGACCATGGTCGGCATTCTGACCGTCTGGGTCGAACACGGCAAGACGGAGACCGAGGAGCAGATGGTGCAAAAACTCGCCGGCGCTTTTGCCGAAATGGCGATTTTGGAGCTGCCGGGCTGAAAAAATCCGGTCTTTCCCTTTGCGGGAAAGGCCGGATTTTCGTTTGCCGATTTTACGGCACGATGCGCGTGCCGCTCTCGCCGCGCATGGCGGCCGGGGCCTGCTCGAGCGAGGCGATGACGGCGCGCCGCCGCCAGCCGCTGCGCACGAACTGCACGGCCGCGGCCACCTTCGGCTGCATGGAGCCGGCGCCGAACTGTCCGGCGCGCAGATAAGTCTCCGCCTCGTCCGCGTGCAGCTCGTCGAGCTCCCGCTGCTCCGGCGTGCCGAAATTCAGGCAGACGTGGTCGACCGCCGTGAGAATGAACAGATAGTCCGCGCCCACGGCCTCGGCCAGGCACGCAGAGGCAAAGTCCTTGTCGATGACAGCGTCCACGCCGTAGTAATCCCCGTGCGAATCGCGCACGACGGGCACGCCGCCGCCGCCGCAGGCGATGACGATATACTCACTGTCGAGCAGGTTCAGGATCGAGCGCCGCTCAGCAATGTCCACCGGCTTCGGTGAGGCGACGACGCGCCGCCAGCCGCGGCCGGAGTCCTCCCGCATGCGCAGCGACGGATCGTCGCGCATCATCTGCTGCGCGGCGGCCTCGTCGTAAAACGCGCCGATGGGCTTCGTCGGCTCGTCGAATGCGGGGTCGTCCGGGTCGACGACGACCTGCGTGACGACCGTCGCCACCTGCCAGGGCATGCCGCTCGCGCGCAGCGTGCGGCGCATGCCCTGCTGGAGATGGTAGCCGATATAGCCCTGACTCATGGCCGTGCACTCCGGCAGCGGCATGGGCGCGACCTTGGGGTTCGTTTTCGCGGCGGTGTCGAACGCCGCCTGGATCATGCCGACCTGCGGGCCGTTGCCGTGGCTGATGATGATCTCGTGACCCTGATGGATGAGCCCGACGAGCGCCGGGCACGCGGCAGCCACGCGTTCGCGCTGCTCCGCCGGCGTATTGCCGAGCGCGTTGCCGCCGAGGGCAATGACGATTCTGGCCATGGCGTCACCTGTGCTGCGGCGCGGGCTGCTGCTGCGTGATGCAGTGGATGTTGCCGCCGCCGAACGCGACCTCGCGCGTCTGCACGCCGACCACGCGGCGCTCGGGGAACATGGCCTGCACCTGCTGCACGGCGAGCGCGTCGTTCGCGTCGCCGTACTGCGGCAGGATGACGCCGCCGTTGACGATGAGGAAGTTCATATACGACGCGATGGCGACCTCGCCGTCCTCGCGCGGGATGGTGCCCTCCACGGCGTCGATCGTCGCCGCGCCCTGCAGCAGGCAGGGCTGCTGCGTCAGGCAGAGCTTGTGCACCTTCAGCTTGCGGCCCTTGGCGTCCGTCGCCTGCGAGAGCATGTCGTATGCGTCGCGCGCCGGCTGATAGAACGGATTCTGCGGGTCGTCCGTCCAGATGCAGGCGACCTCGCCCGGGCGGATGAAGCAGGCCACGTCGTCGATGTGGCCATTGGTCTCCTCGGGATCGATGCCGTCACGCAGCCAGAGGACCTTCTCGCAGCCGAGATAGTCGCAGAGCATGCGCTCGATGGCGCCGCGGTCCATGTCGGGGTTGCGCCCCTCGGACAGCAGGCACATCTCGGTCGTGAGCACGGTGCCCTCGCCGTCGACATGGATGGAGCCGCCCTCGAGCACAAAGCCCTCGGTGCGGTAGGAATCGACGCGCTCGATCTCGCAGACCTTCTGCGCGACCTGATCGTCGAGATCCCACGGGAAATAGAGCCCGTCGACGAGCCCGCCCCAAGCATTGAACGTCCAGTCCACGGCGCGCACGCCGCCGTTGTCGTTGACGAGGAACGTCGGCCCGCAGTCGCGGATCCAGGCGTCATTGCTCGCCATCTCGACGACGCGCACTTCGCGCGGCAGGCGCTCGCGCGCGTTCTGGTACTGCGCCGGGGAGACGCAGACCGTCACGGGTTCAAACTGCAAAATGGCCGTCGCCACGTCCAGAAAGGCTTTCTGCGCGGGCTTGGCGCCGTCGCGCCAGTTGTCGTTGCGCTCCGGCCAGAGCATCCAGACGCCGGCCTGCGGCTCAAACTCCGCAGGCATCCGGTAGCCGTCGAGCTTCGGCGTGGAGCCGGTGATTCGTTTTGCCATAATGGTTCCTCCTAAGAATGATGCCGGCGCGCACGCGCCGCGATGAGAATTTCGCCGATGACGATGCCGAGGATCGACCCGATCGTGATCGGCAGATAGCCCGAGAGCGTCTCGCTGTCCATCGACAGTGGCACTGCCGTGAAGAAGATCGAGATGAGGATCAGCGCCATGGGCACATAGGCCAGCACGCGCAGCATCCCGCGCCCGCCCGGCACGCGAAACGGCCGCTCGGAATCGGGGTCGATCTCCCGCAGACGCAAAAACGCCGGGAACACGGGCGCATAGCTCAGCAGGAGCATGACAAGGTTGAGCGCGAAAAAGCTCCAGAACAGGGACGAGTCCGGCGAGAGCAGCTCGATGATGATGCCGAGGATGCACACGACGCTCGCCACGATGCCGCTCGTGAGCGCGGAGCCGATGGGCATGTCGTTTTTCGCCCAGCGGCGGGCAAAAATGGCCGGCATGTCGCCGTTTTCGGCGGCGTAGGCAGCCGTGGAGTTCACGCCCATGGACCATGAGATCATGTTGCCGAACAGCGTAATAAGAAACAGCAGCGCCACCGCGCCGACGAACAGGCCGCTCGTGCGGCCGGTCATGAGCGAGACGGCGTCGATGAGGCCCGAGTCCTCGCTGATCTCGTGCGTAGGGATGGCCGCGCCGATGCCGAAGGCCGAAAACAGGTAGATGAGCGCGATGACGATGCCGCCGGTGATGATGGCCTGCGGGATCTGGCGCTTGGGGTCACGCATGTTGTCGGCATACGTGCACACGACCTCGAAGCCGAGGAAGTTGAAGATGATGACCGAGATATACGACAGACTGTGCAGGTCAAACCCCGGCAGGAACGTGCGGAAGGCCATGTCGTTGACAAAGCCGTTTTTCACAACGTAGACGATGCCGAGCACGCCGACCGTCAGCGCGAGGATCATTTTGATGGCGGCGCTGATGTTGAGAATGATGATGCTGTCGCACACGGGGTAAAACGCGATCCACGTGACGATCCAGATGAAGGCCAGCTCGATGAGCAGCTTGGCAAACCACCCGAACTGCAGCCCCGTGAGCACGCTCAGCAGCTCCGGGCACACGACGGCGAGCGAGGCCATCCACAGCGGGAAGTTGATCCAGTAGTACCACGAGGCGCGCGCGCCCCACTTTGAGCGCGGGAACGCCTTGTTGATCCAGTCATAGAGCCCGCCGTCGCCGGTGTACGTCGTGCCGAGCTCGGACGAGATCATGCCGTAGGGCAGCAAAAAGGCGATCATCATGAACACCCACCAGAAATACTGGCTGTTGCCGATGGAGGCGACGGGCGCCGCCGCCTCCGCCACGAACACGACGCAGATGACCGAGAGGACGACGTCCGCAAGGCGGAATTTTTTCCGTTGTTCCATGGTGTCTGCTCCTTTGGCAGCCGGTCAGCAGCCGCCGAGCCGCGCGTCGAGGAAGGTGTCGAGCTCCTCCTGCGCTGCGGCGAGCTCCAGCTCCGACGGGACGCGGCGGCAGCGCGTGAAATACACCAGCAGCCCGCGCATGGCCGTCAGGCGGTTGCCGGCCTGCTCCCAGCAGAGGGAGGCGGCGGAATCGGCGACCTCGTCGGTCACGTCCTCGCCGCGCGTGGCGGGCAGGCAGTGCAGGAACTTGCAGCCGAGCGCGCCGAGCTGCATGAGCTCGCGGTTGACCTGATAATCCGCAAAGACGCGCACGCGCTCTTCCTTCGGCATCTCGTTTTCATACAGGCCGTACCAGACATCGGTATAGATGAAGTCCGCACCGCGCACGGCGTCGCGCTCGTCCGTGACGGCCCAGCTGCCGCCGGAAAGCTTGCAGTTGGCCTCGAGAATGTGCTTATGGTCGGCATTGAGCTGGTGACCCTCCGGGCCGTAGTGCACAAAGTGCATGCCGAGCTTCGTGGTGATGAAGCCGAGGGACGCGCACACCTGCGTGCCGTCGCCGACAAAGACGACCTTGCAGTCTTCCAGCCGCTTGCCCTCAGGCAGGTTTTCCTTGATGGTGCACAGGTCGCCGATCTCCTGCGTGGGGTGGTTATAGTCGCTCATGCCGTTGATGACCGGGATCGTGCACGCGTCGGCGAGTTCCACGATGGTCTTGTGCTCGATGACGCGGGCCATGACCACGTCGACCAGGCGCGAGAGCACCTTGCCCGTGTCGCCAATGGTCTCATGCCCGCCGAGCTGGATCATGCCGGGGCCAAGATACTGCGCGTGGCCGCCGAGCTGGCTCATGGCCGTCTCGAACGACACGCGCGTGCGGGTGCTCGACTGCTGAAAGATCATGCCGAGGTTCATATTTTTCATCAGCGGGGGATAATAACCCCGGCGGATGGCGCGCTTGATGGCGAGCGACAGGTCGATGATGTCCAGCAGTTCCTGTTTTGTGAAATCGTTGGTGTCAATAAAATCTTTTTTGTACATATCCATTCCTCCAAAGCCGCAGTTTACGGGATTTGCTTCCCGGTTATTGTCGGCGGATTTGCGTGCGGATATGCGCGCCGGACGAATTTTCCGTTTTCGCGGCACAGATCCTGTCTCTTATACACATCTCCGAGCCCACGAGACTTCTGAGCATCTCGTATGCCG
>ERZ1027176.192-NODE-192-length-32012-cov-7.130676_pt1 | contig 32012 bp, 18 predicted proteins | sample MGYA00519248_ERZ1027176 | MGnify/ENA primary metagenome ERZ1027176 (study PRJEB26926, sample SAMN06164413) | human gut metagenome | biome: ENVO:00009003; feature: ENVO:2100002; material: ENVO:00002003 | host: Homo sapiens | place: USA | collected 2012 ...
CACCGAGATCTACACGCGTAAGACGTCGGCAGCGTCAGATGTGTATAAGAGACAGGTCATATCATGGTTCCAGTCAAGGTTCCCGATGACAAGCACATTGACATCATCCGCGCTGATTTTTCTCACTTCACGCATGACTGATTCTCCATCGCCGGTATAGGTGTTCAGGACGATCAATGGCCGGTCGGCTTGCAGGGCAGGGTAGAGCGTGACGGTTTTTCCCGCTGCGCAAAATATTTTCTTGTCAAATGCGGATTCGCAGGACGACGGGCCGCCCATTTTACCAGCCTCCCATATGGATATGCTCGTCTGGGTTGCTGTCGTACTGCTCCAAAACCAGCTCGTCCTCCTTGGGATAGCCAACGCCGATGAAGCAGGGGGTCATCCAGCCCTGCGGCACGCCCAGCGTTTGCAGCACAACGTCATGCTCTCTGTTCAGCGGGATGCGCAGGGAATAACCCAGCCCCTCGTTGATCACGGCCAGCATGATGTTCTCCGCAACGCACCATGCAGTGGTAAGCGGATTGAGTTTGCTCACCCATTCGGCGTTAAGTCTTGCGCATTTGAACAGCGGAACAATCACATACGGGCAGTCCACCAGCATCGTATACTGCCGCGGCATGGCGTAGGCATACATCTCTTGCGCGAGATTGAGCTTTTTTCCGTCGTATCGGCTCAAATCAAATTGATCGGCTATGTGTTTGGCATAGGCGAAAGCGTTTTCCTTTTCTTCTCTCGTATGCAGGACGATAAACTGCCAGTTCCTGTAATGATCCCAAGAGGGAGCCTTCATTCCCGCCGTGAGGATTCGCTTGATCGCCTGAAAATCAACCTCTTTGTCCGTCCATTCGCGGCTTGTCTTTCGTCTGTCGATGACCTCGTAAAATTCCATATCCCGTACTCCGCGCGCTTTACCACTTGTTCCAGCGGACTTTATTCTCCACCGTCGCCTTGACCTGCGAGGGGACGAGCGCGCCCTCTGCTGCGTAGCCGAGGATGACCATGGCGGGCAGACAGTAATCGTCGGGAATATGCAAAAAACTCCTGATTTGTTCGGGCTCTTTTTTGACGGGGATATGCACGACGGAGCCGAGTCCTTCGGCGGTCGCCGCTAGCAGCATATTTTCAATCAAAGCCCATGTCGCGCCGTAGTCCATCAGCCCGTAGGCGTTTTCAAACCCGTATTTCTGTTTGAAATAAGGCAAGATTACGCACGCGCTTTCTTCAATCATGCTGCGTTGGCGCGGATAGGCGATTTTAAACATTTCCTGCTGCGGCGTTTTAGGCTCGTCGATGCGGCAGTAATAAGGCTTTACGAGCTTCGCCACGTCCGAAATGACGTTTTTGTCCGTAAGCGCAACAAGCTCCCATCTTCTCTGATGATTTGAAGAGGGCGCTTTCAGTCCCGCGTCCAAAATGCGCTCCAAAGCTTCGCGAGGTATGGGCTTGTCCTCGAACTGACGGATACTTCTTCTCCTGTTTACTGTTTCATAAAACTCCATTTTTTTCCTCCGTTATTTTAATTTTTTCTTATCGCTTCCGAAAAACATATCTCCATGTTTTCGGTAAATTCCGTTGCAAGCCTGACAAGCTCGGCGGCGTTTGTCTCTCCCATTTGTTCCATGGCAAGATTTTCGGCGTGTGCGGCGTAGGGGATTATGTCCTGCGCATAGGCTTTTCCCTTGTCGGTGAATATGATTCGCTTGCTGCGCCTGTCCTCCTTGACCTCATGCAGACAAATATATCCTTTTTTAAGAAATCTGCCCGTTATTGCGGCAATGGTCTGCTTGTTGGCGGAAAGCCGCCTGCAAATGTCCGTTTGCGTACAGCCGTCGGGGGAAAACCACAGTATATCGAGCACAAAAAGTTCGTTGACGGTCAGACCGTGATGTGCGGCGCATTTGGCGTAAACTGCGTACTGTCTGTCGCGAAGCACGCAAAAAGCGTTCACAAGGTCGTTTATTCGTTGGTTTTTCATAGAACCAATCTCCAATTAGTATGATATCATACTAATTATAACAGTGAAAAAATTTATTTTCAACTGTTTTTTGGTAAATAACAAAAAAATTCGGACTAAACGAAGCGCGGCGGCGCAGAAAAAAACAAAACCGCACACGGTTCAGCGTGGGTTTTTCGAGGTTCAATATAAAGAAACTTCCGCATTGAAACAAATAATTTATTATAATGCAAAACTGGATTAAAGGTCGTTCAAACAACCGTTTCACGGGGGCGCGTATTATTTTTTGCGACTTTTTACCGCATTGACGACGGATAAAATAATGAGAAACCCCCAAACCGCAAGCGAGCTGAATGCGCACAAAAAAAGCATATCGCCCTCTATGCCTCCGCCAAAGGTCATAACCAAAGCATATTGCAGGGAGAGGACGGACACCAGAGCGTCTACGAGGTTGACGTTGCGCAGCATTTTTACGCTGAGATTTCCGTTCTTTTTGGCCTTTGAAAAATTTATTGCCGACATTATGATTTTGTAAGTGGTATACGCGGCAATGGTTATCGCGTGCACGGAAGAAAAATTAACTTCCTTTTTTTGGAGCACCATCAGAGTTATCGGAGCAATCAAAGAAATGTCGGTTGCAAAAAGCAAAGCGCTTTGAATGCGGAACAGCCTTTTCCTCGCCTTTTCCTTCTGCGGTTCGTCGTAACCCTTTTTCACGTATTTGATTTCCGCAGACAAGATGAAAAAACGTATGCAGAGCAGCGACAGGTAATACGCCGCGATACCCGTATTCCAGGCGGAAGAGTAAGCCAACCCGAGGAAAAGGTTGTATGCGGCGTATGCCGCGCCCGTTATTAGAGAAACGGCGGAAAAAAAGAACGTGCGGAAGGCATAATCGTTTTTAAACCGCTCAATGTACTTTTTTTCCGCGTTTTTCTCCGTCATACGATTTTTCCTTTCAGATTAAGTCGGCTTTAAGCAGGTCGTTGCCTTTTTCGAGAATATTGGCAAGCTTTTCTTCGTTGTCGTCGATGATCGGCAGCAGTTCTCCGGTTTTCTTTTCGACCATTTTTTTGTAAATAAAATAATTTACGCAGCACAGCGCAATGCCTGCGATGCCAAGCGCGATTCCGCCGACAAACGCGGCGAAATTGTTTTGATTGAGCATAATCAGGCTCATTCCGCCGCCCAGCAAGAGCGCAGCGATGCAGCCGAAAATGTAAGAGAATACGCTTGCTCCCAAGGTTTTTGCGCGCTGCAAGTTGTTTATCGTGCCGAAAATTTCCTCCGCCTGCCTTTCAAGACGCGAAAGCTCCTGCTTGTGTTTTTGTTTCCTGTCGCGTTTTAAAGAAAGAGTAGTGTTGTCGACGGCTGTATGTGCCGCGGAGGTCACTTCCCAACCGAAGGCCTCGTACATATCCGTCGCCTTTGTCATGTCCTTGCTTTTGACTGTTTTTGTCCTGTATTCGTAGGACACAAAATCTTTTTCCTGCATATTATTCTCCTTTTGCGGTGTCGTCAGACGCGCGTTTCTGTTGACTTTTCCGCAAGACATCTGTATCATATTAGAAAAAAACCGACAAATCAACCGTTTGCGGGGCGGAAAATACACAATCGGTCAATCTGTCGCCGCAAATGAGACGAAAAAGGAGAATCTGTATCGTGCAATTTGACTCGGAAGCTTATTCTAAGCACTACATCGTGCAGGCGCTGTTTAAACTGATGGGCGCATACGAATACGACAAGATAAGCGTAACGGACATTGCAAACAAGGCGGGAGTGGGGCGCGCAACCTTTTACCGCTATTTCAAACGAAAAGAAGACGTAATCGTATTTTATTTCGAGCACAACACAAGAGAGTTCGTGTTTACTCAGCGGTTTGAGCCAAGATGCAGGGAGGACTATGTTTCAATAGCCAAAAACGTTTTCAAGCTCTTTAAGCAAAGCAAGGAGCCTTTGAAGCTGTTGAAAAAAGCCCGTTTGGAGCATTTGTATCTGGATTATCTCAACAAGGGCTTTGTCGGAATGTTTGACAACGAGCATCCCGAGCTTGATCGTTACACTCCGTATATCTATGCGGGTATGCTGTTCAACGTGTCCATGGCGTGGCTTGAAAACGACTGCGCGGAGGACGCCGACAGCCTTGCCGAAAGCATGGTGGGCGCAATATTCGACTGAAATTTTGCAGAGCATTAGCTCTGCGGTTTTTTTCAACGGCGAAATTTCGACAAATCCTTGGCGGCGTTAGGACGTGTTTCACGGCTGCGGACGGCCGCTTTTTCATTTTTAAAAGTACGGCTTGTCGGTATTGATTATTTTTAAAATAATACTAACGCTTTGATTTTTTAACCGGCGCTTATATCTATAAAACACCAATTAAACATCATATACCCATATTTATAAAAGAAAAAATAGAAAATCCGACATTGTTTTCGCAAGAATAATGATTTTTGTCCAAAATTTCAATCAAAAAGAAAATTACTTTTTTATTTATTTTGCTTGCAAATCCAAAAGCCTTTTGATATATTTAAACACGTTAACCTTTTTTATGTGTTCTAAAAGTGGAATATCGTTGAATCGGATTGACAAAAACAAGGAGAAAAAAGGAGAGAATTATGGCAAAAAATTTCAAGAAAAAACGGCTGTTTACTGTGGCTGCGCTGACTGTTTTGCTTGCGTTGGCAATGCTTGTTTTTGCCGCGTGCGAAACGGGCAAAACATACACGCTTACGTTTGAAACGGGAAACGGCTCGGCGGTTTCCCCGATAAAGGCAAAAGCGGGAGATAAAATCGATTTGCCCGACGAGCCGACGCTTGACGGGCACAGGTTTGACGGCTGGTATCTGTCGGAGGATTTTTCCGGAGAGAAGGCAGCGCTACCCGAAACCATGCCTGCGGAAAACAGAACCTATTACGCTAAATTTACAGCAATAAAAACGGCGACGCTTACGCTGGACGCGGCGGGAGGCGTTTTGGAAACCTCCGTTTTCGAGTTGGAGGCGGGCGAAAAGGTGTGGCGGATTGTTTCGCAGGCGGTACCGAGTTTGACCGGCGCGGTATTCGGCGGCTGGTTCAACGGCAATTCGGCGGTGACGGAAAACACGGTCATGCCCGCAAACGGATTGACGCTCACCGCAAGGTACAAGGCGTCTTACGTCGTGGAGGTTTATCTTGAAGATTTAAACGGCGAATACGGCGCGCCCACCGACCAAGTGACGTTTGAAGGGGGAAGCGATTGGCTGGGCAGGGAGGTCAGGCTGGGCGCCTCCGTGCTTAAAGCGCCCGAAGGCTTTTTGCTCGACCAAACAAAAACTCAGCCGATAACGCTTGTTGCGGGCGAAAACGTATACAAGGCGTATTTCTACCGCGCCGACGGTTATGTGTACTACTTCGTCAACACGCCGCAGGGCGCCGAGGCGGAGGGCGAAATGGATTTTGCGACGGTAACCTACGGCGCGCCGCATACCGTGTCGGAAAGCCGGTTTACCGTGCGCGGTTACCGTTTTGCCGGGTGGTCCGACAGTCCCGAGGGCGAAGTTGTTTACGCCGCGGGCGACGAGATAAGTCAAGTCAAGGGCACGATTATGCTTTACGCGCGGTGGAACTACGGCGCGACGGACGCGGGCGGCGGTGCGGACAGGATTTATCTACTCATGGAGTCCCCCTTGAAGGCGGTGCTCGAACGTCCCGTGCTGGGCGAAAAAACGGGTTCTTACGACCCCGACACCCGCCTGTTCGAGTTTGAAATCGCGGACGGGCGGACGCTCAAAGGCAGAATGCACGCGGACGGCAAAGGCTTCGCGTATTTCGACAGCGATATGACGCTTACCCTCACGCAGGTTGACGGAACGGCCGCGGGAAAAGCGACAATTGCGCTGGACGGGCTTGACGCAGCCCTTTACACGCCCGAAAACGGAGCGGCGACAGAGGGGAGCTATACGAGAGTGTCTCCGTCGGTTTATCAGTTTTCTTCCGAGAGCGTTCGATTCCGCTTCCGCATCGAAAAGTCGGACGGAGAGGACGTGTTTGTGATGAGCGACGGCTATGAGGGCACGTATTATTACTACAACGGCGGCATTTCTTACCCTGTGGTAATCCTCGACGGCTTCGGCGCTGCGGCGTATCTTGCCGACTCGGAGTCCTTCCTGCTCACGGGCGCATACGCGCCGTCGGGTGAGGAAATCGAGGTGACCTATCCCAATGGCGACGGAGAGGTGCGCTTCCTTTGCCGTCTCGGAGAGGAGCAGGGCAGGACGACTTCGGGAGACGTTGTGACGGTAACCGTGTTTTACCTTGCGGACGATACGCGCGGCGAATATGCAATCGAGGATTTGAACGGAGCCGAAACGTATTTTTACTCGGACGGCTTCGGCAAGGCGTATTACGGCGAGGGTACGGAGCGTCGGGAGGTGGATTACGTTTATTATCGCGAGCACGGCTATTACGTCGTGATTGACGGAAAAATAAATTATTTCGGCTTCGTCAGTATGTACCTTGACGGAAAAAATGTTTTCGGCTGTCTCAACATGACGGCAAAAACGGGCGGACTTGCCGAACACAACACTGTCTGGACGGAAGAAAACGCGCGCAGCGGCTTTACCGTAAAGCTGAGAATACTCGACAGTCGGACGGCGGCGATTGAGGTAAGCATGACAAACGGACGTTGGCAGCGGGTTATTACGGGCGAAAACACCTATGACGAGGACGCTAAAATTTATCACTTTGCGGCGGATTGGTTTGCCCCCGACACCGAAAATATCAAATACGAGCAGCTGCTGGCTCCTTTTTACGGCGATTTTTATTACAAATCTCAGGGGACGTCTTCCTTTGTCATTGCCGACGACGCTTTTTCGGAATACACCGTTTACGACGGCAGCGCGGTCTACACGCTTAAATGCGACGGCTTCGGCAAGGGTTCTCTCTTGAAACGCGGCGACGCCAATTCGGTTCCGATAGTTTACGATTATCGGCACGGATACGAGACGGAAAACGCGTCTTACGGTTTTATTTCTTTCACTTTGCAGATGAGTCTGTTTACCGTGAGGGTAAACGAGGACACCAAAGAAGGGCAACTCGTCACGGAGTTCACGGAGCTTGAAAACCGCCTGCCCGAGCAGGGAGAAAAGTTCTGCTTTGCCGCGGTTGACGAGAGCGGCAAGGGAAGCGCGTACATAAGCTTCCCCGACGGCAGCGGTGGCTTTGTCGCGGGAATTGACGGCGCCTACACCGCGGTTGTTTTCGGCAATGCGGACGGAGAAACGGTATACGTCGAATATACCTTTACGGCGGATTTCTTTGCGCAGGGCTTCGAGGCTCTTGCACAGGACGGCTACGCCTCGTTTGTGTTCAGATACTACCCCGCGATGGGCAATTATTTCTTTGTTTTCGACAGCTCGGAGCAGGAAAACTACGTCATAGACGACGGAGAGTCGCGCATAGAGTTTTCCGTCAACGGCGACGGCACCGCATGGCTCAATTCTCTGCTTTGCGCAGTGACGCGCGACGGGGACGAATTTGTGCTGACAACCGCGTCGGGAGCAAGGGGAGTCGTCCGCGTCGTCGGCGACGGAACGGCGCAGCTTGCCTCCTCCGAGCGCGGCACGTACTTTGCCCTTGCGGACGGTACGCCCACGCTTGAAAAAGAAATGCTGTTTCTCGACGGCTTCGGCGGCGCGACTATGCAACGCTATGTCGCCGCTACGGAAACAAGCGAGTCCCGCATAGAGGACGTTGCGAGCGGAACGTACGTCAGGCTGGATTCCGCAAGCGGCTACTACGAGTATGACGTGAGCTTTGCGGACGGAGGCTATGAAAATTTCAGGTTCGCATACGGCACGATAACCGTCGGCAACTCCGCCGTCGCCGTTTACATCCTTTACGACGAGTCTCGGGAGGAAAGCTTCGAGACGTCGGACGGCGGGATGCTTCTCATCGACGCGTACGGTCAGGCGACCTTTGAGGACGCGTCGGGGGAAAAACGCGCCGCAATCGCAAGCCGCGCGGCGGACACGTTGATTGAGGGACGGGAGCTTATGCGCGTGAGAGTGCTCGACGCGGACGGAAAAAATTACGGCGCGGAAAAAACCTACGCCGTTTCGGAGGAGAACGGAAAGAAACGTCTGCTTCCCGTTGACGGCGGTCTCGGCGTCTACTTCCTGCTTGAAGGGGACAAAATCCTTTCCGAGTCAAAGCTGGTTCTTGACGGTCTGGGAGGGGGCGTCCTGTATTGCGGCGAAACGCAATCGGAAGTCAAAGGAACGTATACGGCGGCAGAGAGGAAAAACGAGTGGATTTTCCGCCCCGACGGCACGGAGGCAGAGAGCTTCCGCTTCGCTCTCATGCGCGGCGTGCCGACGACGGAGGGAGAGAGCTTTGACCTTTTTGCCGTTTATGCCGAACAATGGGAGTGCACGCTGCTTTCCGCAGATTGGGAAGTCGCTGCTTTTGGCGGCTACGGCTCCGGCACGTTTATCGACAGACTGGGCAGAGTTTTTTCCGTTTACTGCGAAATCGTAGACGAAAACACCGTTCGCATTTACGGAGCGGCTTTCGGCGAAATGTGGCTGACGGCGGATTTTCTTTCCGGCACATTTGAGCTGTACGACCAAGCCCCCGCAGAATAAATAATTTTCAAGGCAAAAAGCCGCCCTCTTGTTCGGGCGGCTTTTTTTGCATTTCAAGACGTTCACTCTCGCCACACAAAATTTTTATTATGGGGCAGGGGCGTTCATAAAATTTACTAATGTGTTTTTTTTTTGTATTTTTATTTGACATTCGGTGAAATGAATGATATCATTGACGCGATTACACATGAAATAACGACATTTTTTTGAATTTTTCTACAAAACGATAAAATATGGCAAATTTGCGAAAATTCGCTTTTGTTCGAGGAGTTGTCAAAAAAGCATTTTACGGACGCGTACGGGACGGATTGTCCGGCGCGGCTGTGGAAAATTTAAATCGGAGGAACTTTTATGAAAATCAAGAGATGGCTTTATGTCTTGTTGATTGTGCTCGTAGCGGCGCTCACCCTTTCGGTGCTGACAGCCTGCGAACCCAAGCCTGAAAATCAGGATTTGGTTGCGGGGCCCGAAGCGGGAGTTTACTACTACGACGACGAGGGGATCGAGTATCAGATAGCTCTGGCTGCCGGCAATCGCTTTACCTTCTGGGTTATGGGCGAAAACCTTTCGGGCGAATACACCCTGACGGGAACAGAGCTGGTGTTCGATTTCACGGGGGACAAAGCGGACCTGACCGCCACGCTCAGCGACGAAGTGATTACGCTTGAATATTCGGGCGCGCAGCTTCGCTTTTTGAAAAAGCTTGCGTACAGAGTCACTTTCGATTCGGCGGGAGGCAGCGCCGTCGCGCCGATCAACGTGCTCAACGGCAGAACTCTCTCCCGTCCCGCGGAACCCGTCCGCGACGGATATGCCTTTGTCGGCTGGTACAAGGACAGCGCGCACACCGTGCCGTTTTTGTTCGACACGGAGATAATAACCTCCGACACGACGCTCTATGCGTTCTGGGCGGAGAGTGAAGAGGGACAGGCGGAGTTTACGGTGACGTTTGACCTCAACTACGACGGCGCTCCGACAGTCGCCTCCGCAGTGACAATAGGCGGCAGACTGATAAACGTGCAGCAGCCCGTTCGCAGCGGCTACACCTTCGGCGGCTGGTGGATAAGCATGTACGACAGCGCCGAAATGCTCACCGCGCGCTACACGGAGGACACGGTGTTCTCCGAAAACGCCACTTTGTTTGCTCTCTGGACGTCAACTTCCCAAACGGGACTTGCCGCTCCCGAGGTCAGCGTGACCTCCGAAGGGGTTACGCGCAGCGTTGCCGCAGGCGTGACCTACCGCTTGAAGGTGGAGGGCCCCGACGGTTTTACCGCTGTGGACAAGGCCAGCGACACGGCGGTCGAGGCAATCGACTTCGCGTCGGCTCCGGCAGGCGACTACGTGATTACGGTTACCGCAGCCCGTGGGGACGAGAGCGTTTCCGTCACGAGATATTTCAAAAACAAGGCGCTTGACGCGGTTTCCTTTTTTACCGTCGTGGAGCCTTCCGCGTTGATTTTCAAAAAGGTCGAGAACGCGCAATCCTATTACATCACCATAGTGTGCGGAGACGAGGGACACAGACACGAGCGTTTTGCTCTGGGCGACTCCGCGTTTTACAATTTTGTGAACTGCTCGATGACGGAGGAGGGAATCTCCTTTGTCGTAACAGCCGAAGCCGACGGCTACGCGCCCTCGGTTTCCAAGCCTTTCGTCTATCGCCGCGCGCTGGAAAAAATCGAGCAGACGAGTTTCCGGTTGGATGAGGAAACGGAAATTCTGACCTGGCAGGCGGTGGAGAACGCTCAGGGCTACAAGGTTGAAATTTCGTGCGGAAAGGAAAACCACACGCACACGGAGTTCATAGGCAGCGAGACTTCTCTGTGTCTCAAAGCCTGCGCGCCCTGTGCGGACGGCGTGCGGGTTAAAATCGTGCCTGTGACAAAAGGCTACGTTTCGCCCGAAGCGGCGGAGTATGTTTACGCAAAAACAAGGCTTGCCACTCCCGACAATATCCGTGTAGAGGACGAGCTGCTTGTCTGGGACTCCGTAGGCGAGGGAGTAAGTTATCAGGTAAGGGTGGGCAACGCTCAGCCCGTTACGGTTGACGCAACCTCTTTCAGCCTTGCGGAAATTGTTGCGACGGCGGCTCCCGGCGCCGACTTTTCGGTGTCTGTGCGCGCCCGTGCCGACGGCGAGGATTCGCTTTGGAGCGACGCGCAGGATATGCGCTATTACGCCATGTACGGCACGCTGGAATATTCGCGCGGGGTGGTTTACTGGCGTCACGTCATAGGGGCGACGGGTTATCAGATACGGTACAACGGCGACGTTAGCACCATGCGCAACGTGCCTGCGGGCGAAAACTCCTTTGAAGTCGCTCTTCCTTTCGCGGGGAGAAACAGCATAGAGGTTCGTTTTGTTGACGGAGAAAACGTCGGCGCGTGGGTTTCGCTGGACGTGGTTGCTTACAGAATAACCTTCGACAGCCGCGGAGGCAGCAGCGTTCAAAGCATAAACAAGGCTTACGGCGACAGAATGCAGGCGTTTGAACAGCCCGAAAGAAGCGGCTACGAGTTTGCGGGCTGGTACAACGCAATAGGCGGCGCGGAGGGCAACGGCGCGGAGTATACCGACGAGTTCTTTGCCGAGACGGGCGACATAGTGCTTTACGCATATTGGAAATCCACGTCCTTTACCGTTACTTACAACTACTACGGCGGCATAGCTCCCGAAGGCTCCGTCGGCAACGCGCGCCTGATTTTCGGAGAGCATTATACGCTGGAAATTCCCGTTCCCTCCGACGCCACGCTGGTTTTCGGCGGGTGGTATCAGGAGCCGGGCGGACAGGGGAACCGCTACACCGACGAGCTGGGCAACAGTCTGGCTGTCTGGAACACGGCAAACGACGACACGACGGTTTACGCCTATTGGATTGAGGCGCTTGCTTTCAGAGAGTCCACCAACGGCGCTTACGCCGTGCTCAAAGGTCCCGATATAAATCAGGTCAAAAATCTTATCATACCCGTGAGCTACAACGGCAGACCCGTTTCGTATATCGACAGCGGAGCGTTTTCCGGCTGTTCGAGTCTGGTTACGGTGGAAATACCCGACACCATAGTTCAGGTAGGCGCAACGGGAGCTACTCCTTTCAACGAGTGCGGCAATCTCGAAGAAATCAACATTTACCACGTCGAAGGCAACAATCTGATTGTTTACAGCTCGGCGGACGGAATTTTGATTTTCGACGACGAGGTTACGGGACAGCGTTACGTGACGTGCGTTCCGTCGGCAAAGAAAGGCGCGGTTCGTATACCCGACGGCGTGACGGAAATCCCGATTCGCGCTTTTGCGGGTTCGGATATTTCTTCGGTTACGGTTCCCGCGTCCGTGACTGCCATACGTATGCGCGCGTTTACAGGCTGCCAAAATCTCAGCGAGGTTGTCTTCGAGAGCGGAAGCTTCGAGCTTGTGATTGAGAGCGGCGCGTTTGCAAATTGCAGTTCGCTGACAAGCATAACTTTGCCCGCGCGTATGGGCGAGCTTGAAATAGGCAACGAATCTCTCGGCACGGTTTACGGAGTAGATTTGTTCAACGGCAGCATTTATCTCGAAAACATCTTTGTCGAGGAGGGAAACAAATATTATTCGTCCGTCGACGGCGTGCTGTGCGACGCAACGGGAACGACAATTATTCATTTCCCCAACGGCAGGAGAGGCGAGTATGTCGTGGGCAACAGAATAACCGCGATTGCTTCTTACGCTTTTTCGGGGCACCGTTTGAGCTCGGTTGTATTCCACTCCGGCGTTTCCTCAATCGGTGAAAACGCGTTTTACGGCTGTTACAACCTTGAAAGCATAACCTTCAAGGGCGGATTGCTCCCCGCCGAGCTTACCGTAGGCGAAAACGCTTTTTCCTTCGCATATCAGAACGACGCTCTTACCGAAGTGATTTTCGAGGCGGGCAGCAACGTGGTGGAGATAGGCAAGGGAGCGTTTGCCAACAATGTCGGTCTGACGACAATCGAAATCCCCAATACGGTTAAGAAAATCGGCGAAAGCGCTTTTGCAAACTGCTCGGTGCTCAAAAACGTGACGCTCGTGTCGGGCGGCGCAGGGCTTGTCATCGGCAACTACGCTTTCCAAAACTGTATAGCTCTCGAAGCCTTTACTCTGTCCGACTCAGTCACAGAGCTGAGCATGAACGTGTTTGACGGTTGCAGAAATTTGCAGGGTGTTTATGTGGACGAGGGCAACGAATATTTTGCGGACGACGACGGCGTGCTTTACGACGCGGACAAGACGATAATTCTGTTCTATTCGCTCGGACGCGACGGCAACGTCGTGCTGCCCGAAACCATAGAGACAATCGGCGCGGGCGTGTTTGCCAACAACATGAAAATAACGGAAATCGTCATACCCGCCTCCGTCAAGGAAATTCAGGAGGACGCTTTCAATATGTGTCTGTACCTGACCGACATTGTTTTTGAAACAAGCGAGGACGCTCAGGCAAACCTTTCGATAGGGGACAGAGCCTTTGCTTACTGCGCTGCCGTTTCAGAGCTGAACCTGCCTTCTTACGTTACGGCAATCGGAGACGAGGCGTTCTACAAGGCGGCAATCCTCAACAAAATCAATTTCAGCGAGGGGCTTAAAGAAATAGGCGACAAGGCTTTTTCGGATACCGCTTTGACCGCCGCCGTGCTTCCCGACTCCCTTACGACGCTTGGAGCGTCCGCGTTTGCCGGCTGCGTCTCTTTGAGTACGCTCAAACTTTCCTCCGCGCTCGAAAAAATAGGCGACAAGGCTTTCTTCGACTGCATTTTGCTTAGCCAAGTCACAATCCCTCAGGGAGTGAGAGCCATAGGCGCAAACGCGTTTGAAAACTGTGCGCTCATTTCGGAAATCACGCTTCCCGACACGGTCGAGACTGTCGGGCAGGCTGCTTTCCTCAACTGCACGGGGTTGGAAAAGGTTGTGTTTGCGGGCGGAGGCGAGCAGCCTCTCTCAATCGCGGGCACGAGCAGCTCAAACGGCGCGTTTGTCGGCTGCACGTCGCTTTCGTCGGTAAAGCTGCCGTCAAGACTTACTTCAATCGGCAAATACGTGTTTTACAACTGCTCCGAGCTTGTTTCCGTCACCTTCGAGGAGGACAGCGAGGGCAACCCCGTGAGTAATCTTGTCACAATCGACAATTACGCTTTTTCCGGCGCGGGGATAACCGAGTTTTACATATCCAACACGGTGGAAACAATAGGCGACTATGCGTTTAGGGACGCAACCGCGCTGGTTTCTCTCGTATTCCAACCCGACGACGAAAACGCCGCCGAAATTCTGAAAATAGGCACAAGCGGAGGCAGCGTATTTGTCAATACGGCAATTACCTCCCTGTCTTTGCCCGCCAGAACGGAATTTGTCGTAGACAGCAAAACGGGAGTGCACAAGTCTATGTTCGGAGATACGGCCAACCTTACTTCCATAGAGATACATTCCGACAATCCGAAATATATGTCGCTCGACGGCGCGCTTTACACAAAGGACGGAACAAAGCTGGTTTACTTCCCTGCGGGAAAAACAAGCATAAGCCAAGAGCAGCCTCTGCCCGACACGCTGCAATACATCGGAGAGTACGCTTTCCATTATTCGCGGCTTACCTCAATCGCCGTGCCGGAGGGCGTAAGCAAGATCGGCGACTACGCGTTTTACTATTCGTCGCTGCAAAGCGTGACGCTGCCCGCGTCCCTCGCGACGCTTGGAGCGAGCGCTCTCAGGGAGTGCGCGGAACTTGCCGTCGTTGAGTTTGCAGAGAACTGCGTGCTCGGCGCAATAGGAGGCTATACGTTTACGGGTTCTGCCGTCGCTTCCCTTGACCTGTCGAATACGTCCGTTCAGACATTGGGCAACACCTCGTCCACTGCCGACCAAACGGTTTTCGGCGAGGCTTTGACAAGCATAGTTTTGCCTGACACCCTCGACGCAATAGGCAACGCCGCGTTCAAGGGCACGTCGTTGACGTCAATATCCATACCGTCGTCCGTGACGAGAATCGGCAAAAACGCCTTTTATCAGGTGTCCACTCTGACGCAGGTCGTTTTCCTGCCTTACGAGGGAGACGGAATCGCGCCTCAGCTGACGCTGGAGGACAACCGTTCAAGCAACATACCGACTGAAAATCAGGGCGTGTTCGCCGAAACGGGACTTACATCGGTTGAAATTCCCGCCCGTATGGTGTCTGTCGGAGCTTATGCCTTTGCAAAAATCCCTACTCTTGTCTCCGTCACGTTCGAGGACGCGCAAAACGGAAAGCTTACGACCGTCAAGGCGGGAGCGTTCCGCGGCACGGGAATCACCCAATTTGTCGTTCCCGAATCCGTCGTTGACCTCGGAGAGGAGTATGTCCATTCGAGCAACAAGGCGCATACAACCACCTATGTTCAGACAAGCAGACGTTTAGGCGTGTTCCTTGACTGCACCGAGCTGACAAGCCTGACGCTTTCGTCAAAAATGACCAAGTTCTGGTGGCACAATGTCGTGGGCTGCACCTCCCTGACGGAAATTCTGGTTGCCGACGGCAGCGAAAACTTCTCCTCCAAAGACGGCGTGCTGTTCAACTCCGACGGCACACGTCTGATATGCTATCCTACGGGCAAAACGGGAAACAGCTACGTCGTTCCCGACGGCACACTCAATATAGAAACAAGAGCCTTTGCCGAAGCGGTGCATTTGAGAAGCGTTACCGTAGCAAACACCGTCGCTTATCTCGGTTACGGCGTATTTCAGAAGTCGGCGGTCACGGACGTTGTGTTTGCGGAAGGCGGAACGGAAGACTTAACCTTCGACGCAACCGCGCCGGCAGGCAGCACTTCTTCCAACTACAACGCGACTATGTTCGGGTGGAGCGCGCTTGAAAGCATACGCCTGCCCGCTCGTATGACAACCATGCCCAATTTCTTCTTCGAGGGCTGTTCGGCGCTTACGTCCGTCACGTTTGAAGAAAACAGCAGGCTGACGTAAATGGGCAACGCCGTTTTCAGATATTGCAGCGCGCTTGAAAGCTTTGTTATGCCGGACAGCGTTACCACGCTCGACGGCACGACGGGATTGTTCATCGATTGCACAAAGCTTTCCAAAGTAACCCTGTCGGCAAATCTCCAAAAACTCGGACAAAATATGTTCAAAAACTGCGGCGCGCTGGAAACAGTGGAAATACCCGCAAGCGTCAAGACAATCGAGCAATATGCGTTCCAAAATTCCGGAATCAAGAGCATAGTCATTCCTTCGACGCTTACAAAATTCGGCAATACGGGACTCAACGAGTTTCTCAATTGCACGCGTCTCGAAAGAGTGGAGATTTACGCGCCCATAGGCAACAATCTGACTTATCTCAACACAAGCTATTTCAGCGGCTGCACGTCGCTTAAAGAGGTTGTCCTGCCCGACAGCATTGTGGAATTGGGCAACACCGCGTTCAAGAACTGCGTGAGTCTTGAAAACATCGACCTGTCGGGAATCAGAGAAATAGGCAACAACACCTTTGAAGGCTGCACGAGTCTCGCTTCGGTTGACCTGTCAAGCGTCAACACAATCGGCAACTATGCTTTCAAGGGCTGCACCGCTCTGACCGAGGTTTACATTCCCGATTCGGTTGTAGACATGGGCACAAGCGTGTTCCTTGACTGCGACAATCTGCAATCTTTGACCGTTTCCGACGGCAACTCCGCTTACAGGCTGGGCTCCGCGGGAGAGCTGCTCAATTACGACGGAACGCAAATCCTTTACGTTCCCGCGTCCGCAACGGGCGAGTACGTCATCGAGCAGGGCATGACCGCAGGCGACTATGCCTTTGCGGGCACGGGCGTGACAAAGGTCGTCATACCCAACTCCATGACCGTCATCCCCGTCGGTATGTTTGCAAATTGCACAAGCCTCACGGAAGTGACGCTGCACGACGGCATAACCGAAATAGGCGCGAGCGCATTCACGGGTTCGGCTGTACAAAGCATTTACATAGGCAGAAACGTGACCGTGATAGGCAACAGCGCCTTCAAGGACTGCGCAAGCCTCACGGAAGTGACTTTCGGCGAAAACGGCAGCAGCACGTTGTCTTTGTCGGCTTCGGCGTTTGAAAACTGCACTTCGCTTGCGAGTCTGGAACTTCCCCGCCGCGTCAGAGCGCCGCAAAAGACCTCGACCGACAGATACGGAAATGTCACGGTGACGACGCTTTCCCCCGCAATCGGAAGCTACGCTTTTGCCGGCTGCACTTCGCTTGGTTCACTTACGTTTGCGGCAAGCGGGGCGGAGTGGATGACCGAGCCGCTGAATGTGGGAGCCTATGCGTTTAACGGCTGCACCTCTTTGAAATCGGTCGTTCTGCCCGATTACAACAGGAGCGGTTCGTCGGCTACTTATTACGCAATCGGAAGCTATGCCTTTGCAAACTGCACTTCGCTTGTCTCCTTTGAAAGAGAGGGCAGAGACCCGACTCAGGGATACCGCGGCGCGTACTACGACGTGGGCGGCTATGCGTTCTTCGGCTGCTCCGCGTTAAAAACCGTCAAGCTGCCTTCCAATTGTTATTTCGACGGCGAGTTTATTTTCGGCGGCACGGGCATTGAAGAAATCACTCTCAGTCTCAAAGGCGCCTACGGTTCTCCTTACTCCATTTTCGAGGGCTGCGCGCAGCTTGAAACGGTCGCGATTGAACACGACGCTTTGATATCCACCGTGCTTTACGACAGAATGTTTGCAAACTGCACCGCGCTTGAAAGCGTCACGGTGACAAACGAAAAGAACGGTGTGTCCACAATCAGAGAAAGCGCGTTTGTCAATTGCACGTCTCTTGCCCGACTTAACCTTTCGGGCGGACTGAAAACCATTGAGGCAAACGCCTTTGAGGGGTGTACGAGTCTCGATTTCACAATCGGCGCAAGCGTGACGACAATCGGCGCAAACGCATTCAAGGGGTGGACGGACGCACAGACCATTACTTCGCTGATTGCCGCCGACAAAATACCTTCCGGCTGGCATTCCGATTGGAACAAGGACTGCAACGCGCTTATTGTGTGGCCTTAAACGATACGAAAGCCGCACGCCTTCGGTGCGGCACGTTTAAATTGCATTACTTAAATAAATCCGGTTTTGCAGTCAAGTCACCGAACCGAAGGGTTCGGTGACTTGACTGCGAAAGGGTTAAGTTTTACGCCGTTAAAACGGCGAAAGGAGAAAAAATGGATAACAGGCAACTGTTTGAACGGCACAGAAAACGGCTTGAAAAGGAAGCTTGGCTCAAATCCGTTCTGCTTTCCCTCGTCATAGGCTTTGCCGCCATGCTGGCGACAGCCGTTTTGACCTGGGTGTTTGAAAAAAACGGATTGTGGTTTTCTCTTTCGGCTCTCGTCGTTGTGACGGGAGGACTCACGCCGTTGTTTTATTTCAAACGCTTCCGTCCCGACGACAGGCAAATCGCGCGCCGGATAGACGGGCTGGGGCTTGAAGAACGCGTGATAACCATGACGGAGCTTGCAGACTCGAAGGAGTATATCGCCGTGCGTCAGCGCGCGGACGCGCAGGAAAAAATGAAAGCGTTGGAAATAAAACAAATCAGCCTGCACGTGTCCGCCGCGCTTATTGCGTTGGTGTGCGTTTTCGGAACGCTCGGACTTTCGCTTACCACGGTCAGCACGCTGAGCTATTACGGACTGCTGCCCACAATAGGTCAAATCATAGACACCACCCTGCCTCCCGAGCCTATTGTCGAATTTGAAGTAAACTATTACGTCGAAGACGGACAGGGCGGTATTATCGAGGGAGAAGAGTTCCAAATAGTCGCGCAGGGGGAGACAGGCTCTCTCGTGTACGCGGCAGCCGACGAGGGCTGGGCTTTTGCGGGCTGGTCGGACGGATATGCGGAGCCTTATCGACAGGAAGAGGACGTGCAGGGCAATATGGAAATTTTCGCTTTGTTCGAGCAGATGGGCGGAGCGGGCGACGGCGACGGCGAGCCTACCGACCAACCGCCCGATCAACCGGGCGAGCAGCAGGGCGACAACGGCGACGGCGACGATTCCAATCCCGTCGAGCAGGGCGGCGGCAAATACGAGCCCGCCAATCAGATTATTGACGAAGCGACTTATTATCGCGACGTATTCGGGCAGTATTACGACCTGATAGTGGAGTATCTGTCCTCGGGCGAAGAGCTGCCCGAAGATTTGCGCATCATTATCGAAGCGTATTTCAACATTCTTAAATAACCTATTCCCCAAAAAAATAAAACTTTAAAAATCAAAAGGACAAAAAAATGGTAACGGAAGCTAACATAGAAAAATTCAGCGTACAGTGCAAAAACATTTTCGAGCAGATAAAAAGAGACGTAATCGGTCAGCAGGACGTGGTCGAGGGCGCGGTCATTGCCATGATAGCGGGCGGAAACGTGCTGCTCGAAGGCGTGCCCGGCGTCGGCAAGACAAGATTGGTGAGAAGTCTCGGCCGCGTTTTCAATCTGCCCTTTTCAAGAATACAGTTTACGCCCGACCTTATGCCTGCGGACGTAACGGGCACCAACATAATAATCAAGGACGAAGCGGGCAATTCGCAGTTCAGCTTTCAGCCCGGTCCGATATTCAGCAACATAATTCTTGCGGACGAAATCAACAGAGCCACTCCCAAAACACAGTCCGCGCTGCTCGAAGCGATGCAGGAGCACACTGTTACCGTTATGGGCGTGTCGAGAAAGCTCAACGAGCCGTTCTTCGTGCTTGCGACGCAAAACCCCATAGAACAAGACGGAACCTATCCTCTGCCCGAAGCGCAGATGGACAGATTTATGTTCAAAATTATTGTCAACAACCCCAATATAGACGAGCTGATGCAGATAGTGGACATGACGCAGAAAACCATGGCGGAAGTGGCTGACGTGGCTTGCAGCGGCGAGGAGCTGTTGGAAATGAGAAAAACGGCAAACGCCATACCCGTGGCTGAGGAGGTCATGAGATACGCCATGGTGCTGGTGTCTGCAACACATCCCGACAGCGACTGTTCGACCGAGGCGGCAAAAAAATATATCAGGCTCGGAGCAAGCCCCCGCGCGGGACAGGCGTTGATTTCCGCCGCAAAGGTCAAGGCATTGATGAAGGGGCGTTTCAACGTGTCCTACGGCGACCTCAACGAGCTTGCCTTTCCCGTGCTGCGTCACAGGATAAAGATGAATTTCGAGGCGGTTGCAGAGCGCGTGAGTCAGGACGACGCCATAAGAATGGTAATTGACGAATTGAATCACCGCAAAACTTTTAAAAGCGAGGCGGCGCAGACGACCTCGACCGATACGGACAAGGCGGTTGAATCCGCCGACGACAAGAGCAGACGCAAAAACGGGAGAAAATAATGAAGAGCGCTTACTTGAACGATGAGTTTTTCAGTCGTTTGGAGACGCTGGCATTGAATCTTCGCGCCGATTTAAACGGTTACTTCGGCGGAAAGCATTTTGTCCGCTCATACGGTCAGACGGTGGAGTTTGCGGATTATCGGGAATATCAGCTGGGCGACGATATACGTCGCATAGACTGGAACCTGTTCAGCAGATTTGAAAAATATTTTATAAGGCTTTTTACCGACGAGAGGCAGATGGACGTTCAGATATTTCTGGACTGCTCCGCGTCCATGGGCAAGGAAAACCGCACAAAGGCGGAGTACGCCGTCAGCGTGGCTGCCGCGCTGGGCTTTTTGTCCGTGCACAATATGGACAAGGTATCCTTCAAGCTGATAAAGGAAGACGCCGTTGAGGACCCTTTCGGCACGATAATAGGAAAAAACTCCTTTTTCAGAGCAATCAGCCTTTTGGAGAATCTGAATTTCTCCGACGACGCGGACATTTCGCAGGCGGTGTCGAGCTGCGCAAACACGGGCTCCAACAACGGATTGTCTGTAATCATTTCCGATTTTCTTACAAGAAAGGACTGGAAAAAAGCCGTTGATTACTTAACTTACAAAAAGCGGCAGGTGCTTGCGATACAGCTGCTTTCTCCCGAAGAGGAGGAGCCTACTTACAGCGGCAGGGTGAGTCTCATCGACGTGGAGTCGGGAGACCTTGCCGACCCGAGAAATATGAAACTGAGAATTACGCGCAGCCTGCAACTCGCTTATCAGGAGGCGTTGAAGGACATGAAGGCGGACATCAAATCTTTCTGTGCGTCGAGGGGAGCGGATTTTATTTCCGTCACCACCGACAAACCCGTTGAAAGAATGCTGTTCGGCGAGCTTTTGAAGGCAGGTATTATGGAATGAGTATTTTGTTACCTTTGGGTTTGTTGGGATTGATTGGAATAGCCGTGCTTATTCTCATTTATATCCTCAAACCGAATTATCAGCAGAAGCTTGTTTCCAGCACGTATATCTGGGAACTGAGCCTTAAATATCGAAAGAAAAAAATTCCCGTCAGCCGCCTGCGCAATCTAATCATACTTATTTGTCAGCTGCTTATTATTGCCGCCTGCGCCATGATTCTGGCGCAGCCGGTAATCCGCGCGGAGGAAATGGAAAGCAACGAAAGGATTGCCGTCATCGACGCTTCGGCGGGTATGCTGGCAAGCGACGGCGGGGCTTTTCGCTTTGTGCGCGCGGTTGAGCAGGTAAAGGAGCTTGCGGAGGAAACCTTTTCGCAGTCGGGCATCATCACGGTTATCCTTGCGGACACGGAGGCGTCGTTTGTCGCGTGCAGAGCGGACGCGACCATGCGCGACGAGGTTTTGGCGCAGCTTGACGAACTGGCGCGCTGCGAAAACGGCGTGCCCGTGCACTGCTCCTACGGAGTGGCGGATATAGACGCGGGCATGGAGCTTGCCGAACAGGTGCTCGAAGAAAATCCTTCCGCCGCCGTAAGGCTTTATACGGGAAAGGAATATATCGATTCGGGCATAGTGGACGTGATTGACATAGGTTCGGAAAACGAGTGGAACGCCGCGATTGTCGACGCCTCGGCGACGCTGGACGAAAATTTCTACACCTTTTCCGTAGACGTTGCGAGCTACGGAATAGGAGCCAATCTGCGCGTCAACTGCGAGGTTTACGGCGTGAACGGTCAGGACGTTACGGAAATGCTCAGCCTGCCCGCCCGCTGCGACGTAGGAGAAACAGTCACGGTAGAATTCAATTCTGACAGCGTGGACATGATGATTTATATGTTCGATTACGTGCGCGTGTATATAGAAGCGGTGGATACGGCGGGCGCGGTGCTCACCGACTCGTTCGTTTGGGACGACACGTTTTATCTGTACGGCGGCACGCCTCAGAAAATCAACATTCAGTACGCAAGCCCCAAGCCCAATCCCTTTGTTAGCGGCATTCTGATAGGTCTGCGCGATTCGTTGTCTTCGCGCTGGGACATAGACCTGACGGAGGTCAGGGGGGAAAACGCCGTTCCGGAAATCGCGGGGTTCGACCTTTACATATTCGAGCATACCATGCCCGAAATTATGCCTACGGACGGAGTCGTGTTTTTGATAAATCCCGACGTATCGCCCGAGGGCGCGGGAATAACGCTTGCCGCCGGCGAAGTCACGGGTGATTTTACGCTTTCCGCAGGGGATGCCCATCCCATTACCGAAAGGGTGAACGCCTCGGACATAACCGTCAGCAAATACAAACAGGTTAAAATGGCGGACGGCTTCGAAACATTGCTTTATGTGGAAAACGACCCCGCTTTCATGGTGAAAAACGAGCCGGGAGTGAAAATCGCGCTGATGCCTTTCAGTTTGAACAGCTCCAATTTTTCCGTTCTGATGAGCTTTCCCGCCCTTATGTACAACATGATGAACTACTTTTTTCCGGCGACAATAACCGATTCGCAGGAGACGGGCAGCGCCGCCGAATATATCTTTGAGGTCAACGATACCGTTATTCTCAACGGCAGGGGAGTGCAGCTTACCGTGACGGACTCTGCGGGAGCGGAGACGGAGCTCGACATTTTTCCCGCGGCAATCGAGGCGCTTTGCCCCGGTACTTACACCGTTTCGCAGATTCCGTTGTCGGGTGTGGAGACAATCGAGCGCTTTTACGTAAGGATTGCTCCGTCGGAAAGCGATTTGGGGCTGGTGGTCGACGAGCTTTACAGTCCGTATGCGGAGCTGCCCGAAAGATTCAACGATTTCGACCTTCTGCTTTATTTTGCAATCGCGCTGGTTGCGCTCGAATTTATCGAGTGGATTCTGCAAACGCGCGAGCACTTTTAACGGAGGCAATGCGACATGACGAATTTTCAGATAGAATTTACCCACCCGTGGCTGTTGCTGTTGCTTGTTCCCGCGTTGTTTTTCGCGTTGTTCCCATATTTTCGGCTTTCCAAAAAGTATCGAAAGACGCGGAACCGCATTACGTCGATAGTTTTGCATATGCTTGTCATGGTTTTGAGCATATCCGTGCTTTCGGGAATAAATTTCAAGTACGAGCTTCCCAATACGCGAAACGAGCTTATTCTGCTTGTGGACGGCTCGTTCAGCGGCAGCGAAACGGAGGAAGCGAAAAACAATTTCGTTCAGGCGGTTCTTAACGAATGCGAGCCGGAAATGCGCGTAGGCATTGTGACCTTCGGGTTTAATCAGGTTTACGCCGCGCCGCTGACGACGGACAAAAGCAGAGCGTACAGACAGTATCTCGAAGCGGAAAAGCCGGACGGCTCGGCTACCGACATAGCGTCGGCGCTGCAATACGCGGGCGGAATTTTTGAAAATCCCCAATCGGGCAAAATTGTCCTTTTGACGGACGGAGACGAAACCGACAGAAGCGCGTCTGCGGTTATACGGACAATAGCGGCTTCGGGAATCACGGTGGACACCGTGCATTTCCCCGCGGAGCGCAACGACAGCGAGGTTTTGATAACGGGCGTGACGCTGCCCGATTACAACGTGGTGGTGGAGGATTCCTTCAAAATAGGGCTTACTTTGCAAAGCTCTTTCGTCGGCGCCGCAAACGTAACCTTGCTTGACAACGGAGAGCCTGTGGGAGAGCCGCATGCAATCGAGCTGGTAAGCGGCACGCAGACGGTTGAGTTCGAGCACGTGTTTCACGAGCAGGGACTGCACGCGCTGAGCTTTGAAATCTCAAACGACAGGGATACCCTTACTCAAAACAATATATTCAACTCCTATATTTATTTGGAGGTTTTCGACGACCTGCTGATTATCGAGCGCAACGCCGACGAGTCCGCCGCCCTTGCGGAAATTCTCGGCGAACAGTTCAACGTCAGCGTGGTCAACGTGTTCAACGAGGAAGAAATGCCGACCGAGCTTGACGAGCTGAGGCAGTACGACGAAATCATACTCATGAACATTGCCAACGCGGATATGCCGGCAGGCTTTGACAGCATTCTGTATTCCTATGTAAATGAAATCGGCGGCGGTTTGTTCACCGTCGGCGGCAACAGGGAGGACGGAGAGGGCGGAACGGTTGCAAACACCTACGACAGACAGGATATGGCGGGCACGCTTTATCAGCAGATGCTGCCCGTGCAGGCGATAGACTATACTCCTCCCGTCGGCGTGGTAATAATCATCGACCGCTCGGGCAGCATGGATATGAGGGTAGAAGGCAGCGGCGGAAAAACCAAGCTAGATTTGGCAAAGGAAGGCGCAATGAGCAGTCTGCTGTCTCTGACCGAAAGAGATTATTGCAGCGTCATGACGCTTGAAGACGACTACAACGAGGATTTGGAGATGACTCCGCTTCCGCAGAGAGCCAAAATAGAAGCCGCGATAGAAAAAATAGAAATCGGCGGCGGCACGATTTTCACGGGAGCATTGGAGCGCGCGGGAGCTGCGCTGAGAGGACTTCGCAGCGTGGAAAGGAGGCACATAATTCTCGTCACGGACGGCGAACCCGGCGACAGCTTCTGGACCGACCCGATAAATCAGGTGGGCGGCTACGGCGGCGCGATAAAAAACAACGCTCTTTCGGGAATCACTCTCTCCATCGTGGCGATCGGCGTCGATTCAAAAGCGGCGCAGACCATGAAGGAGGCGACCGAGCTTGGCGGCGGCGAGTTTTACAACGTCTGGGACGCCACCACTCTTCCCGGCATCATGCGCGAGGATATGGACATTCCGCAGATAATAGCTTACAATCCCGAGCCTTTCACCCCCAAGGTGCGCGACCACAATTCGGTGCTCAACGGCGTGGACGATAGTCTTTTGCCCGAGCTTGGCGGTTTTTACGGCACAAAAGTTAAAAGCGGCGCAAGCGTGCCTCTTATGGCGGAGTATGTTCCCGTGCTGGCGCAGTGGAAGTTCGGCAACGGAATGGTGGCAAGCTTCATGTGCGACTTGAACGGCACGTGGTCGTCGGAGTTTTTGGAAAGCGAAACGGGGCGCAAAATACTCGACAATCTCGTAAACTGCCTGTTCCCCGTGAAAAATATAAAGCCGGGCGCCATTGACACGCGTATGACGGAGGAAAATTATATTACGTCTTTGAGCGTTTACGCTTCGTTGGAGGAAAGCGAAACTCTTGAAATAACCGTAACCGAGCAGACGGGCACGGCGCAGCCCTCCGTTCAGAAATTTACTCCGACGGTCACCGACGGTTTCGGCAAGGTAGAGTTTGTGATAACCAATCCCGGCGTGCACGAAATCGCCGTGCAAATAAAAAACGTCGACGGCTCGGTTGCGGAAAACTACACAACCTACAAGAGCTTTTCTTACTCTCAGGAGTACAACGTGTTCACCGACGAAGAGGAAAACGCGCGGCTGTTGGAGCTTATTTCGGCGCGCGGCGACGGCGCGGTCGTGTCTTCCGCCCAACCGTGGAAAATTTTTGACGACTTTCAACATACGCTTGAACACGAGTTCGACCCGAGATGGGCGTTCATAATTGCCGCTCTGGCGTTGTTCCTTCTGGATATAGCGGTAAGAAAATTCAAGTTCAAATGGCTGCACGAAATCGTAAGAGACCGAAAGCTCAAAAAGGAGCTGGGTCAAAACAAAAAGTAGGCTCCAAGGAGGAAAAAATTGAGAAAATTCTTTAAACTTACCGTTACATTTACGTTGTTTCTCTTAACTCTTCTTGTTTTGACGGCTTGCGATTTTACGCCGAGACTGATTGCTCCTACGGGACTTTCGGTAAACGAGAACACTCTTGCGCTCGGCTGGTACAAAATCGGCGGCGCAACGAGGTATACGGTGGAAATAAACGGCGTCGAATATCCCGTCGTCGAAAACTCTTATCCGTTGGCAAATCTCGAAGCGGGCGAGTATCGAATACGCGTCAAAGCAATGGGCGACGAGGAAAATTATCGGGATTCCGATTGGTCGGAGCCGCTTGACTTTGTCAGGGAGCAAGAGTCCGGTTTGACCTACCGACTGATTGACGCAAACACGGCTTACGAGGTCACGGGCATAGGCTCGGCGTCGGGCAATGTGCAAATCGACAGTGTTTTTCGCGGCAAGCCGGTAACAAGCATAGGCGACGGCGCGTTTGCCAACAACAGCCGTCTCACGGGGGTGGTTGTGCCGGAGGGCGTCACGACAATCGGCAGGCGCGCGTTTTACAACTGCGCTTATCTTACGGAAGTGGCGTTGCCTCAAAGCGTAACGGGCATAGGCGAATACGCTTTTCAGAGCTGCCGCCGTCTGGAAAAAATAAATCTTCCGACAGAACTTAAAGAAATCCCCGCTTACGCCTTTTCCTATTGCCGCGCGCTTACGGAAATCAAAATCCCCGACGGAGTAGAGAGCATAGGCGAATATGCGTTTGCCAACTGCGAGGCGTTAATCTCCGTTTCCGTTCCCGACAGCGTAAGGACAATCGGCGCATACGCGTTTACCGTCTGCACGTCGGCAAAGACAATCGAACTCGGCGCGGAGCTTTCCGCAATCGGCGAATATTCCTTTTATCGCTGCTCGTCGGTAAAAAGCGTCGTGTTGGGCGAAAAATTGAAGGACGTGGGAGCGTATGCTTTTTCGGCGTGCTCGTCGCTTGAAGCGATAGAAATTCTCGGAACGGAGGTGTCAATCGGCGAATCGGCTTTTTACAACTGCACGCTTCTTTCGCGGGCGGACATAAAGGGCGATGTGCTTTCCGTCGGCGAGTATGCTTTTGCCGGCACCGCGTTCTGGACGGAGACCGACCCGCTCGTGTATGTTGACAATTGGCTGGTGGGCGTAAACAATATTGAGGTTGAAAGCGTTTCTCTGCGGCAGGATACAATCGGCATAGGCGCGAGAGCGTTTGCGGGCTGCGAGCAGTTGAGAGACATATTGATACCGTCAAGCGTCAAATCCGTAGGCGAGCGCGCTTTTTACAAGTGCACGGGACTGCGCGCGGTAGTGTTCGGCAACGGCGGAGTGGAAAGCATAGGGGAATATGCCTTTGCGGGCTGCACCGCGCTTCAAAGCTTTCAGTTGGGAGACAGTCTTAAAAATATCGACGGCTATGCGTTTTACGGCTGCACTTCCGTTACCTCAACCACATTTATCGGCGGGCTTCCCGCGTCGCTAGAAAGAATCGGCGTCTACGCTTTTTACGGCACGGGCGTGTGGAACAGAACAAGCGGCGTGGTGTATGTCGGCGACTGGGCTGTGGGCGTCAACGGCTCGGAGATGTACGTGACGCTGGACGCAAAGACGCGGGGGATAGCGGACTACGCGTTCTACGGCGCGACAGTGCTCGAAGTGAACATTCCGCAGACTGTGGAAATAATCGGCCGCGCCGCGTTTTACAACTGTATGTTTTTGCTGGAAGCGACCTTGCCTTCCTCAATAGAAAGCATAAACGACTATATGTTTTACGGTTGTATGTTTTTAAGCAGCGTCACCATTCCCGAAGGGATTACGGAAATCGGCCGCTCGGCGTTTTACGGCTGTCCGAGCTTGTCAAGCATAGTTATTCCCGACAGTGTGAGCAAGATTTCGGATTTTGCGTTTTACGGCAGCGGTCTGCGTTCCGTCGAAATCGGCGGCGGCGTGAGAGAGCTAGGCGAAAACATTTTCAGCGGCTGCGTCAACCTTCAAACCGTAACAATAAAAGACGGGCTTTTGACTTTGGGGACGCGTATGTTTTATCGCTGCGAGTCCTTGAAAGAGGTGGTTTTCGGCAACAGTCTGACAACTGTCGGCAATTACGCCTTTTACGGCTGCAAATCGCTTGACAACGTCACTCTTCCGTCTTCGGTGGAAAGAATAGGCAATTACGCCTTTTACGGCTGTTCGTCGCTTAAATCGCTCGTCCTCAACGAGGGACTTAAACAGATAGGAACAAGCGCGTTTCTCGACTGCAATTCAATCGAAACTCTCGTTTTGCCTTCAACGGTGACGGATATAGGCAATTACGCTTTCAGAGGCTGCTCGTCCCTTTCGGGCATAACGCTGAGTTTAAGCGTAACGACGTTGGGCAACCACGTGTTTTACGGCTGCAACACGCTCACGATTTACTGCGAGAGCAAGGCGGCGGGCGAAAATTGGGGAGCGCGTTGGAATTCGGGCTATCGTCCGGTAGTGTACGGCTGCGTTCTTTCATCAGACAAGTCTTTCGTGCAGGCCGTTGAAAAAAGCGCGGTGGAAAATTATCGGCTTGTTGACGGCGAACCGGTAAACACCGTTACCGCGCCCGTGCGCAGAGGGTATGAGTTTGTCGGTTGGACGACGACTGCGGGAGGAACGACGGCGGAGTACGCGGCGGAAAATTTTTGCGACGCGCCCGACGGCACGACGCTTTACGCCGTTTGGCAGGAAAAGCCCGAGCCTCAACCTCCTCTTGACGAGCAAGAAGAAAACTGATTTTTTCGGCATTGAAAAGCCCCCTTGAAAAGCGAGGGGGCTTTTATGTTATATATATATTATATAGACTGCTTTTTTCGGCGTGGCTTTGTTGTTTTGTCAAGCCGCCTTTTGCTTAACGCGTTTGTTTTTTTTTCAATTATATTTAATTGTTAAATCTCCGAGCGCGGCAATTCTTTCATTTGAAAATTTTGTCCGCGTCGTCGAAAGGAGTGTAGTCGTCCTTGAAATACTTTCTTCCCGCTCCGAAGTAGCCGACAAAGCTGCCTTTTTCTCCCTCGTCGTCGGAATGCTCGCAGCTCATTTTATACACCGTTACGCCGCTTATGTCAATAGGAGCGGCGTCGATTGTCAGCAGCACTTTTTCTTCGAAAAGCGAGTTGTCTCCGCTTCGGCGTTGGTGGTACAAAACGTAGTCCGAGTTGATTGTTTCTATGGATTCGCCAAGACGGAAATGCAGCCAATGTCCCGTTTCCAGCAGTGCGACGAGGTCGGCTTCCGTGGGTTGGGTTTTGAATACCGCCGAGTCGATTATGTCTATGTTTGTTTTGCTGCCTGCCTGATACACTCTCGAATACATACGCGTAAAAATAAATTTACTTTCAGGATCGGACTCGTCCGTCGACGGCTGTCTGATGAAAATTTCCGTTTCGGTATCGGTATTGGCTTTGGTGAATTCGATGGAGGTGTCGAGAGCGTATTCGAGTTGGTTGCCCGTTCTTCCGATAAAGTGTATGTGGGAACATTGTGGGGTAGAGAGGAAGTCTGGTTGCGTGGCTTTCGTGCTTATTTTCAGTCCCGAAAAGGTATCGGCTGCGCTCGTATCCAGCTTGCCGTCCTCCGTCAGCTTGGGAGTGATTGTGAGATTGCTTATATCAATGGAGACGCATTCGGGAGCTAGACTGCCCATGTTTCCCCAATCGTAAAAATGGAGGCTGTAATCGTCGAAAACAAGCGTTTTGTCCTCGCCGAGGTTGGGCAGCACTATGCGCAGGGAAATGCCGCCGTCGGTTATGGTTTGTCCGTCAACCGTTATGGTTGTGCCGTCGGTGAAGGTAGCGTCAGTTTCTCTTGATTTCTTACCGGTCGCGGAGTCGTAAACGGGTATATTTTCAACCGTGTAGGATGGAAATTCGTACGCGCCGCCCAAAATGGCGTAATACATGAAGTTAAATGCCTGAGCCGTAAATTCTGTTATAAAAAAATCTGAAAAATCAAGTATTATTATCAGATTGTTGAGGTATTTGCACAGTGAGTTTTCGTATTTGGCATAGTGAAGGATGCCGTTTTCTATCAGATTTTCGTTTATTTTATCGTTTCCGCCGCTGGGGTATGCACCCGAAACGGAAAGTCCGCCGTCGGTGATTTCCACTTCGAAGCCGCAGCCGCGGTCGTTTCTGTCTGCGCCCGCCAAAATTTTGCTTTGTTCTTCAAGAGAGGCTTGGTCGTGGTCGGGGACGGGCGTGACGTCGGGCTCCTCCGCAGAAGCGAAAGAGAGTGCGCCCTCTCCCGAGATACCCGTCGAGGGCGACGCAAGCAGCGCGAGGGGCGCGACGACTGCTGAAAGGAGCAAGGCGGCGAGCAGCAAAGCGCCCGCTATCCTTACCCTGCGGTTAAGCGTCTGTTTTTTCACCTTCGTCCTCCTTTGAATCCAACGGGACGTTTTGCGTTTTTTCCCCGTTCGCCGAGCTGAACGAAAACGCGCCCGTAGCTTTAATCTGTCTGTACACCTTGGCGACGCGCCCGATTTTTCTTCCGTTGTTCAAACTGCGGAGAGCCTTTTCGGACTCCGCCGCCTTTTTCGCGTCGCCTTCCGCCGTGCGGGATTTTTTGTTTGTAGAAAAAGCTTTATTTTCAATGCGCCTAATCAAACCGTCGGCAAGCAGTTGTTCAAAGCTTCTTGACGGGGGCGCAAAGTCCTGCGGGACCTTTTCGATTATTGTCAGGGAATGGGTTTGCGCCAAAAGCTTTATCAGCTCCGACGCGAATTTTACGCCGCGCTCGCTGTTTACGCGAAACAGAGAGGGCACGCCTCGATAAAATTTGCCGCGCTCGGAAACGTCGCAGATAAAATATTTGGCTTCCGTCGTCTGCGGCTCGATTGCAAGGCAGAGCAAAATCTTTCTGCCTCTTACGTTCAGCTTTGCGAGGAGCTTTCTGCCCTTTCTGAACGTTTCGCACCGTTTGCTTATGCGCGCTTTGACTCCCGAAATGGAAAGCAAAGCGTTTTTTATTGCGGAGTAGCGTCTTTTTACGTCGTCGTCCGCCAAAATCAGCCTTGCGCCGAATGTTTTTACAAAATATTCCTGTTTGTCCGTTAAAAAGAACGGAGGCTTCTGCGCGGCGGTTTCCGTTTTTTTATCCGTCGCGTCGTCAAAAGCGATTGCCGCCGAGCTGAGAGCGTCGTCAACCGTCGTCGCCGTCCGTTTGGCAGTATTGCCGCCGCCCTGCGTTTCCGCAGCCGCGTCGCGCGCCGTGAACAGAATGACAAGCTCCCAGACCAGATAAATCGTCATAGCCGCGCACGGGCAGATAATCAGACTGATTATTCCCGCTTTGGAGCCGACAAAGCCCACGGTTTTGTTGAGGAACGCGGGCAGTGGAGTGGCTTTGCCCAGCACAAAATCCTGCGGTACGTAATAACCGTCGTCGAATACGTTGCTCGTGCCCTTTGTCAGATAAGTTCTTCTTCCCTCTGCGTCGGTTGAAACGGCGACGACCTCGTGCACCCAAACGGGGCAGTCCTTTACAAGCTCCGCGGAAAAAGCGTTTTTGTATTGGGCTACCGCGCGATAAAAAACAATCACGTCGCCGACGTCGTATTGGTCTTCCCGATTGACGAAAACGACGTCGCCGACATAAAGTTCGCTTGCTTCCATGCTTTTTGACCTGATTACGCCAAACCTCAGTCCCGCAACGCCGTTTTCGCGCTGCGCGAGGGTGGACACGGTCATAAACAGGGAAAAAAGCAAAACAAGCGCAAACAGGACGTCGAGGACGACGCCGAGAGATTTTTCAATTTTTTCGCTTTTGAAAATACTCATGGTTTGCCTCCCGTTTGCGCTTGCGCTCGGTTAAGTGATTGCGAAATTAAGCTTGCGTCTGCGTCAGATTCAGCGAAAAATTCAGACTGTCGGTAAAGGCTTTTGCGGGAGCGCTGTCTTTGACGGAAACCGTGATTGTGTAAACCACGGGCGTGCCCTGCGTGACGACCTCTGTTGCTTGGGCGGCTTCTTCTCCTACCTTGATTTCGACTTCAAAATTGCTTTCTGCGGACACGGTTGCCGTGAGCTTGGAGTCTATAGTTATATCGGAGCCGGCGGCAAAGGTGTTGGTTACCGTCACGGTGAAAACCCACGTGTCAGTCGTTTTGTTTGCTTCCGCAAACGTGAAGGTCACGCTGTGGCTTTCGGCTGTTGTCGTTTCGTCAAAGCTGTAAGACTCCTGACCGAAGTTCACCTGCTTGGTGCCGCCCGCGTCCGCAAAAGCTACCGTTGCGTTGACGTCGGTCGGGTTGAAGGTTAGCGTGCCCGTCGAGCTTAACGTGACGCTTGACGCCGCCCAGATGCCCACGCACATAACGGCGAGCACAAGCGCAAGCGAAACGATGGTTGAAAAAATCCTTACTTTTCTTCTCATAAAAAGGTCTCCTTTTTGTATTTATATCGCGTCGTCGCATACCCTGTCTCTTATACACATCTCCGAGCCCACGAGACTCCTGAGCATCTC
>ERZ1027176.240-NODE-240-length-28426-cov-7.669733_pt1 | contig 28426 bp, 25 predicted proteins | sample MGYA00519248_ERZ1027176 | MGnify/ENA primary metagenome ERZ1027176 (study PRJEB26926, sample SAMN06164413) | human gut metagenome | biome: ENVO:00009003; feature: ENVO:2100002; material: ENVO:00002003 | host: Homo sapiens | place: USA | collected 2012 ...
CGAGATGCTCAGGAGTCTCGTGGGCTCGGAGATGTGTATAAGAGACAGATCTCGCGCAGCTCATTGAGGCCGTAAAGCTTGTGTGCCATGATGAAACACTCCTTCTATATACATTAAATTTTAAACAGCAGTATCTATCAAGGCTCCCCTTGGGCTCAAGGGGAGCTGGCCCGAAGGGCCTGAGGGGATTCGAACGCTGCAAATTTCGGAGCACTCTGAAATCCGCAGCAAATCCCCTCCGTCATTTGCTGACGCAAATGCCACCTCCCCTTATCGTGCAGGGCACGACAAGGGCAGGCTTTATCCATAAAATAAAAACCCCGCCCCTGTGACAGGGGCGAGGTCAGTCGCGGTACCACCCTGATTGTGCTTGCGCACATCTCGGCGCTTCTGTATCGGGAAGCACCCGCCGCGCTTTCGCGCGGCCGCTCCAAACTGGCTGCGGACAGGTTTGCTGAAGGGCTCTCACCGTCCCCTTCTCTCTGAAAGCAACACCGGAACGCTCGGTTTTTCAACGCGGTTTTCCAATATCGCAGATATTTTACCACATTTCCTGCGATTGTCAACATGAAAATTTACCCGTAGACCCATGCGTTCGGCAGCGGGCGGCCGCCGGTGTAGCGAAGGAACGAGGAGGAGCACTGCGTAACATATTCACCGTCGTACCACAAGATTGCGCTTGATCCGCCGTCCATATTCAGGGCGTTCCGGCAGCCGTAGGAAAGCAGGATATCCGAGCACGTGTTGACGCTTGTGCCGCGGATACCCTCGTCAGGATAGCGGCCCTCGATGACGAGCATATAGATGCCCTGCGTGCCCGTGCCGAAGCACGCGCGCGGCTGCTCACCCGTCCAGAAGGAATCCTCAAGCTTTTCGCCGTCTTTGATCAGGGCGGGTGTGAACTCGGCAGCGTTGTACGTCCCCTCTCCGACCGGGTCGGACGCGGGCACGATGCGGCAGTCGAGGCCGTTTTCGCTCAGCTCAATGCGCTGGTAGACATCGCCGCCGAAGTGATAGCCGTGCGTCTCGCCCTGCGCCATGCACCAGCCCGCAAGCTGGCCGCCGTTGCCCTTGCCGTTTGGATCCTGGAAGCCGTTGGCGTTCATGGCGAGAATGCCGCCGTGGTCAGATGCAATTTTGCCCGCCAGTTCCCCTTCCACGCCATAGGTCGAAGCCATTTCCAGCCGCAGAAGTTCCGGATAACGGCAGATTGCCAGCACGCCGCGATAGCCGTCGCCGGTGATGCGCACGAGCAGAATGCCGTATTCCGCATCGACGGCCAGCACCTGATCGCCCTGCTGCGTTTCGATGCTCGTGCCCGCGTCGTCAAAGCCCGCTTCGTTGATGCGGATATGCTCCCAGCCGCTGTCCAGCGTCTCCGGGTGCTCGTCCAGATAGCGCTGGAACGACGCGTAGTTCAGCGTCGGAAACGCCATCTGGAAATCCGCCTCCGGGTCGTCCTCGACGGGCTGAGGTGCCTCCGTATCAGCCAGCGGTTCCTCCGGCTGTACCGGCTCCGGTTCTGTCTGTACGGGTTCCGGTACAGGCTCCGGTTCCGGCTGCACCGGCGCACTTGTAAACGTGCAGGCCGTCAGGACAAGGCTCAGAATGAGCACAAACACAAGCGTATACGCTGCCATATTCGGCTTTTTTGCGATAAGCGTGATGCGCTCTCTGAGGCTCTTTTTCCCCAGCTGCATCGTCGTTGCGCAGGACAGCAGCTGGCCCTTTGCGCGCTTCGGCGCGACGAGGCTGAGCAGTGCGCGGCCGTAGCTTGCCCGGCTGCCGGGGTCGAGGTTTTTCAGCACCCGCTCGTCGCAGGCCAATTCGCAGTCGCGCCGGGAAAGCATGGCCGCAAGCCACACGATGGGGTCGAACCAGTACAGGCACTGGCAGATGAGGCGCAGGAGGCTCCAAAGCTGGTCTTTTGCGTGAAAATGCGCCAATTCGTGCCGGAGGACAAAGCAGCGGGTATCAGGCTCCGCCGCAGCCTCTGGTGTGAGATATATTTCAGGGCGGAACAGCCCCACAAGGCACGGCGACGGCAGTCCGGACGCCAGCCAGACCGAAACCGGACTCTCCATGCAGGCAAACGGCTGCCGAATTTTTCTGAGTCTCCGGAGAAACCGCAGATTCTGCGCCAGAACAACCAGCGCCATCGCTGCCGCGCCGGTCAGCCAGATCAATTTCAAAATCGTGCTTCCCGTCAGCTGCGTCTGCGCCTTTGCGGGCGCAGTTTCCGTTTCAGATGCAGTCTGTGCTGGGGACTGCGTATTGTCCGTCTGCGGGGCACGGCGATTTTCCGGAGCAGTCAGCCGCTGCATGGCGGCGGGCACGTCCGGGACAGCGTTCATCACGCTGACCGGACTTCTGACCAGCGAGACCGGCAGCAAAAGCCGCAGCGCGGCGAGCAGCCACAGTGCATATTGCAGGCGCGGATTGATTTTCCCGCGCAGCAAAAAGCGAAGTGCGGTCAGCGCAAGGATCAGAACGGTCGATGAAATGAGAATTTCCAGCATGACTCCCCTCCCCTAGTCTTCGCAGCCCGCAGCCTTGTCCAAAATGGCATAGAGTTCTTCAAGTTCATCCTTTCCGATTTTTCCGTGGTCGGCGAAATTGCTGACCAGCAGGCCGAGCCTGCCGCCGAACGCGCGGGAAAGCAGCTGCTCCGTTTCCTCAAGCCCGGCCTCCTCGCGGGTAACGTTCGGGTAATAGCGCCGTGGCTTGCCCTCATAGCGCAGAAGCCCCTTTTCCGTCATACGGCTGGCCATGGTCTTGCTCGTGCTGGCCGACCATCCGGCGCGAAGCTTTAAATCCTCCACCAGCTGCATGAGCGTCTGCGGCTGCCGCTCCCACAGGCTTTGCAGCACGGTCCATTCGCTCTGGCATAATTGCATGGGAACGTCCCTCCTCGGTTTACTTTTGTAGACTTATTGTAGCATACAGGACTACATTTGTCAACCTTTTCCTCGAAACAATTTCTCCAACAGCCGCCCCTGCGGGAACAGGGGCGGCTGCTTAAGGATGGAACACGTCAGATCTATGCAGAGGCCGACAGGAACCGGAACGGATACCGCGCTTCGCCGGTCAGGCAGACGGTCACGGTCAGCTCCGTCATGCTGTTTCCGGTGGGAATGACTCCGTCGGCGAACGCGCGGTACACGGCCCGACGGAATTCCTGCGGCTGAAGCTCCTCCGCGCCCGCGTGGTCATAGACCGCGCGCACGTCCGCAGACGCGTCCGCGTACTCCGTGAGCTCCGGCACGTCGAGACAGCGGAACACCAGCTGGAAGCTTCCGTCTGCCATGCAGGAGATGCGTTTCAGATAACAGTACCGCGCGCCGTGGTTGTCGTTGATGGTGCGGGTATAGGTTCCATCCTGATAGGTCAGATAGTGCGAGCTGCGGTCTTCCCAGCCGTACCGGCCCAGCGGGAAATAGCGGACGAGCGTATTGTCGAAATCCACCGCGCTGATCGTCAGCGGCCAGTTGTTTTCGCGCGCATAGCGCTCGTAGACGAACAGGGAAAGTCCGTCCCACGCGTCTTCGGTCAGCGGCAGCGCTGTCCAATTACCGTCCGGCAAACTGCCCAGCAGATTGCCGTTCTGGCTGTCGTACGTCCAGAACAGCTGCGCCAGATCGTCCGTCGTCTCACCGGTGTGCAGCTGCAGGGCCGCACGCAGATCGTCCTCTGGAAGCGGTGCGAAGCGTGCCGACTGGAACAGCGCGCCGCCGTAGTAGAAGTCCAGCGTGTAGACCTTGCGCGCGTAGCGGAGTTCGCCGCCGCTGTTGTCAAAGAACGGGTCAGCATTATAAAAATCCGCCGTGACCTGTACGGTGCTGCCCTCCAGCACCTGCACGTCCGCGATGCGCAGATCCGGGCCGCCGCCGAAGCCAGACACGTTCTCAATGACTGCCGTGCCGTCCGATGCGTCGTAGTTTCTGCACTGCGTAATATCAAACGTGAAGCTGCCGTCGCCGAAATGATTCCGCAAAACACCGTTCACAAAGCTCTCCGTGAAGTGATACTTCCCGTCGGCCTGCTTGTAATTATCGCGCGTGTACGTGTAATCGGACGACCAGTACAGAAACAGCATAAACAGCTGCTCCGACGACAGATCGGCGGGCGAATCGAACGTGAATCCATTGTTCACAAGCGCGATCTCCGGGCCGAGCAGAATGCTTAGCAGGTTCTCATCCGTCAGAAGGCTCGGGTCGATCGTCATACGCTGCTGCGCCTCCTGCTCCGTGATGGGCAGCCGCATGGCCTCTTCCGGCGCCATCCAGCTGACGGCGGCGATCACGCCGTTTTCAATGTAGAACGTCATGACTGTCTCGTCGCACACGACAAGCATTGTGGGAATGCCGTCCGTGTACGCAATGCAGCTGTATTTGCCCATGTATAGAACCTCGCCGCCGAGCATCAGCCGCGCCGTGTGTTCGTCGAACTGCTCGAATACCGGCGTTTTGTCGCGCGGGAAACGGTTCGCCGCCTCGCGGTAATCCTCGCCGAAGCGGACGCCGCAGACCTCGACCCCGGCATCCAGCCGCAGATATGCGGCGTTCGGATAGTGGATTGCGCCGTCATTGTGCATCCAGCCCGCGGCCTGTGAGCCGTCCGCGAACTGCACAATGTCATAGTAGTCCGTCTGGAGGATCATCCAGTGGTAAATGCGTTCATATGTGCCGTAAACATTTTGGATGTCGTCCAGTGTCAGATCATAGATTGACATGCCGTTCACGGTAAATTCGGGCCACTGCTCCACCGGCTCGCGCGCGGCGAACCATGCCGCGTCCGCGGCGGGGTCCGTTTCGGCCTCAATGCGCGGCAGAATGAATTCCTGATACCACGCCTCCCAGTCGACCGCGCCCTCCACCGGCGCAAGGCCGTTGCGGACAACAAAATCCTTTAAGATATCCAAGCCGTCAGCTGCGTGCTGGTAATACGAGCTGACCGCCGCTGTGTCCGAACTGTCATACTGCCGTACCGCCTTGTCCGACGGGCTCAGGCAGAAGAAATAATATGCCGTGCTGCCGCGTGTGCCGAGCAGATGCGTGTTCAGCGCCATAAGATTTTCCTCGACCCATCGGTCTGCGCCGTCCTTGACCAGCTCCGCCGGGTCTTCAAACTGGAACGCGCGGATCGCCCAGACGAGGCCGAGGCGGTCTTCTGCCGCCTGACTTTTGTCGTAGAAGGAGAACAGCACATCGTCCAGGTCATGCTCGCCGGTCTCCGGCGCTTCGATCATAAACGAATCGTCCGCAGTGATTTCGTTTTCGTATCGTGCCGGGACACTGAGCGTGACCGTGTCCTGTGTGGTGGTGAATTCCACCGCCGCTTCCGGCTCCTCGCGTGTATCTGCCGTTGCTTCCAGTTCCTCGGGCGTGGTATCCGTTCTTTGCGGCGTCTGCTGTGCAGGCGCGGCATCCTTCGCGCCGGTCATCGTGCAGCCGACTGCCGCGGCGCAGAGCAGAAGCACGAGGATCAGAACGGGAATTGCGGTTTTCGGGTGCTTTGTGATGGAAATGATGCGCGTTTTGAGCTGCCCGCCGCGCCCCGACATTGTTGTCGCCGCGCTGAGGGGATCGACCCGCTCGCGGCACGTCATGCGGATGAGTGAGCGGCCGTAGTCCGCACGCGCGTCCTCGCCAAGACGGCGGACGGTATCCTCGTCGCAGAAGAGCTCCGCGTCGGTGCGGGAAAGCGCCGCCGCCCACCACACCAGCGGGTTGAACCAGTGCAGTGCGAGGCACACGCCGCGCAGGACGGCCCAGATGTGGTCGCGGTGGAGATAATGCGTATACTCATGCTCCGCGCAGTGGTGCAGCAGCTGCTCGTCCTGCGCACAGTCCATTGTCACATAGATCGCCGGCGGGAAAAGCCCGAACAGGCACGGCGACAGCGCGGTTCGCGTCAGCCGGACAGCCGGACGGCCCTCCTTCGGCGCGATCGCGCGCAAAACGCCCGCCCGCAGCTGCCGACCGTACCGGAGATTGCAGAATAGGAACCACAGCCCCAGCAAAGCCGCGCCGGAGGCCCATACAAGCATGAATATCTTCCGCACGGAAACGGCGGGCTTCTGCGCAGATTTTTCCGGTTCTGCGCTGCCCGTTTCCGCCTGCGCAGGCATGGATGCCGGACGCTGCACCGGCTGTGCGGGCGTCTGCACCGGCGCTGCGGGCGCAGCCGGTTCCGGTGTACTGGCCGCCTGCGCGGGCGGCGCGGCGGCAGGTTCCGTCTGCATGACAGCGGTCGGTTCAGCCTCCGGCAGAAGATTTGCCACGCTGAGGGCGGTTTTCCCGACAGAAAGCGGCAGCAGCAGCCGCACGAGCAGCACCAGCCAGAGTGTGTACTGCAATCTTGCGCTGATTTTCCCGCGCAGCAGATAGTGTGCTCCGATGAGCAGCGCCGCCAACACGGCGGACGAAACAAACCATTCAGCCATGGCGCTTTTTTCTCCTCCATATTCCGCAGCAGCGCATACAGCTCGTCGAGCTCACGTTTTTTCATCTTGCTGTTTACGCCTGTAATCATAGTATAGCACAAATGGTTACGGCTGTCAACAGCAAAAAACCGGCTGTATCATCCGGCTTCCGCAATAAACAGCGCCGCACGCCTGTCCATGACCTGTGCAGCCTCCTGTGCGGTTTTCCGGCCTTTGAAATAGGCGTCCGCTTCGTCAAGGATGATCTTCAAAATTTCCTGATTGCCACAGGAACGGCAGTCGGCGTGCTCCAGTACGTTCATCAGATCATCGGCGGCGGCTTCGTCAAACAGAAACGCAAGATCGCCTGCCTCGCCGACCTCAACGCGGCCCTCTTCGCGGATGGCCGTCTGCTGTTCGGCCCTCTGCGCTTCGATCTCCTTCTGCATCAGCTCGCGCAGCGCGGCGCGGTTGACCGGGAACGCGTCTGCAACGGTCTGCTGAAAGGCTTCCCGCAGCATGTTCCGCAGCGCCTCCGCCGCCGCTTCCCGCATGGCGGAACCGGCGCAGACACCAAGCTGCAGAACCGGCTGATATGCCGTCCCGCCGTCCGAATCGAGAGCAAGCACACGAAACGCGCCGCCGGTCTGCTGGTACCAGGAAATCTGCATGGACCGGTACATCGCGGCGGAGTGCATCGGCTGCTGCATGATGCTGTCCGGGGCAGGCGCTGCGGAAGAAACGGCCGCGCAGGCCGTCAGAATATTCAAAAATTTCTCGCTCTCGAAGGAGGCGGTCTGTGTATCATAGTCCAGATACTGCTCCGCCGCGTGGCGGCAGTAGACACTGAGCAGATCTTCGCCGCCCCAGAAAAAGCTGACGTCCGGGACCGCGCCGCACAGCACGTCCTCGACCGACGTTTCCAGCGACGCGCCGAGCTTCTCCGCCGGGCCGAACAGCGGGTCAAGCGCGAAAGCCCCGACGACGGAATAGAGCGTCCCATCCACATAGCACGGCTTCAGAATACCGGGCAGAAGCTCCGCTTCCGGCATCCCGTCCAGCGGCAGCAGAATGCCGTTTTTCGCGTAGCCCGCGTACTGCGCGCCGCTCAGATCGCTGCAATCGAGCAGATCTGGCACATTCCCGGCCAGCAACTCAGTCGTCATGCGCGTCACGGCATCCGCGCGGCTTTCCGCGCCGTCGGCGTAGTTGCGGATTTCGATCCTGACCGGTGCGCCGGAGAAATTATAGCTCTGGATCATACTGCGGAGCACGCTCTTTTCCGAGTCAAAATCGATCGTACCAAGCATCAGCGTCCGTTCCGGTGTTTGCACATCGGATTCGGTTTCCGTTTGACTGCCGGCTGTCTCCGCAGCGGGTTGCCGCTCCGGCTTCGTCTGCTTCCGGTAGGCGGTCAGCAGCAGACAGAGCAGCAGCATGAGAATCAGACAGCGTTTCATGATGCATTCCTCCTTATTTTTCTTCCAGTATACCACGGCTTTTCCCTGAAATCTCTTAATTTTTCCTAAATATTTACTGGATCCGGTATCCGCTCAGGACGAGTTCGAGGATTGCAGGCCAGAAGATGGGTTCCGGCGCAGTAAAATAACGGGCATCCGGAATGCTGTGAAAGGATATGACGCAGCGCTCGTCATCCAGCCATGCCTCAAAGCGTCTGTTGGTTTCGTGCTCCATGCGGGTTTGCTGCCTCCTTTAAAGGGGTAAGTAATGTCGTAGTAAATAATACGATATTTATGATTAAAATGCAACGATTTTTCAAAGTATAATAAGCGAAAAGTCGTAGGTGGTGAAGCATGTGACAGACGTTCTGGGGCTGATCCGAAAAAACCGGGAAGCCAGAGGCTGGACGGAATATCAGCTTGCCGAGCGCTCCGGCCTGCCGCAGTCTACCATTTCATCCTGGTACCAGAAGGGCATGACGCCCTCGTTTTCCTCGCTGGAAAAGATCTGCGACGCATTTGGGCTGACGCTCTCGCAGTTTTTTGCCGACGGCGAGGCACTGCTTGCCCTGACGCCCGGGCAGCGCGGCATGCTGGAAAAATGGCTGCGCCTGTCTCCCGCGCAGCAGCGTGCGCTTTTCGCGGTGATGGATGCGATGCTGGAAGGCTAGCGGCGCAGATTTTTCTCTTTCTAATTTTAGGGTGTATCTGAAAACTCCCAATGTGACCGGCGGCGAGAAATTTTTGCGCTGGCCAAGACATTTTTTCGCAGGAATACTGACGTATTTCAAGGAAAAATGGTGCAGCGCAGCGTGAAAAGGTCCGCTGTCCGGGTGCGTTGGGAGTTTTCAGATACACCCTAGCAAAACAATAAAAGTCTCCCCTTGCCATGCTGCCATGGCAGGGGGAGACTTTGGCATATACAGCGGAAATGAAAATCGGAGTTGACAAGCACATGTTTATATTATAATATTGGAATATGAAATAATTAGATGATGCAGGAGGGATACAATGGGCTTACAGCATGGCATCCTTGGGTTTTTAAATTACGGTCCATGCAGCGGATATGAGTTGGCAAAGGCATTTCATTCTTCCGTACAGTTTTTCTGGCCCGCGCAGACCAGCCAGATCTATTTGACGCTGGGCAAGCTGGAGCATGCGGGGCTTGTTGCGCATGAGACGGTCATCCAGAACGGGAAACCGAATAAGAACGTCTATTCCATTCTGCCCGCCGGACGCGCGGAGTTGCTGCGCTGGCTGTCAGAACAGGGGCAGTCAGCAGACGGCTATAAGAGCGAATTTCTGATGAAGGTCTTCTTCGCCGAAAATCTCCCTCCGCAGCAGGCAATCACAATGCTGCGCGCCTATGCCGACGGCTGCCGCGCGTGGCTGCGGAGCATGGACAGCGTACCGCAGAGCATTGAGGATTACGGCAAACTGACCGATGCCAGCGCGCCCGTGTATTGGGCGTTTACGGCACAGTTTGGCAGGGACTATGCACAGATGTGCATCGCGTGGGCCGAGAACTGCATCAAACGGCTGGAGGAAATGATATGAGAGTTCTGGTTCTGAACGGAAGTCCCAAGGGGGACAAAAGCAATACATACCGGCTCACAAGCGCGTTTCTGGACGGCCTGCGGCAGACGCAGCCGGTGGAGGCCGAGACCATCGAGGTCGGAAAGCTGCATCTGCTGCCGTGCCGGGGCTGCTTCGCCTGCTGGAGCAAAACGCCGGGCAAATGTGTTCTGCAGGACGATATGGCCGGTGTGATTGAAAAAATTCTTGCCGCCGATGTGCTGATCTGGAGTTTTCCGCTCTATTATTTCAGCATTCCCGGCCAACTGAAGCTGCTCATCGACCGGCAGCTGCCGATGTCGCTGCCGTTTATGACCGACACCGAATCCGGCGGCCATCCGAGCCGGTACGACCGCTCCGGCCAACGGCAGGTCGTGATCTCAACCTGCGGCTTTTATACCGCCGAGGGCAATTATGACGCGGTGGACGCGCAGTTTTCCAGACTCTGTAGTGCGGGCGGCTATACATCCGTTTACTGCGGACAGGGCGAACTGTTCCGCGTCCCGGCACTGCGGCAGCGCACGGACGCCTATCTTGAACTGGTCAAACAGGCGGGCGCAGAATTTGTGCGCGGTGCAATCTCGGCCGAAACAGCCTGCGCGCTGCGTCAGCCACTGTTCCCGCGCGCGGTATTTGAGCAGATGGCGGACGCCAGCTGGGGCGTCAGCCGGGAGGATACTGCCGCGGAAAAGACCCCGGAGGCTGGGAAGCTGTCTCCGGCGCAGGCCTTCACGCGGCAGATGGCCGCGCTCTATGACCCATCGACATGGGACAGGAAGGATCGTGTTCTGGAATTTTTCTATACGGACACCGGCGAGACTTGCCAGATCGTGCTCGGAAAGGACGGCCAGCGCGTGCTGCAATCGGACTTTCTGCCCAGCACGACGCGCATTGAAACGCCGCTTTCCGTCTGGCAAAAGATCGGCAGCGGGGAACTTGACGGCAAGCAGGCCATGATGGAGCACCAGTACCGCGTGACTGGCGATTTTTCGGTCATGCTCCGCTGGGATGATATCTTCGGCTTGGGGGCCGCACCGGCGCAGCCGTCCGCCGAACCCCGGAAGAAGACGAACATGCCGCTCATGCTGCTGCCGTGGATGGCGATCTGGATCGCGCTGTCTATCCACGCGCAGATCGGCGCTTGCGTCGGGCTTGCGGTCTGTGCGCTGCTGCCGTTCGCGTTTCTGAAATACCGTCTGACCATCTTCGAGCCGTGTTCGATTCTGGCTGTCGGCACGATCTGCGTGCTGACGCTTCTGGACGCGCTGCCGCTCACGCTGCTGCCAGTGTCGTATCTCCTGTTCGGCCTGATGTGGGGCGTAACAGTCTTTCTGCCCATGCCGCTGACGGCGTATTATTCCATGAACGGCTACGGCGGCGAGACAGCGCTTCAGAACCCGCTGTTCATGCGCACGAACCGCATTCTGACAGCCTGCTGGGCAGTCTTGTATCTGCTCACGCCGATCTGGACGTGGTATCTGCTGCAAACACCCGTCTCGTATCTGACCGGCGCGCTCAATTCCGTTCTGCCCATGCTCCTCGGCGCATTCACGGCCTGGTTCCAGCGCTGGTACCCGGCACATTACGCTGCAAGTAAAAAATGACTGCACCAAAGCAGGCCCTTGTCATGCTCATTGAAGCGCATGACAAGGGGCTTTTGCATATCCGGAATCTGGGCATGCCGCCTGTTACGGTGCTCCAAATTTGTAGGTAGTTGCGTTAGAATATCTGCGACGAATCAGCTTTGCGTTCAAAAGTTGCAAGGCAGTACGGATTCGCCAGAGTTCTGTAGGGGCCGATGCCCACATCGGCCCGTTGGGCAGTTACGAATTCGCCATAGATTTCCGTAAAAACGGTGCAATCTGCCGGGTCGATGTGAGCATCGACCCCTACGAAGCTTTTACGAGAAATGCCAGAAATTTTGAGCAGTTTTTCAAATTTCGCGGGAAAGATCCAAGAAAACCGGGGCGGTTTTCTTGGTCGGTTCAAGGGACTCCGGGGGGAATCGAAATCCCCCCGGGCTCGTTTTCTTTTCCCAGTCTTTTCTTTTGGAGAAGCAAAAGAAAAGACTGAGGGGCAGCCGCAGATTTTCAAGAAGAATTCCTACATTGATATGTGTACCATTGACCACCAAACGCCACGAATTCGCATTCGTCTTCTGCCTATTGCCGCTGCCTGCCGCAGCCGTTCAGGTGCTTCGCGCCAATGATTTTGTCTGCAAATCGGGGCTTGACAAGGGTGGGGTTCTGTGCTATGATGCGCTCGGTTAGAGTTCTTTAACCGTTATTGAAACGAAAAGGAGATTCCCTATGCAAACAAAGACCCGCCTGATCGCCCTGCTTCTTGGGCTTGTTCTTGTATTCTGCCTGTCTGCCTGCCAAAAAGCGCCTGCCGAGACCACGGATGCGCCTGCCGAGACAGCCGATTTTGGTATCTTCCCGGAAATCGCCGGTGAAAACGGCACGACCTATGCCAATTTGTTCGATGTGATCCTCAGCGCCGACTATGACGGCGTTTGGACGGAAAAATGCGCCGCAATCGTCGGCGAAGACGGTGCGGCAGAGGCTGCTTCGTATCTCAAGAGTTACATCAGCCGTGATATCTATGGTCAGAAGGCTGTTGATGCCTATACCTCCCCGGAGCTTGTCGGCTTTGACTGCTGGTACATCAACGGCGCAAAGACCTTTACCTTCTCCGGTGATACCGCTACGATCACGCTGACGGACGGTTCTTCGCAGACACACACCTATACCTATCTCGGCCAATACAAGGTCGGCGACGGCGAAACGATGGTTTATAACGGACAGGAGATCGACCCGTCGTTTGCCTGCGATGTATACCAGTCCACCGACGATGCGGGCGAATTTACCTATCTGCTCTTCCGCGACGACACGATGGCTTCGACCTATCATATTGAGTTCCGCTACGGCAGCGATCTTGACGCGCTGCAGAAATACTTCACCGGCCCGTATGCCTACTGGCTCTCTGCCGGCATCGACGCGAGCGCCGACGCGCAGACCATCGACAACGTGATTGACCTGTTCGTAACGGAAAATCTCAGCGGCGAATAACCAACGACCATCCTCCATACACCAACCCCAAGCCGCCGGCTCCATGGAACCGGCGGCTTGGGGCATTATTTACGTCTGCGCAGCGCCGTCAACGCTGATGACCGCGCCGGTCACATAGCTTGCGAGGTCACTTGCAAGGAAGAGGAACACGTTTGCGATCTCCTCCGGCTCTCCGATGCGCCGAAGCGGGATAGGGGCGGAAATGCGCGCGGCCAACTCCTCCGGCAGCGCGGCGACCATATCCGTCCGGGTCACACCCGGCGCGACGGCATTGACCCGGATCCCCGCCGGACCAAGTTCCCGCGCAAGGCTTTTCGTCAAACCGTTGACGGCGAATTTACTTGCCGGATACCCAACGCCGCTGGGCTGTCCGTACAGACTGACCATCGAGCTTGTGTTGATGATGCAGCCGTGCCCGGCTTTGCGCATCAGCGGCTCGACAGCCTTGCAGCCGTTAAAGACGGCGGTGACGTTCAAGTCCATGATTTTCTTGAAATCCTCCGGCTTGTAAGCGGCCAGCGGCTCCCGCGCCGAGATGCCCGCGTTGTTGACCAGAATATCAACGCCGCCGAACGTCTCGCATGCCGTCTGGATCGCGGCCTGTACTGCGTTAAAGTCCGTCAGATCCGGCGCAAGGCCAATGACGGGCCAGTCTGCGTTTTCTGCTTTCAGCGCAGTCACAGCCTTTTCTGCTGTCTCCATCCGGCTGCCGCACAGTGCGACCTTCGCGCCGTTCTGCAAAAACGCCCGGACGATTGCCAGTCCAATCCCACGCGTGCCGCCGGTCACGACGGCGGTTTTTCCGTTCAGAAGTTCCATAAATCCATACCTCCCAATAGCCGTTTTTATGTTTCTATTCTATCGCACACGAAAGCAAGAATGCCAATCCGTATCCCGGAACGGCAATATGTAGAAAGATTGATATATCAAATTTCATATATTGTTGCTGCCTGCTTGCCGGAAGTTGACAAGCAGATGCAAAAAAGGGCAAGCGCAGTAAATGACCAAATGCGAATCGACTGGTAGAATAGAACGAGAAAATACGAAGGAGCTGCGTCCGGTTTGTGCAGCTTTCCATATCAGCAAGACAGGAGGCATTCTCATGCAGCAAACCCGGAAACCAAAGCGTGTGCCAGATCTGCGCGCCAGCGGACGGTTCAGCAAGGCGAAGAAGACGCTGATGCTCCTGACCATGGTGGCCCCCGGCGCGATCTGGCTGCTGCTGCTGCGGTATCTGCCGATGGGCGGCATCATCCTCGCGTTCAAGAATTACAAAATCTATCCCAAGGACCCGACCTTCCTCAATAACCTCATCCACAGCAAATGGGTCGGCCTCGACAATTTCAAGTTCCTGTTTACCACCGGCGATTCGTGGGTCATGATCCGCAACACACTGGCCTACAACATCGTGTTCATCATTCTGGGCGTGATCATTCCCGTTGCGTTTGCCGTTATGATGAGCGAACTTTCCAAGAAATTCGTCGCCAAGACATATCAGACGCTGATGTTTTTCCCGTATTTCCTGTCGTGGGTCGTCGTCAGCTATTTCCTGAACGCGTTCATCGATGCGCAGTACGGCCTTATTCCCATGGCTCAGCGCGCAGCGGGCGAAGCGGCCGTCTCCTGGTACACAACGCCCGGTCCGTGGCCATATATCATCGTGTTCGCAAACCTCTGGAAGAACGTCGGCTATTCCACGGTTCTGTATCTCGCGGCCATCACCGGCATCGACCAGACGCAATACGAGGCCGCCGCCATCGACGGCGCAAGCAAATGGCAGCAGATCCTGCATGTAACGCTCCCGAATCTGCGCACGATGATTGCGATTCTGTTCATTCTGAACGTTGGCAAAATCTTCAACGCTGACTTCGGCCTGTTCTGGAATGTCCCGATGCAGAACGGCGCACTGTTCTCCGTCACGCAGGTCATCGACACCTATATCTACCGTGTCCTCATGAACACCGGCAACATCGGCCAGAGCACGGCGGCAGGTCTGCTTCAAAACATCGTCGGGTTTATCTGCATCATCGGCGCAAACGCCGTCGTCAAGAAGATCGACTCCGACAGTACCCTGTTCTAAGGAGGTGCAGCCTGATGAAACAGAAAAATCACCGTCTCAATTCCGTCAGCGCGGGCACAGAGGCCGTCATGAACGTTGTCCTTGCCCTGTTCAGCCTGTGCTGCATCATCCCGTTCATCTTCGTCGTGATCATTTCCTTCTCCTCGGAGGAATCCATCCGCACCATCGGCTATTCCTTCTGGCCCATGGCGTGGAGCACGGACACCTACGCCTACGCGTTTGAAAAGCTGCCGCAGATCTGGCGCTCATTCTTCAACAGCGTCCTCATTACCGGCATCGGTACGGTTTTGAGCACCCTGATTTGCGTTCTGTATTCCTACGCGCTCTACCGTCCGGATTTCAAATACCGCAATTTCTTCAACTTCTTCAGCTTCTTCGTCATGCTTTTCGGCGGCGGTCTTGTCCCGACGTATATCATCTCTAAGCAGGTGCTCGGCCTGAGCGAGAATTACGCCGCACTCATCGTTCCGCTGCTGGTCAGTCCCTTCAATATCATTGTCATGCGGACCTTTTTCAAAAGTTCTGTCCCGCTGGAACTGATCGAAGCGGCCACCATCGACGGCAGCGGCGAATATTCGACGCTCTTCCGCATTGTCCTGCCCATCGCCAAGCCCGGCATTGCAACTATCGCGCTTTTGAATGCGCTGGCTTATTGGAACGACTGGTTCCAGTCGCTCCTGTATATCCGGCAGAACAAAGTGCTCCAGCCTCTGCAGGCGCTTCTGATGGAACTGCAGAACAACGTTGAATATCTCAACCGCATGATCGGACAAATGGGCACCGCCGCCATCATGGAAGCCCAGCGGGCGCCGAACCAGACGCTGCGCATGGCGCTGGTCGTGATGATCGTCGTTCCCATCGCCTGCGCGTATCCCTTCTTCCAGCGCTACATTGTTGCCGGTCTGACGATCGGCTCCGTTAAGGGCTGAATCAGCGTAATTGCTGTTTTGGTATAGAGTGAAAAAATTTTAAAATGGAGGAATCATCAAATGAAAAAAGTCCTTGCGCTTCTTCTGGCTCTCATCATGGTGCTTGGCCTCGCCGCGTGCGCGACGAAGGAAGCCCCGGCAAAGACTGACGACCCGGCCCCTGCTGACACAACCAACACCGAAACGACCGAGCAGACGCCTGCCGACGCTACTGACACGGCAGAGTCTGTCACCATCAAGATCTGGTTCCACGGCAGCAACGTAACCCCGGAAGCTTCCGAAAAGGTCATGGCCGAACTGAATCCGTACCTCAATGAGAAGATTGGTGTCACGCTCGATCCGATCTGGGGCACCTGGGGCGATTTCGACACCAGCACCGTCACGGCTCTGGCCGGCGGTGACGATGTTGACATTTACTTTACCTGCAACTGGTCTGCCGACGAGTACAACAAGTACGCCCGCGACGGCTACTGGGTCAAACTCGACGATATGCTGGAGAAGGACGCACCTGAACTGCTTGCCACGATCCCCGAAGGCATCTGGGAATGCGCCCGCACCAACGGCCTTGACGGCATGGGCATCTACGCCGTTCCCGGCCTGAAGGACACCGCAACCCAGAACTGCTGGGACGTCAACGGCACGCTGCTGGCTGAACTCGGCTACGATGTCGATGCAGTCTGCGCGGCAGGCCTTGACTATTACTCCGATGAATATGAAGAAATGCTCCAGAAGGCCAAGGACGCCAAGGGCGGCGATTTCTATCCGCTGCTCATCGAGCCGGCCGTTCTCGAACGCCTTGTGACCCACACCTCCATCGTGACCGGCGACCTCAACGGCGGCAACGTCCTGTCCTACTACTATGACGCCGAGCATCCGTCCAAGGACATCGGCAGCACCATCGTCAACAAGTTTGCCACCGACGAATTCAAGAAGTTCGCCGACCGCACCTATTACTATGCACAGAAGGGCTTCATCTCCCCGAGCTGCCAGTCCGTCGCCACTGCAAACGACTACCGCACCGCCTGCCAGTCCACCGGCGACTACCTGTTCTGCACCCAGTCCTACGCCTTCGGCTGTGAGTTGGACTTCTCCAAGGCCCGCGGCATTGACGTGCGCATGGTCCCGGCGACCGCCGCTTACATGGACTGCACCTCCGGTCAGGGCGCGATGATGGCCATCTCCGCCACGTCCAAGAACCCGGATAAGGCCCTGCAGTTCCTGAATCTCCTGAACACCGACCCCGTCGTTATGACCTATGTCAACTACGGCGTGGAAGGCTTCACCTACAACAAGAACGACGACGGCACCATCACCTTCATCGACGATGCCCGTGCGACCTATTCTCCGTGGACGAACGGCGTCGGCAATGTGCGTATCCTCCCGCCGACCAGCGACCAGGGCGCCGATTTCTGGCAGCGCTTCTCCGCGTACTATGACGCGGCAGAGACCCTCCCCTACGGCGGCTTCATCTTCGACTCCTCTGTCTGCGAGACGGAAGCAGCCGCTCTGGCCAACGTCTGGGCCGAGTACGCCTTCAACCTCATGAGCGGTGCAGTCAACCCCGACGACGTCCTGCCCGAGTTCCTTTCTAAACTCGAGGCTGCCGGAATCAACACCTTCGTTGACGCCGCCAACGAACAGATGAACGCTTATCTCGCAGGCTGATCAACTGCACACAAAGCCCGCATAACACACAGCAGCCGGTTTCCCGCCAGATGGGAAACCGGCTGCTTTACGCGCAAAGAGATAGCTAACCGCCGAAAATCACCAGAATGATGCCGTAAAGAACACTGGCGACCGTGCCGTAGACAATGACAGGACCAGCAATGATGAACATTTTGGCCGCCATGCCGGTGACGAAGCCCTCGGCTTTGAACTCGATTGCAGGCGAGACGACCGCGTTTGCGAAGCCAGTGATTGGCACGAGCGTTCCGGCGCCCGCAATTTTTGCCAGATCGTCATAGACGCTCAGGCCCGTCAGCACGGCACTTAAAAACACGAGACTGACCGAGGTCGCCGCTGCCGCATCCTGCTCGGACAGTTCCAGCGCGGTGTAGCCGTTCAGGATCAGCTGGCCAATCACGCAGATGAGGCCGCCAATCAGAAAGCTGTTCAGCAGATCCTTTCCCAGCGGCGATTTTTTAGCCAGCCGCGCCACATAGCGGTTGTATTCCTTTGGAGACATGTTCATTCTGATCCGCTCCCTTACTCTTTTATCCATAGTATCCGCCGCATGGCCCGCATTCATGCACAAAATCTGTATTTGCCGCATATGCTAACGGCTGAAAGCAAAAAAGGAGGCAGCATGATGCAGGAATACGGAACCGTAACCGCGCAGATCGTGACGTCGGCCGCACAGATCCCCATTCCGGGCTCGACGCTCACCATTACACGCGAATTGCCGGACGGCAGGCAGGAACTGCTGGCCGTGCGCATGACGAATTACGACGGCTTTACCGAGCCCTTTGACGTCCCAACACCCCCGGCGTCCGACAGTCAGACGCGGCAGACCGCCGAGACGCCCTACGCCCTTGTCGATCTGCGCGGAGAACATGCAGGCTATGACCGCGTATTCATTCACAACGCGCAGGTCTTCCCTGGCATCCAGACCCTGCAGCAGATTGTACTCATCCCGACGCCGACGCTGCCGGACAACTACGCGCAGACGCAGGAATTCGATATTCCATCGCAGGCGCAAGACTTGTAAAGGAGGTAGTTTCTTGGCGACGATCGCCCCGTATATCCCCGAAAGCATCACTGTCCATCTCGGCTCGCCGAATTCGAGTGCTGAAAACGTAACGGTGTCGTTTTCCGACTATGTGAAAAACGTCCTGTCCAGCGAAGTCTACCCGACGTGGGAGCCTGCCGCGCTGCGCGCAAACGCGCTGGCAATCATCTCGTTCGCCCTCAACCGGATTTACACCGAATATTACCGCAGCCGCGGATATCCATTCGATATTACGTCTTCAACGGCAATCGACCAGAAATTCATCAATGGCCGCAACATCTATGACAATATCTCCGAGTTGGTTGACGAATTGTTCACGGATTATCTCCGGAAGCAGGGCTTTGTCGAGCCGTTGGCAGCAAAATTCTGCAACGGTGTGACGGTCACCTGTCAGGGCCTGAGTCAGTGGGGTTCACAGTATCTGGCGCAGGACGGAGCAAACTCTATCGATATTCTGCGTACATATTACGGGGAGGACGTGGAACTTGTGACGAACGCGCCCGTGCAGAATCTGCAGGAATCCTACCCCGGCAGTCCTGTGCGGCGGGGCGATATCGGCGTCAATGTGTCATTTCTGCAGGTCGCGCTCAACCGCATTTCACAAAACTATCCCGCCATTCCAAAAGTTCCCGTTGATGCCATATTCGGAGAAGCGACGGAAAACGCCGTGCGTTCGTTCCAGTCCATATTTTCTTTGACGGTTGACAGCATTGTGGGCCGCGCGACATGGTACACGATCGTAATGCTCTATACGGCAGTTCTCAAGCTGGGCGAACTGCAATCGCTTGGGCAGACGTTCTACGGCTATTCGTGGGAATACCCTGAGCAGATTCTTCCCGGCGAGCAGGGTGCAAAGGTGACGCATCTGCAATATATGCTGTCCGTTGTTTCCCAATTCAATTCCGCCGTGCACGAGCCGCCGGTCAGCGGTGTATTCGGCGACACGACTACACAAGCCGTCACGACATTCCAGCGCGCTTACAATCTGCCGGAGACAGGCACAGTTGACCGTGCGACCTGGGACAGCATCTATTCTCAGTTTGCAGGCATTGAGACAACCGTTTTCGGAGACGAAGCGCTTTTCCCCTTCACGCGCCCGCCGATGGCTGTGACAGAGGCCGATCTGCAGGAGCAGTTAATCGCCGCTGCCGCAGCCTTTCCGGAGTTGGACGCGCCGAAGCGGTCTGGAAAGCTGGACGCGCAGACGAAGCGGAGCCTCGCAGTCTTCCAGCGTCTGACCGGAAGCACTCCGACCGGCACGCCGGACGCGCAGAGCGCATCTGATCTGGCAGGCATGCAGTTTCTGCTGCAGCATGCACAGTCCACGCGCTTTGTGCAGTTTCCGGGAATGACGCTCAAATCCGGCATGCAGGACAGGGAGGTACGCAGCGTATGAACACACCCGCCAACTACGTCGGTCAGCCCATCCGGAGCCTTCAAACAATGCTCCGCACCATCGCACACGCAGACGAGACGTTGTTGAAACTCGTGCCGGACGGCATTTACGGACCAAACACCGTGCAGGCCGTCCGTGAATTCCAGCGGCAGAACGGTCTGCCCGTCACCGGCGAAACCGACAACACAACATGGAATAAACTCGTTGCAATCTATACTGTTCAGAGTCCGTCGGTCCTGCCTGCCGCACCGGTCGCGGTCCGCTGGACGCCGAACCGTGTGCTTGCCGCAGGCAGCCGGAACTCGCATCTGTTTCTCATCCAATCGATGCTCCAGTCGCTTGCACGCTTTTATGCTAACGTGCCCGCGCTTACCGTGACCGGCGTTCATGACGCACCCTCGGTTGCAGCAGTCAAATGGCTGCAAAGACTGGCCGCGCTTCCGCAGACCGGCGAGATTGACCAGACGACATGGGCGTATCTCAGCGGCCTCTACACCCTCGCCTCCGGGGACGGGGAAGCTGCGGATCAGCAGAGCACCCTGTAGGGGCCGATGCCCACATCGGCCCCCGCAGAAGGCACTGATTTTACGAAAATCCTAGGCGAATTCGCAACTTCCCAACGGGCCGATGTGGGCATCGGCCCCTACAAACGAATATGCAGGTGCATGCGAATTTGCCGAAGATTTCTGTAGAACAGCTGCATCCAGCCGGGCGGAGCAGAGCCCCGCCCCTACCAAGATCGTGCATATATTGTACTGCCGCATAGAATTCTGGTTTCTCCGGTGTATTGATAATTTCCGCTCCATCTGCTACAGTATAGAAAAAACAAGGAGCAAACTATGAATATTCTGATCTGCAACGTCGGCAGTACGTCCCTGAAATATCAGCTGTTCCGTATGCCGGAGGAACTTGTTCTGGCCTCCGGCGGAGTTGAGCGCGTCGGCGCGGGCGATGGTCGTTTTTACGCCAAAACGCATAAAAACGGTACACTTGTCGAGGAAAGCGCCGCCTTCCCAACGCAGCGCGAGGCCATTGCGCGCATGCTGAGTCAGCTGACCGACACCGTTCTTCCCGATCTGGCCGCACTGGACTGCGTAGGCTTCAAGGTCGTACTGGCCAAGGGCGTGAGCGGCGTGCAGTACCTGACGGACGATGTGCTTTCCAAAATGGAGGCATTCAGTTCCATCGCGCCTGCGCACAACCCGCCGTATCTGGCTGCCATCCGGCAGTTCCGCACGTTGCTGCCCGCCACGCCGCTCATCGGCGCGTTTGAAACAGCGTTCCACCGCACTATGCCGCCGGAGGCGTACTATTATTCCATCCCGATTGAGGTTTCGCGCAAATATGACATCCGCCGCAACGGCTTCCACGGCGCATCCATTGAATATCTGACCAAGTGGACGCAGGAGCGAATGGAACGGGAGGATTTGCGGCTCGTTGTATGTCACTTAGGCGGCAGCGGAAGCATCTGTGCCGTCAAAAACGGGAAATCAGTCGATACTTCGCTCGGCCTGACGCTGCAATGCGGCACGATGCACAACAATCGCTGCGGCGATATTGACCCCTATATCATCTTCTATCTGGTCGAATCCTGCGGCATGACGCTGGAAGAGGTCAAGCAGATGCTCCAGACAAAAAGCGGCCTTTACGGCATGTCCGGCGGCGTTGGGCGCGATCTGCGCGACGTGCAGGCAGCGGCTGAGGCAGGAAATGAGGACGCGGAGTTGGCCATCCGCGCATACTGCTATTCGATCAAAAAATACATCGGCGCATACGCCGCCGTCATGGGCGGACTGGACGCCATTGTCTTTGGAGGCGGCATCGGCCTCAACAGCCCGCTTGTGCGGGCGCTGAGTCTGGAGGGGCTGGAATTCCTGGGTATCCGCCTTGACGGCTTCAAAAACCGCATGGCGATTGCCGGAATGGATATCTCCATGGAAGATGCCCCCGTCCGCGTCTTCACTGTCCACACCGATGAGGAGATCATCGTCGCCAGAAAGGCAGCGGCACTGCTGGCGGAACGTTAAGTCCAAGGCTTCCCTTGGGCACAAGGGAAGCTGGACCGAAGGGCCTGAAGGGATACGAACGTGTCATATTTTGGAGCACTCTGAAACTTAAAACAAATCCCCTCCGTCATTTGCTCCGCAAATGCCACCTCCCCTTACCGCGCGGGGCGCGGCAAGAGGAGGCTTTGGGTGTGTGCATGATAAAAAGCGGCCCGTGGAGGGGGAACACCTCTCTACGGGCCGCTGGTTTTTATCGTTCAAACCGCACGGCATAGCTTCCCAGCACCTGCTGACAGGAAATTTGAGCGGCGTTCTGCGCGGTAAACGGCGCTCTGGGATAGACGGTCTGCTGCGGGGACGGGTATGCGGGCAGCGTTTTGCCAATGCTTACGCCGTGCGCGCCGCCGGGAGCAAAGCGCCACTGGAACGAACAGTCGCAGAATTCCTTTTTCACCGTGATCGTCTCGGGCGGGCGCAGTTCCTCCGCGGGCTGAAGGAAAAAGCAGCCTGCGTTGTCCTTTTCTGCTGGGCAGCCGCCCTCGCTCCCGACGCCGGTAAAGCGGATATCCAGAAAATCCGTGAGAAACCGCGTGGTTTTCCCGTCCTGCTCAAAGGGCACGTCATTCCAGAAGGCAATATTGAGCCAGCCTCGAACGCCGTTTTTTCTGCGGCGGTATTGAATTCTACATATCCTGTTTTTCCGTCCCGAATCTCCGCGTTGATGCGCAGCACGGGCCGAAGCGAAGAAAACCCGTCCGGCAGAAGCGCCCGGAGCCGGTCCTGCTCCACGCCGTAGGCCATCAAAATTGTTCAACCTTCATCGTTCTCTCCCTATCTATACAGTGTTTTCCTGCGGCGCAAAATAACGCGCCCGCGCATCGGCAAAGCGGCGTTCAAATTTCTCCGCGGCCGCGATGCTCTGCGCGTCGCGCGGGCGCATCATATCGAACGCGTGCATATTCGTGTGATAAACATCCAGTTTCGCCGGGACGCCTGCGGCTCGAAGACTGTCAAAATAGCGGACAGTTTCCGCATAAAACGGTTCGCTGTCCGCCACAAAGGAATATGCAGGCGGAAGACCTACAAAATCCGCCGCCATGCAGCCACAAAACGCCGGTGGCATTGTCTGTCGCAGTGCGCAGCGAGAGCAGCAGCGCCGGGATACTCCCGTGCGCCGCAGGAATGCGAATCGTCCGGACAAGAATCTCACGGTCAGGCAGCATTAAACGCATAGCGGCTCCTTTCTTTGTCCGAAAGCATCAACTCAACCGCAGTTGGTAGAGGCGGAACTCTGCTTCGCCCCTACCAAGATTATGCGTAGATTGCAGTGCGGACGTTATCTGCCGAAATATTTCTGAATCTCTTCCATCCGGGCCATCTGGTCAACGGAGAAGGGACAGCGGCTGTTGCAGTGACCGCATTGCAGGCAGTCAGAGGCGGTCTTTTCGAGCGTCAGATAGTGCTCCTTCGCCAGTACGTCTCCCAGCCGGGACAGATCATAATATTTGTTGATGAGGCCGATATCCAGCCCCGCAGGACAGGGATGACAGTGCTTACAATACACGCATGTACCCTTCATGTCCTTCGGTGTGAAGGAACCGATGACGGAATAATCCCGCTCCTGCACGCTTGCATCAAGATAGGACAGATTGCGCTTCAGTTCTTCCACATTGGCTGCCCCCTGCATGACGGTCAGGACGGCGGGGCGGTCGAGCGCGTACTGGATGCACTGCGCGGGCGTGAGCGCCTGTCCGAACGGGGATTTTTTCGCGTCGAGCAGCTGGCCTGCGTTGAACGGCTTCATGACAGAGATGCCGACGCCCTCCTTTTCGCAGCGGGTATAGAGGCTGTAGCGCTCGGAAGCGCTGCCGATGGAGAATTCTCCGTGGCCGTAGTCATACATCGGATTGATGGAGAACATCATCATATCGAGAATTCCCATATCCAGCACGCGGTTTGCCAGCTTCGGCGCGTGGGTGGACAGTCCGATGTGCCTCACAACGCCCTGCGCCTTCAGGTCAAGCAGATAGTGCAGAATACCGTTTCGCTCATAATCCTCCAGATCACCGATCTCATCCAGACAGTGCATGAAGCCAAAGTCAATATAATCTGTTTTCAACTGCTCCAGCTGCCATGCGACGGATTTTTTGACGCCGTCCAGCGTCGGGTTCCAGCCGTATTCGCCGGAGGTATAGTCCGCGCCGAAATGCAGCTGTACATATGCGTCCTTCCGCCGTCCTGCAAGGGCTTCGCCGATGCCGGGGAAAATAGCGGCGTGACCGCCTGCAAGATCGATATAGTTGACACCGCTGTCCAGCGCGAACGTCACCGTCTCCACGACGTTCTGAACGGAGTGTTCTCCGACAACAGAGGTTCCTAGGCCGATCACACTGACCCGCTCGCTCCCGTGGGGCAGCTTCCGGTATTCCATAATGTTCACCTCATAAATTTTATTGTACGCCGGCAAGTGCGTTCAGATAGCGGATGAACGCCTTGCTGTTGATCATATAGGGATAGTTGATGACGATCAGATCATCCACACCCTGATCGGCGGCAAATTCAGTCAGATTCAAAGTCGGCTTGCCGTCGCGGTTGAATTCGCGCGGATCGATGACGATGATGCGTCCATAATGGCTCGTGAGGAACGGCACGAACGCGTTGCCGTAGGACTCCTTCAGCACGATGCACGTTGGCCCAGGCACGTCGCTTTCGACAATGCAGATGGGCGTGTCGCCGCCGATGAAGCAGAGATATTTATTGGAAACCGAATCGTCCAGTTCTGTATACACGACGCTCACCGGTGTGCCGCTTTCGAGATTCCCATCCGCGTAATACCGCGCATGGGTGTCGGCGATGGGCAGATAGTATTCCAGATAGTCTGGGTTTTGCTTCAAAACCTCGCTCTGCGGATAACCCTCGGTAAAGCCGTACATGGAGCCGAGGAAGATGTCGTAGCGGCCCGTCTGGAACTGATCCAGCGGAACGGCATCAAAGCCCGCAGCCTCACAGAAGGCGGTGTAGGCGTAATACGCGCCCAGCTGCGTCCAGTGATGGTCAGTGCGGAAATAAATATATTCGTCCGTGTGGCTGCGAAGCTTGGAATAAGCATCGACCGTGATAATCTTGTCATCCATCTGGCTGTAGCAGAAGTCGATCATGTCCTTTTGGCTGTGCTCACCGGTGTGCAGACTCTCAGGCGAGTAAAATTCGCCGCCGTTCGGCGTGATCAGCGAGATCGTGCGCACGTCTGGGCCCATGGCGGCGGCCAGATTACCGACCGCCCCGGCGTAGCTGGTAATCAGATCATCCAGCCGCGTGGGAATTTCCATCGCGCGGTCGCCTACGACGACCACAGACCCCGCATAACTGGCGTCGGATTCCTCCGGCGTATCGAGTTCAGGGTCAGTCTCTGGCTGCTCCGGCTGTTCCTCCGGTTGTTCGGGCATTTCAGGCGTATGCGGCGCACCGGCCGTATCGGTCGGCACCTGCACCGGCTCAGCTGGGGCTTCCGTTGTCGTTTCCGGCTGTGCAGATGTCGGCTGTTCCGGCTGCGGGGACTGTCCGTTTGCTTTCTGCACGGCATCGAGCGATTCGCCGCCCTGTGCGGCGGAGTCGCTCTGATTGAGAATCAGAACGCTGTCTTCACCGCTGCCGGAATAATAATAGAATTTATTGAGCGTCCGGTTCGCCTTCAGCAGCGATTCGCGTCCCGGGAAGGTATCGGAATAATACCGCTCCAGCGCGGGGATATATGTCCCGTTCAGCAGTGCTTTCACGGAAAATTCCGGCTTGATGAACTCGCGCTTTTCGGATGCAGAGCCTGTCGCGTCATAGTCGGCCAGCGAATAGACCCCAACGGAGAACATGGCAGTAAGCAGAACCAGCAGAAGCGCCGTATATACTTTTTTCATAAGCCCGCCTCCTTAGAACCGGAAATACAGAAATGCGTTATAGGTCGAGCCGACCAGCGCAATCGTAGACAGCACGAGCAGCGCTGCGTCAAACACGAACGAGACGGCGGCATAGATGATCTGCCCGCTCTTTTTTCCGCCCTGCGCGCACACACCGCCGAGGAGATTGCCGAGATTGCGTGGGATAGACGTTGCACCGATGGCGCAGAGGAGCAGCAGCGGCAGATTGTTCGTCAGCTGAATACCGGCCTGCGCATTGGAAAAGCCCGCGCCGTAAAGCCCGAACATCACGCCGAAGTTCTGCACGAGCCGCGTCATGTCGGTGTAATAGAAAATGTTCCAGCCGAAGATGATCAGCAGCATCGTGCCGAGCCTGCGCAGCAGATACGGCACGCGACGCATCGATTTTTCTCCCAGCTGCTTTTCAATCGCGAGGATCACGAAGAAGTACAGCCCCCAGAGCACAAAGTTCCAGCTTGCGCCGTGCCACATCCCCGTCAGCGCCCAGACGATCGCCATGTTGAGCAGACGGTGCTTTTTCTTGCCGCCCAGCGGGATATAGACGTAATCGCGGAAGAAGGAGGAGAGCGAGATGTGCCAGCGACGCCAGAAATCGGTGATGGACTTCGCGGTATACGGCAGGCGGAAGTTCTCCATATATTTGAAGCCGAAGATGCGCCCCATGCCGATGGCCATATCGGAATAGCCGGAGAAATCGAAATAGATCTGGAACGTAAATGCCAGCGCCCCCAGCCACGCCGTGACCACGGAGGGCGCGGACATGGCCGCGATCTCCTCCCACACGGCGCCCATCTGGTTGGCCAGCAGCACCTTCTTGCCCAGGCCGATGACGAACCGCTGCATACCGGCGCTGGCCCCTGCCAGCGACTCGCGGTTCCGGTTCTCCAGATCGGCGGCCACCGTCTTGTACTGGACGATGGGCCCCGCGATGAGCTGAGGGAACAGCGTCACATAGGCGCTGAAATCGATGATGTTCCGCTGGGGCGGCACCAGTCCCCGGTACACGTCGATGGTATAGCTCATGGTCTGGAACGTGTAGAACGAGATGCCGATGGGCAGCAGCAGCCCCAGCGCGGGGATAGCTGTACCCAGCAGACCGTTGAGATTGGTGATGGCGAAATCCGTATACTTGAAGAATCCCAGAATGCTCAGGTTGCCCACCACGGACACCACCAGCACCGCCTTGGCGCCCTTGGGCTTCCCCGTGGCGCGGAAGTGTCCGATGGCCAGGCCGTTGCAGTAGTCGAACACCGTGGAGAACAGCATGATGAGGATATATTTTGGCTCGCCCCAACCGTAGAACAGCAGGCTGAACACCAGCAGCAGCGCGTTGCGCAGCTTTCTGGGGCAGATGAAGTACAGGATGCCCACCAGCGGCAGAAACGCCAGCAGGAACGTGGTACTGCTGAAAACCATGTGTCGGCTCCTTTGCTCGATAGTTGAAAAACGGGGCAGGCGGACCTGCCCCATCTTTATATATGCTTGCCTGCGTTACTTGACGCCCGCCAGCTTGCCCATCTGATAGCTGCCGCGGATGGCGGACAGGTTGTTGACGAAGATGACGTCTGTGGCCTTATTGGTCTTGGCAAAATCCACCACGCTGCCGCTGTAATAGCGGTAGTCGATGACGTACACCGTCTGATAGTGATCCACCAGGAACGGCACGAAGGCGTTGCCGAAGGACTCCTTCACCACCACGCAGCTGGACCCGTCGGACAGATCGGGGTTGCTGATCACGGTGTAGGGGTTGTCGCCCATGATGAACGCGCCGTACTTCAGGCCCGCCGATGCCTCGGACTCGTCATAGATGATCTTGCCGGCGGTCAGGTCGCTGTCGGACTTGCCGTACTGCTGATAACGCTTTTCGACCCTCTCTCCTGCCTTGACGCAGGTCTGATACTTTCTGCGGTAACTACCGTGGGAGCAGGCGTTGTCGGCGTTTCGGCTTCCGTATGGCTGAAAGACAAGCTCCCGTTTTTAAACGGCAGACTTTGCGATACGTTATGCGTGTCATTGTGTGCCGCACTTGCGGGAATACCGCTTTCAGCTATATACTTCGGTACGTTTTCGCTTGCCGGCATAATCGTATCAGTGATAACAGTGCCTCTTTTCACACTGTGCCTGTCGGCGATGCTGATATTTGCACTGACAGGCGGTGCGGTAATACCGCTTGCCGCATTAGCGCACTTCTGCTGTGACATTATGCGGATAATATTCTCAGCTTTTGCCGCCGTACCGTTCCTGCACTTCAGCTGTGAGCCGTTTACGGTGATTATAACGATTGTTGTGATTTCAGCCGTTGCCGCTGTGTGTTATCTTCTGCTTAAAAAGAAATACGCTGTTCCGATACTTATTGTTTCACTGCTGTGCTTTACCGCAGTAAACACTGTACTGCCTCAGATTCCGGACGACAGCATAAGAATACTTATGCACAGTGACGGAGCAAACGGCTCTGTTGTGATACTTTCCCGTGATTATTCGGCGGCGGTGCTTATCGGAAACGATAAAAAAGAGCTTAGCACAATAAAAAACGTGCTTCTGGAAAACAATAAGACCAATGCCGACACGCTCATTTTCTGCAATAATCAGAATCCCGGAAATGAGCTTGTCAAAGCCGCACACGCTATTTCCGAAAACGTATCTGAGTGTGACGGCTGCAATGATAAAAACGGTGGACTTTTTTCGGTCAGATGCCGTAATGATGCACTGCTCCTGTCGGCGTACAACACAAAGATCAACATCTCCTCCGCAGAAAAGGCGCAGAAGGATATGATAACTGTCTCTTATACACATCTGACGCTGCCGACGATCTTACGCGTGTAGAT